>Ga0302324_100005740_pt1 | contig 27001 bp, 12 predicted proteins | sample Palsa_T0_1_FD_201949 | JGI IMG/M metagenome (GOLD analysis project Ga0302324, IMG submission 201949) | Peat permafrost microbial communities from Stordalen Mire near Abisko, Sweden - Palsa_T0_1 | ecosystem: Environmental > Terrestrial > Soil > Palsa > Peat permafrost | place: Sweden: Abisko...
TATCAGCATGACGATGGCGGCTGGGGATGGTGGAAGGAAGACCAGAGCCAGGTGTTCATGACTGCATATGTTGTGAGCGGGCTGACGCAGGCGCAGGCGGCTGGCTATCAAGACGCGGCGCCACTGAGCGGGGATGGCGTGAAGTATCTGAAGGAAATGTTACGCAAGCATCCGCGGATGTTGCCGGAGCTGCGTGCTTATGTAATCTATGCGCTGGCACAGTCGAAGCAGGCAGACAAGGCGCAGCTGGATACGTTGTGGTCGCGGCGCTCGGATTTGAGCGCGCAGGGACTCGCGTTTACCGGACTTGCGATGTTGAATGCTCAAGATGGGCGCGCGGCAGATATTGGAAAGCTGCTGGAGAGTAAGGCAAAGGTTGAGGGTGAGCTTGCAAGCTGGCCGTCGACTTCAAATCCGCTGCTTGATATTGAGAGCGACACCAGTCCGCAGAGCACGGCGCTGGCGTTGAAATTGCTGGCGCATACGGATCCGCAGAATCCTTTGCTCGTGAAGGCCGCGCAATGGCTGGTTGCGAATCGGGACCAGGGTTATTGGTGGAGTTCGACAGAGCAGACGGCATTCGTGATTTATGGGCTGACCGATTATCTAGTGAATTCGAAGGAGCTGTCGTTCTCGTCTGACGTTGAGGTGTTCGTCAACGGCGCGTCTGCCGGCAAGCGTCACTTCACGCAGGAGGACGCTGTGAACGGCGAGTCATTGCATGTCGCGCTGGACGCCGGACACCTGCAGCCCCAACAGAATTCGGTGCGGGTAACAGTGCATGGCCCGCTCGCTTATTGGTCGGCGCAGGGCGGCTATTACTCGACTGATCGCAAGAGTTATCAAAACGGAAGCATGTCGCTGAATATAGCGCGCGATTATTTCCGCCTGGTGCAGCAGAAGACGGACGGCAATATCACTTATCGGCTGGAACCGCTGCAGGGTCCGGTGCAGCAGGGCGATGTGCTGGCGGTGCACATTGGTGTTTCGGGAAGTCCGCAGAAATATTTGCTGATGGAAGATCCGATCCCTGCGGGTACGGAATTTGTGCCGCACGAGGAGGCCTATAACATTGTCGGGCGCCCAGGCGAGTGGGGATGGTGGTACACGCGTCGCGAATTCCATGATGATCGAGCCGCGATTTTCGCGGATGAGTTGGACAAGCGGCAGGAGTCGTTCTATCTGCTGAAGGTAGTGAATGCGGGCAGCTTCACGATTAGTCCGGCGAGCATTCAGCCGATGTATCAACCCGGAGTTCAGGCGACGACGGACGAGCAGCACCTCGATGTGAAGGAGAGCCAATGATCGCGAGCCCGAGACAAGGCGTATGGTCGGGAGCGGCGCGTCGTCTGCGTCCGGGGTGGGTGCTGCTGCAATTGGTCGGCAACGCGCTGTTGGCGCTGGGCGCGATGGCGTGGCTGCATATTCCTGACTCACATGGTTGGCAATTCGCGCTGTCGGTTTTTTCTGCGTTGTTACTTATCGCGGCGTTCCTGTGGGTGTACGTGAAGAGCATGATTGATGCGCGTGGACGGGAATCGCGCGCTCCCTATCGGATTGCTGGTATGTGGTTGTTCGCGGGATTTCTGATATCACTGTTGTGGATGCACGAGGTGGCAAAACTCGGAAACAATGTGGAGTTGCGCGCGGGCTATTGGAATTCGCAGCTGAGCGCGCACATGCGAACTTTCCTGACGTATGCCCGGCTTGTGGAGTTCCAAAATGTGGTGATTGTGGCGCTGAGTTGGCTGTTACCAATGCTGCTTCTGCCCATCGTGGTCGAGCTGGTCACGCGAAATTGGTCTACTGCCCGGATGGCGAGCGCAGTTCGCGTTTGGCTGCGTTGGCAGTACTGGAGCGTGGCGATCGTCGCGCTGGTCGTGGGATGCCAGATGACGTCGGCTCTCGTCGATTGGCATCCGACTTATACAGTCCGCGGTGAAGTGGTGAGCGTAACTCTTCGGCTCTTGTTTGCTTACGGCGTCGACATTCTGCTGGGCTGCATTGTGCTGGCATTGACGTGCGAGCTTTTATCGCGTGCCAGCTTGAGCAAGAGCACTGGGCGGGATGCCGCTGCTTAGCCAGTCGCGCACCGTCGAAATGCCATAGATATTGATGAAGCGGCGAACTAGCGTGGCCGCGTCGTGATGCGCGCGACTGGCTTGATCCAGCGACGATGCGTTGGCGAGTTCTGAATTTATCTCTTCCGCGCTCATACTCAGTCCGCCTTCACGGGAAGCCGAAGAATTTCCGGTAGCCAACGTCTCTACGAGTCCTTCGCGCAACCAGAGAGGCGTCGAAGCTGTCGAGTCCCGCTCTACAAGGACGTGAAGCATCTCGTGGAGGAGCGCATCCTGCAACGATTCGTGAGCTTCGATGATGCGCACAGGTTGGAGAGAGATTGTGTTTCCGCGTGTCGTGCCGATGACCCAACCGGGCTGACCCGTACTTACACGGAATAATTCTGTCGACGGAAATATTCGAACGCTGACTTTGTCATCGGCGCTTCCGCCTCGCTCGTTGCCGAGCAAGGAATGTGCATGGGACCACGCTACGTCTCCTTCTCGTAAGAGGGCAATATTTTCGGCGGAAGAGGCGTCGATAAGCGTCCATCCCTGACCCGCGATGCTGTGCCAGCCTTCGTCGCTGGCGGAGATACGCACTTCAGTTCCGGGAAAATAGAAGTGCAAAATGGATCGCATGTCCGCATGTTGATCGACAGCCATCGCGGCGGCTCCAGCCTGGCAGAGGCCAACGCCGTGGCCAAAGCCTTTTCCATCAAACTGCGCGACGCCGCCAACGAGGTTGACCGCATACCAATCGCTACGCAGGCGGTTCCAGCCCAGGGCGCGGCCAACCGCGAAGCGAAACGTTGCGCCAGCCAATGTAATGTTCTGATCCGCGGTTACGAATGTGATCGTTGCAGCACGGCCGCTTGGATTTCGCTTTGATAAAACGATGTTGGTAATGGCTCCCTGCGTCGGAGATCCGGCGAGCCTCAAGGCTTGATGCAGCTCCTCCTGGCTGAGCGAGGCGTGCCATGCAGAAGGCGTGCGTTGACACCATGGATCTGGGTGGGAGACGAGCCAGGGCTGCGGGGGGCCGCCCCAAAGTTGAGCCGCGGACGCGGCGACGCCCCCACAATTCTGCGTGAAGTATGCAGTTGCGCGACGTCCACGAAACCAGATCGTCTCTCCGGCGGTCGAGTCAACAGCACTTCGGATTGCATCGCTGACAGGCCCAAGCCGCAACGCCTGGCAATGCGTATTGTCACAAAGATCAAAGCCCTCGGCGCTATGACGTCGGAAATGAGTGAGGGCAAAACTGCGAGCCGAGATAGCAAGTGCTTGAAGAGAAGCGGCAGGCTCTTGCGGAGATGCTTCGCTGGCCAGAACGGCCATTACATAGCGCTCGCTAGGAACCGTGACGGCGAGGTGTAAGCCGTCGCGGGCTGGATGCAGACGCCATCTTCCGGCTGCAACGGCTGTGCGACCGCCTGCCGTTTCAACTCGGACAGCGCCGGCGACTTCAAGCTCATTCGTCGGCGAGTTATTTATCAGCATCTGCGCATTCTTAAGACGAATGCTCAGTGGCGTTTGCAGAAGCTGATCTGAACAGTGCGAGCAACGCCGGATTTTGACCGATTGCGAAGCCGGAGTGATGGTGAGTGCGTCTACATTCTGCGAGAAAAAGAGGCGAACGGTGATGTCGGTGGCACCTTGGGGAGCTGTAATTTGTGGATGTACCGGCGTAGTGACAAACATGACTGCTATGCAACATGCGCGAATCGCATTATGGAAGAGACTTTTCACCGACCGCTCCATCGAAGCAGAAAGCGTTGCGCAAGAGCTGCGGCATCGGCGCCATTTCCTTGTGGAACGGTGATGACGATGACAGCTTCGGGCTTGCGCGTGACGGCGGAGTAAAGAATTCCGGTGAACAGTCCGTGTGTGACGTGGCCGCCCGGGCTTGCTGCGGTGCCCGTCTTGCCGGCGACCATGACTCCAGCGACTTCCGCATTGTGAGCCATACCGTAGTTGACCGAGTCGAGCATGCCGTCCTGCACGGGGGCAAGTTTCGTGTCGCTGAATTGGAGAGCGAGCGCCCTGTAAGCTTCCGCAAGCTGCAGCGGAGTTACGCGAATGCCTTCGAGACCGAGAGTGAGGAGTTGTCGTTGCTCCGTCGTGGCGGCAGTAGAGTCGGGTGAAAGCCCGTAGGAGCGCAGGCCGCCGTTAAGTTGAGACGCGGACATGTGAGCAGCTAACTGTGCGAACCAGCTGTTGCAGGAATAAGCGATGGCGCGTTGCAAATCAAAAATTGTTATGGAGCGCGGATGCGAACATCGCAAATTATGCTGGCCGATGATGAGTGTGCCGTTGCACTGGACCTCCGTTCGCGCCGTTGCTGTTTTGGATTTGATGGCGATGGCGGCGACCAATGGCTTTAAAGTTGAGCCGGGTTCTTGCGGCGAGGCCAAAGCGAGCCGATAGTTCGCAAGCAACTTGCCGTGGGCAACGTCGACGATTACAGCGGAGGCAGATGAACCATGCAGTGCATGATCCAGCGAGAATTGAAAAGAGTGCGCTTCGACGTGTTGAGCGGTGAGAGCTGCCGGCAGAATAAATACTGTAATCAGGCACCGCAGCAGGTTCATGAAGAAACTCCTCGCTGCTTCAGGATAGCGAACGCTCGCCTTGAGGCGAATGCGCAAAGTCTCAGAGAGACTTGCGGTTCTGTAATGCCTTCAATGTCTGGGGCGCCAGCGGGCGTTCATGCAAGAGGAATTCCGCCGCGCGGACGCGAACGTTGTTGTGGAACCAGCGTTGGAATGCGTTGGCGGAAAGCAGGTTGGTGATGGCGGCGAGCGACATGCCCTGATGATGCGCCATCCAAGATCGGACCATGCGGGGCTCACCAGCGTGAATATAGTCGGCGGCTTCGTAGAATCCGTAGTCACCGATCCAGCCGAGTTTCGCCATGCGGTGGAGATTCGCCAGTGCTGGACGGCGAGAAAATGGCAGCGCGAGAAATGTTGAGTAAGGCGAGATGACGGGGCCATCTTCTGCGCCGTATTTCAGCGCAACCTGCGGAATGCCCCAGGCTTGATAGGAATAGCGGCCGGCGGGATCGAGGTCCGCAAAGCCGGACTCGGAAATTCCCCATGGCATGTCGCGGACGTGTTCGCGTTGGACCGTGACACATGCTTCGAGCGCGCGTGCGATCAAAGTGTCGGGGAAGCTGCGCATCCATAACGTGGGCATCAGGTATTCAAACATTGTGCCGGTCCATGAGAGGAGACAGGCTTGCTTGCCGACGAGAACGTGCGAGCGGTCGAGGCGGAACCAGGCTTTCTGCGGGATGTCACCCTTCGCTACGGCCAGGAAAAAAGCGATGCGAGCTTCCGATGCAAGCAAATCGTAACAGGCAGAGTGGATTTCTCCGGCGACCATATCGTAGCCGATCGATAGCAGCTGGCGGGACTCGACGAAAAGAAAGTCGTAGCGCATATCTTCGGCGAAGCGCTCGGAGTTGGCTGCAATCTTGGCGAGATCGAGCTGAAGGCACCGAAGATTTTCGCGCGCGGGACGGAGGAGCTCTCGCAGTTGATTCGCGATTTCTTCCAAGCCGCCGCTGTTGTGATGAGAATTGAGAGCTGTGGTGAGTGCGTCGGCGTAGGACCGTGCCCGTGCAAGCGAGAGAGCATCCAGCGCCGGGGCGGGCGGCATCCCGGGGTCGTTCAAGAGATGCGCGTAGGGCAGTAGAAGCCAAGGAAGATAGTCAGTCAGGAAGGCCGTAATTTGTTCTTGACGGGCTGCTGATTCGCGAAGTGCCCACGGAGTATCTGGCGTGACGGAAATCTCAGGTAGTGCGGAGTACCATGCGAGGCCGGTTCCGATCGAGGTCCCGGAGAGCGCTGGATGCGGAGATGCCGCCTGCTTTAAGAGCTGATCGAGTGAGCGGAAGAGATTGGAAGAAAGCAGCGGCCGTGTCAGGACTTCTTTAACTCCGCCATGCAGCGCGTACAACGATGCCGCTAGATTACCGCTATCAACCGTTGAGATGGTGAAGGGCGCGACCGGCTGAAGGTCTTCAATGTTGTACCAGTTGAAGAGGTGGCCATTCTTTTTCTCCAGGCGGTCGTAAGTCGCGAGGCTTTGCGACGTTGCGTGAGCGAACTCAGGGACGGTCAGAAAACCCAATTCCAGCGCGGCTTGACGCGCGTTGAAGAGCATTCCGAAATTGGTCGGTGACAGCTTGCGGATCTGGAGAAAGTTTTTTTCCTCGACATTGTCGGGGATGAGCCAGTGATTGGCCGCGCCGCCAAAGTCAGCGAAATATCGCCATGTGGAGTAAGCGAGTTGATGCAGCAGTGCTTGATCCTGCAGGCTGAGCGCGCCGGAGAATTTTGGTGGCGAGGAGTTGAGCCATCCGGAGATGAGTGGCGCGATGGCCCAGAGAAAGAGAATGGGCCCGGCGGAGTAGATAGCGTGAGGGTGGGTGAGGGCGAGTGGAATTGCGATGGTGATCGCGACGAGCGGGGAGAGTCGCAGGTAAATGTCGAGCGAGCTCTTCGTGACGGCTGTCTCGGCTTGGGCGGCGGTTTCCCATTCGAGCAGGCGCTGGCCGGTGATGTAGCGGCGGACGAGCGAGCGAACAATGGCGTCCAGCGAGAGCAGGGTCTGATGCGGAAGGAAGGCGATGTTGAGAACGGAGAAGCCGAACGACGAGAAGAAAGTTCGCAGATTGTCGAGCGCTGCTGCGGAGCTGAATGCGATGGCGGCGCGCAGCAGGCCAAAGCCGAGTTGAACGATCGACGGGAAGATCATCAGCAGAACGGTGACGACCGTCCAATAAGTCGGGCCGCCGGGCAGCACGAACCAGCCGAGGACGAGGAGCAGCATGGTGATGGGCTCGATCAGGCTGCGGCGGAGGTTGTCAAAAATTTTCCAGCGGGAAATTGCACTGATGGGATTGGCGACGAGCTTATTGGACTCGTCGGGAACGCGGTTGAAAAGCCACTGCGTAATCTGCCAATCGCCGCGCACCCAGCGGTGATTTCGTCGAATGTATGCAGAGTGATGCGACGGATAATCATCGATGACTTCAATATCGCTGGCGAGGCCGGCGCGGGCGTAGGCGCCTTCAATGAGGTCATGCGATAGAAGAACATTTCGCGGGAAGCGGTGGTTGAGGACGCGATGCAGAATGGAGACTTCGTAAATGCCTTTGCCGGTAAAGGTGCCTTCGCCGAACAAATCCTGATAAACATCGGAGACGGCGCGAGTGTAAATGTCGTAGCCGGTTTCGCCCGAATAGAGAGCGGCGAAGCGGGAGCGAGATGCGGAGGCGACGCTGACGCCTACGCGCGGCTGCAGAATTCCGTAACCGGCGGTGACGATGCGCAGCTGCGGATGGATGATGCCCTGATTGAGCGGGTGGGCGATGGCGCCGATCATGCGGGCCGCGGTGCCGTGCGGCAACTGGGTGTCTGAGTCGAGCGTGATGACGTAGCGAACGCGCTTGAGCACATCCATCGGGCCGGCTTTGGTGGGGAAGCTGTCGTACTCGCCCATCAGAAGTTTGTTGAGGTCGAGGAGCTTGCCGCGTTTCCGCTCCCAACCCATCCACACGCCCTGGCGCGCGTTGAAGACGCGATGACGATGGAGGAGAAGAAATGCTCCGCTGCCCTGGCCGGCGTATTTTTCATTGAGGCGGTTGGTGTGGCGGACCGAAAGCTCGAGCAGCATATTCTGTTCATCGGCGGTGGGTGGGGTGGTCGAGTCGGGCAGGTCAGTGAGAACACCGAAGTGAAGATTCGGATCCTGATTAGCGATGTAGCGGGCTTCGAGGTCGTCGAACAAATTTGCCACCTGCTTTTCATTGAGCAGCAGGGTGGGGACGACGACGAAGGTGGTCTGATCGGCGGGAAGACCGTCGGAGAAATCGAGCTTCGGCAAAGGGCGCGGAGAGAGCAAGCTGCTGACGGCGCCGTTGACCAGGTCGGATGCACCCTGGGTAGCGGGGAGAAGCGCGAGAAAAAGCGCGACGATGACGAGCCAGAAGTCATTTTGCGAAACCAGTGGCGCGATCAGCGCGACGATGATGAGCATCGACAGAATGAGAATGCTGGCGATGTATGCGTCGCTGCCATACTGGGTGAGCCATTGGCGAAAGCGGACCGGTGACGTCGGGTGATAACCGATGCGGCGGGAGAGATCCGGCAGGCCTTCTTCGAACAAGTAATAACCGATGTGCGCCGTACGCCAGGCGAGGCGCGGATCTGAAGGCGGAGTGCGGGCGGCGGCCATGGCGAGGTCGAGCGCGGCCTGAGCGGTTTGTACCTCTCCGAGATCGGCGCGTGCGGCGAGTCCGGCGACACGCAATCTATATATGTTGCGCGTCTCTGCTTCCATGTTGAGGAAAACGCCTGCCGGATCCTGCGCGAGCACCGGCTGAAATGCGACGAGTGATTCGAGTAACGATTCCCAGTCATACTGGCCGAGGCGGCGGAGACTATGGAGAAGATTTGAAAATGGTGACTGCTCAATGGATGGCAGCTCTGGAAGCTTGAGGGCTGCTTCTGCCCGATCGAGAAGGAATTCTGCCTGGGCAAGGCGGAGAGAGGTGGGAAGCAACAAAATTTCTGCGAGCAGCAACGGATCCTGCTGCTGAATTTCTGTGAGGTAGACAGAAAGCGATTCGGGGGACCAGATGCCTCCTGCTGCGACGGTATATTGCTCGGCAACAGCCAGAACGCGCGGAGCCGCGGCGTCGACTTTCGGGACGACTATATAAGGTAGGGCGAGATACTGCGAGTAGGTCGAATCCAGCTCCTCGAGAACGCTTTCCAGGAGGCGCGAACTTTCCAGCAACTCGAGCGCCGGGGTAAGATCGCGCGTTGTGATGCGCGGCTTATAGCTGGCTAGAGTGTTGCCAAGGCGCTGACGTAAATCCTTGAGTCGTGCGGCGAAAAGCTCCTGACGATGTTCGTCTTTAGGATCCAGCGACGCGGGGCGCCATGCTCGCCGCTGCTTGCGTGCGCGATCGGCAAGAACGGCGTCTGCGACGAATGGTTTTTCGGCGAGACCTGCTGGCCGGACTTCGAGAAGGGGCGCGGTGAGAGGCGCAGGTCCGTGACCGGAGTCGACTGGCAAAGCAGTTTCATCATGCAACGGCTTTTGTGACGAGCTTTCGTACTCCGACAATTGCGCCCCCTTTCTTTATATCTGCGCCGCGTGCGGCCAAAGAACAAAAATCAGCGATAGCTGGATGCCTGCATTTGAAACATCTGTGCGTAGGTGCCGCCTGCCGTCATCAGGGATTGATGATCGCCCTCTTCTATGAGTTGGCCGCCGGCGAGGACGACGATGCGGTCGGCCATTCTAACGGTGGAGAAGCGATGCGAGATCAGGAGCGCCATCTTGCCTTCCGTCAATTCGGCGAAGCGCTGGAAGACTTCGAGCTCGCTGCGGGCGTCGAGTGCTGCCGTGGGCTCATCGAGTATCAGCAATTGCGCGTCTCGCAGATAAGCGCGGGCCAGGGCTATTTTTTGCCATTCTCCGCCGGACAGTTCGACGCCTCCGTCAAAGCGGCGGCCGAGAATCTGATCGTAACCGTGTTCGAGCTTATTCACCACGGTGTCGGCAAGGCTCTGGTGCGCGGCAAATTCAATGGCACCTGGCTGTGAGATATTCGAGACGTCGCCAACGGCGATGTTTTCGCGAGCTGTCATTTCGTACTGCATGAAGTCTTGAAAGATGACGCCGATGTGATCGTGCAGAGACTCGAGCGAATATTCGCGAAGGTCGATGCCGTCGAGCAGAATCTGACCTTCGGTCGGGTCATACAGGCGCGTGATGAGCTTGACGATCGTGGTCTTGCCTTGGCCGTTTTCTCCGATGAGAGCGACACGTTCGCGTGGGTGGAGTGTGAAGGTGAAGTTATTTAGAACGCGCCGCGTGGTTCCGGGATAGGCGAAGGACACGTTGCGGAATTCGAAGCCCAGTTTGAATGGCGGCTTGACGAGCAACCCATCTGGCTTTGAAAGCACGGCCGGCTTCATCTTAAAGAAGGCGAGCAGGTCAGTGAGAAAGAGCGCCTGGTCCGCAATGCTGGAGGCGGTGGAAAAAACCTGCTGCAGGTTGGAGCTGGCCTGCTGGATGGCGACGGTGAGGAAGGTGAATTCGCCGATGCTGTAGTTGCCGTGGATCGTCTTCCAGATTACAAAGACATACGCGCTGTAATAGCCGAGTGTGCCGATGATGCCGAGGAGTCCGCCGACGATTAGTTTCGAGCGCGACAGCTGGACGTCTTCGGTAAAAATTTGACGGGCAAGTGTCTGGAAGCGTTCCGTAAAAAAACGGCTGAGGTTGAAGAGCTTGATTTCCTTGACGCCTTCGCGGCTGCCGACGACTTCGCGGAGGTAGTCCATCTGGCGTTTGATGGGGGTCTGACGGAAATTTTTCGCGTAGCCAAGGAACGCGTAATGCGTTTCACCAATGAAGGAGGGCAACACGCCGACTGCTAGGAGCAGAATCAGCCACGGTGACTCCCATGCGAGGGCGGCCGAGAAAATCAACGTCGTCATCAGCTGCTGCATGAGGCGGCCCATCTGCTGAATCATGGCGAGACGATCTGTGGCCTGGACGCGGGCGCGCTCGAGGCAGTCGTAGAAGACTGGATTCTCGTAGGTTGTCAGGTCGAGTTGCGAGGCGTGCTCCATGACGCGGACGCTGACATATTGCGTGTAACTGTTGGCGAGCAGAGAGTCGGTGTAGTCGATGGCGCGCATGACGAGGCCGAGGACGACGTTGAGGCAAATTTCTGCTGCGACGAGATGCCAGAATCTGGGCGAGAGCTGGCCGCCGCGGAGGACGGTGGCGATGTCATTGATGATGTACTGTGCGACTTTCGCGACTGCGAATGGCAGCGTCGCGACTATGATGCGGAGCAGCGTGCCCCAGACAACCGCGACGCGGCTCGACTCCCAAAGGATGTGCAGCACGGGCGGCAGGTTTTTGAGAGCGCGAAGGCGCTCCAGCCACGGACTATCTGCTTTTCCTTTTGTCATAGGGGGCCAGCCGGCCGGTAGAGGCGGGTTGGCTGCTGATAGAGATGCTACAGAAAAGGGCTCGCGTTGGGAACGTGGACGGAATTGCAGCGCGTTTAACCTTATATATGGATGGCGGCTGATTTCGGCAGGAGTGATGCTGCCATTTTCCGCAGAGTTGCTATAGAGTGACGGATACCGTTGTGGCAGGCAAGGCCGCCGAACGGCTGACGCAGATTCCCTCCCCGAGGATTGTTTTTATGATTCGCTCCCTCTTCACTCGCTCCATTCTTGTTTTGATTACGCTGGGCCCGCTCGGTGCGGTGGGCGCGGTGGCTGCAGTGCAGACGGACGCTCATCGTCAGCCGCGCATTACCGGGCCGGTGGTTGAGACGCAGCGCAAGCAGGTGGCCGGAAGCATGCCGCGCGTGTTAAGTGCAGTACAGGATCTGGGCAAGCTGGATGGCAAGACAGTGCTGCAGAATCTGCAGCTAGTGTTGAAGGCGTCGCCGGCGCAGGAGCACGCGCTGCAGACACTGCTGGATCAGCAGCAGGATCGCGGGACGGCGAATTTTCATCGGTGGATGACGCCTTCGGATTTCGGTAATACATTCGGTGTGGACGATGCTGACCTGGCGAAGCTGACTGGATGGCTGCAGAGCCATGGGATGACAGTCGAGCATGTGACGCATGGCAAGCGCGCGATTGTCTTCAGCGCGACTTCGAGCGAGGTGGAGAGCGCGTTTCAAACTGAAATGCATCGGGTGATGCTGCGCGGAGAGAAGCACGTCATCAACACGACTCCAGTTTCGGTTCCGGCTGCGTTCGGGGATGTGGTGGAAGGCGTGTACCGACTGAATGATATTCGTCCGCGGCAACCGCGGACGGATCCGATCGCAGTAACTCGCGGGGCAGATGGTTGGTGGCATCCGATTCTGCCGGCGTGGTCAGATGGCGGCTCGCATTATATGTCGCCTGGCGACTTCGCAAAGATTTACAACACGCAGCCTTTGCTGGACAAGGGAATTGACGGCACCGGCGTGACGATAGGAATTGTTGGCTGGTCGGATGTGCCGCTGCGCGACATTCAGACTTTTCGCAGCGCGTTTGGATTGAAAAACAATGATCCGCAGCTGGTTTCCTATGGCGCGGATCCTGGTATCAACGATTACGGCGAAGGCGAGGCGGAGCTGGATACGGAGTGGTCAGGTGCGGCTGCGCCGGGCGCGACGGTCGTGCTGGTGAATGCGCCGAGTACAGTTACATCCGTATTTCTCTATTCGGCGCTGGAATATCTAGTGGATAACAATGCCGCAGATGTAATAAGTGCCAGTGTTGCCGATTGCGAGGCGGACACAGGAAACTTTTTGCAGCAGTATTACGAACAAGCAGCTGCGCAGGGGATCAGTGTGTTTGCCAGCGCCAGTGATGCCGGCTCGGCGGGTTGCGATGATTTTGATGCGGGCACTCCCGCGATGTATGGGTACGCAGTCAACGGCTGGTCGTCGACGCCGTATAACACCTCAGTCGGCGGCAATATGTTTCTTGATACGACAGGCAACTGGTGGGGGACGACGAACAGCGCGAACAGCGTGTCGGCGCTGGGCTACATTCCTGAGGGGATTTGGAATGAGAGCGGTGCGGGGACAAATTATCTCGGAGGCATCTGGGCCGGGAGTGGCGGGGTGAGCGATACGTTCGCGAAGCCGACGTGGCAGACAGGGCCGGGGGTGCCGACGACGGATCCGATATCTGTGACGAGTAGCGTGCCGGGGCCACATCGCTATATTCCGGACGTTGCGTTGACGGCTGCGGTGCATGACGGATACCTGACTTGCTTTGACGACGGCAGCTGTCAGGTAAACTCCGACGGCACACTTTACGGTGCGGATGTAAGCGGTGGAACTTCAGCCTCATCGCCAGCCTATGCCGGAATCCAAGCGTTGATCGATCAGAAGTGTGGGCGGCAGGGAGTTATTAACTACACGTTGTATCAATTGGCTGCCGGGCAGAGCGCTTCAGCTTGTAACTCGTCGGGGCCGCCTGGATCGAATTGCATATTTAATGACGTAACTCCGGGGACCTTCTATTTAACTCCGGATGATCCGATTGCGATTAATAGTAATGGTGTGCCTTGCGATCCGGGCTCGCCAAACTGTCCGACCACGGCGCCGTATGTGCTCCCGGAATTTCCGACAACGACGGCATATGACCTAGCGACAGGGCTTGGTTCGGTGAATGCTGCGAACCTGTTCAACGCATGGAACACGGTGACGTTCCACAGTACTGTGTCGACGCTTGCGATCACTCCGACGTCATCTGAGCATGGTAGCGCCGTGACGGCGACGATTCAGGTGGCACCGGGGTCGGGCAGCGGAACTCCTACCGGCGACGTTGCGCTGATGGCAGTGACTTCGAGCGGCGCCACCATTGGCGTCGGACTTGCGACGCCGCTTGTCAGCGGAAGCGTGTCCGTTCCCTTGTCTACTTTGCCGGCGGGAACTTACCAGATTTATGCGCGCTACGGCGGCGATGATACTTATGGCGCCAGCAGTTCGAACCTTGTAAGCATGACCATCGGATCGGAATCGAGCAAGACGACGCTACAGAGTCTGATCATTTTCGACGGTAACTATGCATCGGGAGGAACTTCTTTTCAGTACGGAACAGTGCTCTATCTCGATGTTACAGTCGCGGGTACGTCTGGCAATGGCGCTCCGACGGGAACAGTGACGTTGAAGAACGGAAATTCAACGATTGCTACGCAGACGATTGTGTCGACGAACAGTAGTCCGGCATCGCTAGCGACCGGCTCAGATACGATTTTTATGATTGGCCAGAACGTGTCCCTGCCGGTTGGCATGGATACGCTCACCGCCGTCTATAACGGTGATAGTTCGTTCGGCAGCAGCTCTTCGACAATTACTTATTCCATCACAAAGGCGACCAGCGATACGGTGGTTACTTCGAGCTCGGGCATTAGTGTAAGTAGTGGGCAGTCCGTCGCCTTGACCGCGACTGTAGCGGCGGCGGGATCGACGTTGCCGACGGGTACGGTGCAATTTTATTACGGCACGACCGCCATTGGTTCATCCGTAAGCCTGGTGGGCGTCAACGGAGGAGCGGTTGCCACCACTGCGTGGACTGCGAGTGGATCGGGAGCGCAGACAATCACTGCGAAGTATGCCGGGGATTTGAACTATGCCGCGTCCACTTCGCCGGCCGTGCACCTGACGGTTACAACGGGAGCGACGGCGTCGTCCACGACGCTGCAATCCAGCGCCCCGGCGACGACGTACGGATCGTCGATAACCTTGACTCTTGCGGTGACGCCGAGTGCTGCAGGCGGAGCGGCGGATATCTACCAGGATGGTGCGCTGCTTGCGACCGCATCTGTGACCAGCGGAGCGGCGTCTTATCGATTCCAGCCCAATGGGGGATCGCACAAATACCAGGCGATTTATCGCGGCAATAGTACGTATGCGGGGAGCAGCTCCAGCAGCGTGAACGTGAAGGTGAACCCGGCGACGACGACATCGGGATTGAATGCAACAGTCAGCTATCCTTACCTCGGGCAGAGCGTGGGTTTCACGATTTTTGTTTCTTTCAAAGGAACCGCATATCCTACTGGCACGGTGAAGTTTTACGACGGCAGCACGAATATTGGTTCCGTCGCATTAAACAGTAATCTCAGCGGGTATGGACGGGGCTACGCAACGTTCCTGACGACGTTGCTGGCGACAGGCGTGCACAGCATAACTGCAACATATGCGGGAGATAGTAACTATGCAGCGTCGACCACTGCGGCGATCTCAGTTACTGTGGGCAGCGCAAAGACTTCGGCCGTATTAGTTGCAACGCCGAATCCAGTTAATCAGAACAAAAGCGTTGTCGTAACTGCGACTGTAAGATCGATGGCCGGGAATAACGTGCCGACGGGAAAGGTAACATTCTTCGCGCTGGGCAGAGAGCTGGCCGCAGTTACATTGAATAATGGAGCGGCGGCTCTTTCGGTGTCGACGGCTGGCATTCCGGTGGGGAACTATGTGGTGTCGGCCGCCTACTCGGGAGATGCGTCGAATGCCGCGTCAAATGCGGAGAATCTGACGGTCGCGGTGCTGCCGGCGCAGATTGCGACGACAGCGACAACGCTGACAGCTTTGCCAACGATCCCAACAGTCGGGGAGAATGTGACGCTGACGGCGAGGGTTACCGAAACTAACGGAACAGGGACGCCAACGGGAACGGTGACCTTCCTTTACGGAAGCCACGTGCTCAGTACAACTGCGCTGTCGAATGGCCTGGCGACGTTCACCGCTTCCACCGCGACATTGGCGGCGGGGAGTTACAACGTGACGGCACGATATAACGGCGACACCGTAGATACAGGCTCAACGTCGACGTCGGTTACGGTTCCATTGAGTAAGGCGTCCACGGTGACCAGCGTGATTGCCAGTCCAAGTCCTGCGGCTCTAGGGGCTTCTGTGACGTTGACGGCTACGGTGACTCGCAGTGCTGGATCGGGCGGGCCGACGGGGACGGTGACATTCTCGGCGGCGGGACGGAACCTCGGCCGTGTGACACTGTCGAACGCTACGGCGACCTTGACGGCTTCGACGACGGGGGTTCCGACAGGCAGCTACGTGGTGACTGTAGCGTACTCCGGCGATGCCGGAGATGCGGCATCGTCGGGTACGGTGAGCGAAACGATCGAGTGACTATGACTTGATGAATTCGAGAAGATCTGCGTTGATGACGTCGGCGTGAATCTGACACATGCCATGGGGAAATCCCGGATAGAGTTTCAGCTTCGCGCCCTTGACCAGCTTTGCGGAAAGCACGCCGGCGTCTTTGTAGGGAACGATCTGGTCGTCCTCTCCGTGCAGGACGAGCGTCGGGATGTCGATCTTCTTCAAATCTTCAGTGAAGTCAGTTTCGGAAAACGCCTTGACGCAGTCATACGCGGCATTGACGCCACTGAGCATGCCCTGCATCCAGAAAGTTTCGCGGACGCCTTGCGAGATTTTTGCACCGGCACGGTTGTAGCCGTAGAAGGGCAGCGATAGATCGAGGAAGAATTGTGAGCGGTCGCTGACAACGCCGGCGCGGATGTCGTCGAAAGCAGACATGGGCAGGCCGCCGGGGTTTGCTTCCGTTTTCAGCATGAGGGGCGGAACGGCGCCGATGAGTACAGCTTTGGCGACGCGCTTTGTACCGTGACGGCCGAGGTAGCGAGCAACTTCGCCGCCGCCGGTGGAGTGTCCAATCATAATGGCATCCTTCAGGTCGAGTGCTTCAAAAAGCTGCGCCAGGTCATCGGCATAAGTGTCCATGTCATTGCCTTGCCAGCTCTGATCGGAGCGGCCGTGACCGCGGCGATCGTGCGCGATGACGCGATAACCCTGCTGGCCGAGGAAGAGCATCTGGGAATCCCAGGCGTCTGCGTCGAGGGGCCATCCGTGGGAGAAGACAACGGGCTGACCGGTGCCCCAGTCTTTGTAGTAAAAGTTGAGGCCGTCTTTGAGCTTCAGTGTTGGCATAGAGGGTGTCTCCTGGGGGAATAGTGTGAGGCCAAATTCTATGCCTTAAGTATGACAAATTCACCAACATCCGAGAAGGCTGGCAGCGCGGGCGCTTTTCCTGTTCGCCAGACTGGGCGCGGCTTTGACGAGTGCAGTGCCAGTAACACCGGCCAAGCGGAGTAACAGCGGCACTGCAATTTGCCAAGTCCGTCGAGTAACACGAAGGGTGTATCTCCATATCGTGATGGTTATTGTTACGCAGGTTGAGAACGCTCTAGTATCCCTATCACCTTCAGGATTCTGGGCTGGAGGTAAAGTCGCCTTGCTCGTCTTAGGCCGTTCTTGCAAGTTTGTGTAGTTCACCCTCAAGGCAGAGATGTTTTAGCTGCTGACGATACAAATTGATTGCCGGAGTACTCACCAATGCGTGGCATCGCTTTCAAATTTATTGCTGCAAGCTCCCTTCTTCTCGCCCTCACTGCTGCTCCTTTCAGCGCCAGCGCGGCGGATACCGCGTCCAACGCTCGCCCGTTGATCACACAATCCATCGACGAGACTAAGCTGGTGGAGCTGTCGGCGACGGTGCGGCCGGAGATAAAGATGGCCCAGGACCAAGGCATTGTCGCGTCCAGCATGCCGATGCCGAAGATGCAGCTTTTGTTGAAGCGAACGCCGGAGCAGCAGCAGGCGCTGGAAACTGTGCTGACGCAGATTGGCACGCCTGGCAGTTCGATGTACCACCAGCTGTTGACGCCGGCAGATTATTCGGAGACGTTTGGCCTGGCCGCATCTGATTTGGCGGCGATCCAGCAGTGGCTCGAGTTTCATGGATTTCGGATCTCATCGGTAGACAATGGGAAGCTCGCGATCACGTTCAACGGAACGGCTGGCCAGGTGGAAGAGGCGTTCCACACGGAGATCCACACTTACAAGACGCCTGACATGCAGGTGCATTATGCGAACGCGAATGCCGTTCAGGTTCCGGCAGCGTTTGCCAATGTTGTGGCCGGGTTAAGTGGACTGCAGAATTTCAGCGTGATGCACGATGCAAATTATGAAGGCAACGTCGCGCTTCCCGACTTTGCGAACGTCAAGGTCGCGGCCGCAGCGCCGACAATTGTTGGCTTGGGAAGGTCGGTTGAATCCCAAGTCAACGAGGAAGGCATTTTCCCGTCCAGCGGAAACATCCTGACCTATCTGCAGGATGGATCTGAAGGAACTCCGAAAGCCGGACTTGCGACCAGCACCTCAGTGAGTTTGACGCCAAACACCGTGACCTATGCCGCAGTAAGCAACGTTGCGATCCAGGCAGTTCTAAGCTGGTCAGGCAGTGGAACGCCCACGGGCTCAGTAAGTTTCTATGACACAGAGAATGATCTTTACGAACAGATACTGCTTACATCGTGCACGTTGAATGCGGGAGCATCAACCTACACCTGCACCTTTAACTGGAACGGAGCCGGCGCAGTGCCTGCTTCTCCGGATGCAATCACGGCTTACTATCTCGGCGATTCCACGTACGCTGCATCTTCGAGTACGGCGAATTTGACGATCACCTACCCGCATCCTAGCGGACAATTCACCAATGTCTTCTCTGCATTCACGGATACACCTGGAGACCAAAACTACGGGGTCTCGACTCCGCAAACTATTAACGTGAGTACCGTGGGCTTCTTTGTAACCGCGCCGCCTACCGGGAATATTCTGGTGACGGGCAACGGCGGCATCAATGAGATCACTAACATCAGCCCGCTCGACAACGTCTTCTGCATCTTCATCATCTGCTATTCGTCCAGCAGCATTGGATGGAATCCTTACGCCTATCTGCAACCTGGTGTCTACACGCTGACTGCGACTTATAGCGGCGACGGCAACTATGCTGCTAACAACGCGACGACGACGTTCACGGTAAATGGCACGGGTACTCAGGCGAATACAACCGTTCTCACCGCCAATCCAAACGTTGTCACCTCGACTGCACTTGGCACCACGTTCACCACGGTAACGACTTGGACCGGAGGTGGCGCAGCTCCGACAGGCCAAGTGAGTATTTCGGCGCCGAACGGCACGGGGCTAGGGGGCGCAGTTTTCCCAATCTCAGGTGCGACCAGCAGCGGTGGTGGTGGTACTTACAATGGCGGTGCGGGTAGTTATAGCTTTAATTGCGCCACAAATAGTGCTGCGAAAACCATCACGTGCACAGTGGTCGACTCAGACGTCTATGATCCTTTGCCGAATGTGGGAGCAAATACGGTCACCGCAACTTATGGCGGTAACTCCGTCTATGCCCGGTCGAGCGGAACGACGACTGTCTATAAGAGCCAGAACAACACATCGAGTCTGACGGTTGCGGGAAATCCGAGCCAGGGTATCTATGGGGAAGGAACATCCATCACTTACACGGCGAGCGTGGTAGGCGGCAGAAACCTCGCAGCTCCGACGGGCTCAGTTACATTTACCGGAATCACGATCACTGGCTCTCCATTGAGTGGGACGCTGGGAAACTGCAGCTTCGTGAACCATACCTACACCTGCACGGCTTCGGTGACGGCGATCATTCCTTACCTGACGGCTCCGAACAACTATGCGGTGAATGCAAGCTATCCCGGCGATGCTGTTTACGCTGGCTCGTCGAACACGGTCACGGAGACTGTCGTGAAGCAGACGCCGACGTTGTCCGCACCGACGTTGACGCCTAATGCTGAACCGACGGGCAGCACCGGACCGGTCGCGATGAGCACAACGTTCACGTGGGTGGGCAGCGGGCTGGCCCCGACTGGTGCGGTCACATTCCTGGTCGGAACGACGACGGTTGGTACGGGAACATGTGCGGGCTCAGGCGACACGGAAACCTGCACCTACAGCTATAACCCGTCCGCACTTAGTGCCGGCACGTATGCAGTAACGGCGCATTACGCCGGCGACGGAAATTACAACGCGGTGACGAGCACCAGTTCGACACTTACCATTTCCGGCCCGGCGCAGACACCGACATTGACGCTGACGTCGAACAATTACGGGACAACAACTGCTGGAGTTCCAACTGGAACGCAGATTAAGCTGACGGCGACCCTGACGGTGCCGACGTACAACGGAGCGTGGAGTGGCACCGTAACATTCATCGATGCGACGACAGGCTACACGATTGGTACGGCGAATGTAACTGGCACGAGCGCAACAACTACGGCGACAATCACGTTCACGCCCACCGCGACTGCCCCTTCACCCTCGGAGTATCCGGCGGGTTATAACCAGTTCACAGCGACTTATTCGGGGAACAGCATTTACAAGGGAGTCGGCCCTGTGAATGCGGCGCCGGTATATCTGGCTGGTGTTCTTTATTCACTCACGCTGAACCATAACTTCAGCGTAAATCCGGGAACTTATGACGGATCGCCTGTTGGAGGCTGCGCAGGTGGAGTTACGACGACCACATGTACGGAGCCTTACTATATCCAGCTGTATAACTTCACGACCACCGCACAGGCTGCGACGCTGACGTTTACCAACGCCGCATCTGGAGCCTTCAGTTACAGCACGAATTGCCCGGCGTCCCTGGCGGCCGGAGCGACCTGCAGCTATGCGTTTCAGTACTTGCCTCCGCAAGGAGATGGCTGCGTGCTTAATTCCACGACCTGCACGCAAGGCACATACGAGGCAGGAAGCTGGAAGATCGTGACGGCAGCGAACTCTGGTGTTGGCCAGCCCAGCTTCCCAGCGCCGGTTCGTTCTGGACCGACGACCTTCCCGGCAATCCTGTCAGGTAAGGCATTGTTGCCAAGCGGTTCGATGATGGTAAGTCCGTTGAGTTATACCTTCCCGACGATCGCAACGGGCGCTACGTCAAACACGCTGACGATTATTGTTACGAACCCCAATACTTCGCCCGTACCATTCACTTATACCGGACCTGCTGCGCCTTTCTCGGCGACTAACACTTGTAAGTCCCCGCTGCAAGGTGGCGCCAGCTGCAATATTTATGTGTTGGTAGGCAGCACGACACCCGGCACATATAGCAGCAGCGTTGTGTTGGCACCTGGAAATGCTCCTGCAATTACATCGGCATTCTCGGTGACGATACAGGCGAATAATGGGCTGACACTGAACTCGAATTATCACAACTTCGGCAACGTAACTCTGAACACGTCGAGTGTCTTCGGCCTGAGCATCACGAATAACTCAGGCGCGACGCAGGCAATTGGTGTGAACTACAACATAGCCCAAGGGTACAGCGTGGTGAATGGCTGCGGAACAGCGCTGGCTGCCGGCAGTGCGTGCGCAGTCACGGTGACGTTCTCGCCGTCCGCGACGGGGACGTTTACTGATGCTGTGACAATCAGCAGCGCCGTACCAATTGTTCCGGGCGGCACGGGAACTAGCGGCAACTACAGCGCAGTGGTGAACTTCACCGGAAACGGTGTGGCCGGCGGCCAATTTACGGCAACTTCCGTGCGGCACAACTGGGGTGACATTGCCGTTGGCACTTCTGGCGGCAACTACGGAGTGGAGTTGTCCAACAACACTACTGCAGCGATTACCCTGAGCACCGGGCCGTTGTCGAGTACGCTCACTGGCTTCTCACTCGTGGCGAGTAGCTGCGGTACGTCGCTGGCAGTAAATGCGAGTTGCGAACTAATCTTCACCTTCACTCCGAACGCTGCTGGATCTGTGTCGGCAACTTATCCGATTACTTCCAGCTCGCCGCTTTATAGCGGAGGCGTTGTGGTTTCACCGAGCCAAATCACTCTAAGTGGAACCGGCCAGTAAAAGAGCGGGCGATGAACTAACTCACAACTGAGTAGTTCATCGCCCGGCTGGCAGGCTTGCAAGGGTAGGAATCAAGCAGCTGTCTTCCGCGTCGGGCGCATTTGAATCACAACCGAGAATCCAGCAGACGGCCGCACATTACGAGAGCGATGAGCGCGCTCGACCGTTCATCCGGATTATGCGAGCCTGCGGGCGCATGACTCACGGGATGTGCAGCAGGCGCGCTTGCAATCACCATTGCTTTCTCATGCCGGTGCAGCCATATCCAGTTGTGTCGGAATCTTCATGACCACGTCCAAGCCACAAGTTGCAGTGGCTATGCTGGAATGCTTGACATTGGCTATTGTTGCAGACCACTTTCTAGCGGAGACTGAAGGTGCAGTCGATGGGCAGGGACAATTTATGGGCCTCGAACAGAGAATATCTCGGGAAAGTTATGATGGGCGCTTCATTGATCATGATGCTGCGCTAATGCAGGAGACAGTGGCACGAGAGTTGGAGAGAACTCGCCAGCCGCTGCTGCCGGTGATCACAGGCGGAGCCAACCGCCTCGCTGCGACAGAACCTGCGGCCGCGGAGCAGTCTCGGCAATCCATTTGGAAGTCACGCAGGATTGCAGTGAAAGCGAAGGGCAGGATCCATTTGCTTGACCCGGCGAGAATTCTTGCGGCCGAGGCGCAGAGCAACTATGTGCTGCTGCAGCAGATTGTGGAGTCCTATCTTCTTCGCGAACAGATCTCTGTGCTGGCGGAAAAGCTGGAGCCTTTTGGCTTCATTCGCATTCATCGCTCGGTCCTGGTGAATGCAGCGCTGGTGGAGGAACTGGAGCCGTTGCTGACGGGGGCTTACCTGCTACGCATGCGTGGAGGCAAGGAGTATAGCGTAACCCGTACTTATAAGAGGAACCTGCAAATGCTTGCGCGATCTTGGATTGGAATGGACGGTCTTTTTGCCGACTGAGTCGCGGGAATAGATTCGACCTATTTACGAACGGCTGCGATTATGTCGCGCAATTTGCGGACAGCTCTGGGTATCTCCGCGACGGCGGTGCCGCCGTAGCCCAGGATTAATCCCTGCTCAGGCTTGCCGAGGTAAGAAGGCGAAAGCGGCCAAGTCCAGAGCTTCTCGACGGCGGCGCGTTCCGCGATTTCCATATCGTTGATGCCATTTTGCAAGGTGATTGTCAGATGCATGCCGGCTTCGCCACCGAGTATCTCGATGGATGAGCCGAGTTCTTTTTCGAGGTGCTCCGCAAGCGTGCTTCTGCGTTCCCGGTAGAGTCCGCGCATTCTGCGGATGTGTCGGCCGAAGTGACCTTCACCTATGAAATCCGCGAGCACGTCCTGGTAGAAGAGCGGTGGCCCGATATCCATGGCCCGGCGGATGGAGGCGAAGCGTTCGATCAAGTCCAAAGGAAGGACGAGATAGCCGAGACGCAGGGAGGGGAACATTACCTTGCTGAAGGTGCCGATGTAGATGACGCGATCGTGAGTGTCCAGTCCTTGCAAGGATGCGATGGGCAGACTTTCATAACGATATTCGCTGTCGTAATCGTCCTCGATGATCCATGAGCCGGAGCTTTGTGCCCAGTCGAGAAGCTGCAACCGCCGCGACGCACTCATGGTGACGCCGAGCGGATATTGATGCGACGGCGAGACAAATGCGGCGCGCGCCCTCGGGCTGAGACGGATGCCGGCGGCGACGTTCAGGCCGTCGTTGTCGACGGGAACGGGAACCACGTGACAGCCTGCGAGGGCGAGGACGCTGCGCGTGAGGCGATAGCTCGGCTCCTCAAGCCAGACGCGACTTTCGCGATCGAGCAGTACGGTCGCAGAAAGTTCAAGAGCCTGCTGCGATCCGCTGACGACCATGATCTGCTCGGCCTCGCAGCGGAGCGAGCGGGAACTGCGGAGATAACTCGCGATCATCTCGCGGAAGACTACGGAGCCCATGGGGTCGCCGTAGTTGAACGAGCGCGCGGTCATGTTGCGGCCGTGGCGCGCGACCAGGTTCGACCAGATGTGGAGCGGGAAGTGATCGGAGGCGACCTCGCCGATACCGAAGGCGCCGGGCCTGAGTGCCCATGGTGGAAGCTTTGTCGGCGGAAGAATTTTTGCCTTGCGGGAAGTCGGCCGGGGTCCGGAAGAAGTTGCTACCGGGGGAGCACCGGCGGGCTTGCCGGGCGCGGCCTGCTCGGGGAGGGAGGTGGAGACAATGGTGCCGGCGCCGACGCGACTCTCGAAATATCCTTCCGCAAGGAGTTGGGCATATGCGTTGAGAACGGGGAAACGGGAGACACCGAGTTCTGACGCAAGCGATCGGGTGGAGGGAATCTGCTGACCGGAGCGCAATCTGCGTTCGACAATCGCCGAGCGGTAGCCGTCGTAGATTTGCAAGTACAGCGGCTTTGCAGATTTCCGGTCGACGACAATCATGGGCACGATTGCCTGAAGCGGCTTCTTCACTGATTGAATCGTAATGGTAAGCCCGAGGTGCGTCAAACGGCGAGGTTGGCCGTCCACTTTTCAAGGCAGGCGGGCAAAGGATTTAGTGAATGCCGGGTTCCGTGGTAGCTGCAGGAAAAAGAGCGCGTAAATGATGCTGATACCGGTTGACGGCGATGCGATATTGCTCAAAGTATTCTGCGCGCGGAAAACTTGTGAATTGGTCCGCGATGCGAACACAGGCTTGCGTAATTTCGTCGATGGTCGAGGTTTCGCCGCGGAAGCGCAGCCATGCCCACATAGATTGGAGGGCCGCGCCTAAGCCGGCGGATTCTTCAGACGCGGGAATGTCGACGCGGAGACCGCTCGCGTCGGCGATGAGTTGCCGCCATTCCGGACTGCGGGCACCGCCGCCGATGAGAATGAGGCGCTCGGCTTTGCTGCCGGCGAGAACCAGATCGAGGCCGGCGAGGATGCCGAAGCTGACGCCTTCGACTGTGGCACGCATCAGATTTTCCGCGGACAAATTGCTGGTGTTCATACCGAAGATGCTCGCGGTCGCAGAAGGAAGATCGGGAGTGCGCTCTCCATTCAGGAACGGCAGCACGGTAAAGCCGTCCGCGCCGGGCCGGGTGCTGCGGAGCGCTTGGGAAAGGAAGTTGACGTCGCGACCGAGTGCCTCGGCGACGCGAGCTGTGACATTGGTCATGTTCATGGTGCAGACCAGGGGGAGCCAGCCACCTGTGCTGGAACAAAACGATGCGACCTGACCGGTGGGATCCTCCACCGGCTTGTCACTGTAGCGATAGACGGCGCCGGAAGTGCCGAGACTCATGGTGATCCGGCCTTCACTGATGTTACCGGTGCCGATGGCGCCCATCATGTTGTCACCACCGCCGGCGGCGACGATGCACTCTGTGCCAAGACCCAGTGCAGACGCGGATCGAGGGAGTAAGTTGCCGATGATATCTGCGGATCTAATAAGTTGGGGTAGAGCGTCGCGGAGAATGTTACTGCCACTCTCTATATAGTCCAGTGGTTCATAGGCCCACTCGCGCTCGCGGATGGTGAAATAGGCAGTGCCAGAGGCATCTCCCGGCTCCGTGACCAACTTGCCGGTGAGCCAGTAGTTCAAGTAATCGTGCGGCAGGAGGATGTGACGGATCTTCCGGAACGAGTCTGGCTCATTCTGTCGCAGCCAGAGAAGTTTTGAAACTGTGTAGCCGGTGAGCGGCACGATGCCGAATTTCTGCTGCCACGCTACGGGGCCGCCAAAAGCTGCGAGTAGTTCCGCATTCTGCGGAGCAGTTTCGGTGTCATTCCAAAGCTTTGCCGGGCGAATCGGTTCGCCGTTATCATCGAGTACGACGAGCCCGTGTTGTTGGCCGGAGACGGCCGTGCAAAGAATTCGGCGTCCGTCCAACCCGGAGTCGCGAAGTGCGGCGGTAATGGCGGCTTGCATGGCGTCGACCCACCAGCGCGGGTCCTGTTCGCGCGCACCATTGGCGCGTTCGATCAAACGATGGGGAGCATATCCCTGGGCAACGGTCTGGCCACGCTCGTCGATGACGAGCGCTTTCGTTCCCTGCGTGCCGCAATCGATGCCCAGAAACATGCGTGCAGTCCCCGCTGAAATTCTACAGTTCAGCAGGGTGCGGCTATTTTCCTGAGTAACTCACGCGCCATACCGTCCGAGATGCATCGTCAGTGACAAACAGCGATCCATCGTTTGCGACTGCGACACCGACGGGACGTCCCCAGACCTTTCCGTCAGGCCGGACGAAGCCGGTGAGGAAGTCTTCGTATTCGCCGGTGGCGTGGCCGTTGCGCATAGGGATGCGGACAACTTCGTAACCGGCTCGTTGCTGACGATTCCACGAACCATGCTCGGCGGCAAAGCCGTCGCCTTTGAAGTCCGAAGGGAATTGCTGGCCGGTGTAGAACGCTAGTTCAAGTGACGCAAAGTGCGGTTGCAACAGCACATCCGGAGTTATAACTTTCGATTTCAACTCTGGATGCTTGCCACCGAGGCGCGGGTCAGGATTGCCGCCCATGTACCACCACGGCCAACCGTAGAAGCCGTCCTCCTTGATGCTGGTGATGTAGTCGGGGACAAGATTATTCCCGAGGCCGTCGCGTTCGTTGGTCGAGCACCAGAGTTGGCCGGTGGTGGGATTGATGGCCTCGCCGACGCAGTTACGGATGCCATAAGCGTAGATCTTGACGAACTTTCCTTCTGGAGAATATTCGAGGACATCGGCGCGGTGGAACTCGCGGGAGTGGGTGTCGGGATCATCCGCGTTGGAGGATGAGCCGACGGAGACAAACATGCGGCGGCCGTCCTGAGAAAACGCTATGTCGCGGGTCCAATGTCCACCGCCTTCGAGACGCGCATAACCGGGGAGAACGGCGACGATGGTTTGCGGCGCGGCAGTGGCTTTCAAATCTCCGGCGGCATAAGGGAAGCGAATGACGCTGGTGGTGTTGCCGATGTAGACCCACTGCGGATGGTCGCCGGCGGGATAGAAGGCGATGCCGAAGGGATGATCGAGGCCGGAGGCAAAAGTGGTGATGGTCTTGGCTTTGCCATCGACGCCGGTGCCGCGCAGGACTTTAATTTCTCCGGCGTCACTGTCAGCGAGAAAGAGGTCGCCGTTGGGGGCGGTACGAATGAGGCGCGGCTCCTTGAATCCCTGTGCGTAGAGCGTGACTTTGAAGCCGGCGGGCGCGATCGGAATGGAGTCGCCGCGGTCTACGATGTCGGCGTGATTGTCCGCGGATGGATCAGCGTATGGAGCGGGCAGATCGGCGACAGTGAGCTTGCGCCGGACGCCGGGATGCTCCTTCGTGTAATCGGTGAAGGCAGCTTGTCCTGTGAGTGTGGGTGAAGTTGACTGCGACGGGAGCGTCTGCGGCATTGCAAGAGCTAAGCAGGAGATCCCGAAAACGGAGAAGAGAAGATTCGCGGTGCGCACACACATCCTCCTTGCGATTCGCTGAGAATGAGATGCTGCGGAAGGCCGAATAGACTCGAAGTGGCGCGAAGCACGCTTCGGGTCGTAACTATATATATGGGTATGGGATATATGGGTATGGGTATGGGATATATGGGTGCCGACGCTTCTAGATGATTTCGATGGCTAGAAGTTGAATTCGAGACCGGTGGTGAAGCCGCGCTGGGTTTCACGTATCGACAAGCGGCTGTTGGCGGCAACGGC
>Ga0302324_100005741_pt1 | contig 26999 bp, 19 predicted proteins | sample Palsa_T0_1_FD_201949 | JGI IMG/M metagenome (GOLD analysis project Ga0302324, IMG submission 201949) | Peat permafrost microbial communities from Stordalen Mire near Abisko, Sweden - Palsa_T0_1 | ecosystem: Environmental > Terrestrial > Soil > Palsa > Peat permafrost | place: Sweden: Abisko...
GCGTTGTCCCAGCCCTGCGTGGTGCCGCTGGCATTGGGAAGGCTGTTGATATCCGGGACGGCCGAGAGGGTCTCGCGAACATAGCTCATGCCGGCGGCAAATCCAAGTTTTCCTCCGGGCAGGTCGAAGGGCGTGCCGTCCACCTTTACGTCGTAGGAATTGAGCGTGCTCACCATGTCGACGAAGGCCGTGCCGACGACGCCGTTGAAGGCTCCTGGCGCCTGGTTTATCGCGTAGGGATTGATCTGGCCGTCGGCCATCGCCGCGAGCAGCGCACTGGTGTCGAGCAAGCCCGGATTGGTAAAGTTGAGCGTGTAGCGGTCGATGTTGGCGGCCATTTCCCAGTGGATGTCCGGGGTGATGTCGCCGCGAAGACCACCCACGACCCGGAAAAGTTCCGCGTCCTGCTCGTAGATGCGCGGGTAATCCAGAAAGCGACTGCGCACCAGGATTTCATAGCCGCTGCCGTCTCCTGCCCCGGGAGCCGACTCGGGGGTCGTCTGCCCTTGATCCAGGAAATTCTGTGAGAACGGATTGGTCGGAGCCGTAACGGGAATAAAGGCCGTGCCTGCGGGAGGTGGGGACGAAGGAAACCCCAGGACATTGACGTCGATCCATGGATCTTCCAGGTATGGAACGTTCGGCTGGGCGTTGAGCTGGGAACTGGTAAAGGTGTGCGACGCAATCACGTCGGCAAACCCCACCAGGCTGTCGCCAAATATCTTGTGCTCCAAGTTCATCGTAGCGCTGTAGCGCTTCAAGGCGCCGATCAGCGTCTCGCCATTTGCCACGTTGAAGGCCTCGAATTGTGAGGCCGTCGTCTCCGGGATGTAGGTGCCATTGGCGACCAGCTGTTGTATCGTGCTGTTGGCGCCTCCGGGGGGGGCGTTCAGGCCGGGTGCCAACCGGTAAAATTGGTCGTTGCCCGTGGTATTGTTATAGACCTCGAGCGAACCCGGGAAGGTATAGGTGCCGTAGATCGGGTTCGTGTAGGGGCGATCCGCCAGTAACAGGTCCGTGTGCTGGGAATAGTCCAAGCCGACCGTGATCGACGTCTTGTCGTTGCTGACGCCGCCGACGATATAGCCGGACCTTTCCGTATAGTGGCCGGTATCTGAGGAATACCCGTAATGGACTCCCGTCTCCCAGCCGTTGTAGTCCTTCTTTAGGATGATATTGATCACACCGCCAACGGCATCCGAACCGTAGATCGCCGAGGCGCCGTCCTGCAGCACCTCGATGCGGTCTATCATGGCCGGGGCGATGAGGTTCAGGTCGACAAATTCAGGGCCGCCTTCGCCGGCCTCCGAGGGATCGTTCGCGACGCGGCGGCCGTTGATCAGCACGAGGGTCGGGAGGCCCTTGATGTTGACCGAGGCGCCGCCAAACTGGTCGCCGGTTTGGATCTGGGCGGCCTCCGAGCCGACGCCGCTGATGTTCGGCGACACTTTCCGCAGTATATCCAGCAGGTCCGAATTGACGCCGCTCTCCGACATCACCTGGGTGTCGACCGTCACGACGGGCAACGCGGCCGCTTCGGCCGCCATTGGGATGTTTGAGCCCGTAACCACGAATTTCTCTAGGACCGTGGGTTCCTCATTGGCCGGAGTAGCAGCGGGAGCCGTCACCTGGGCGGTTGTCGGGGTCGCTGTGGTTGTCGTCGTAGTCGTCGTGGCTTGGGCGAAGGCCGCGGCGGTCAAGAGGCCGAATGCCGACAGGATCGCGCAGAATCTGGATCGGATGAAAATCATCCGGCGGAAGCGGCTTTCCCCAGGCGACTCGGTCATCGGGAATACTGCATGTCTTGCGTTGTGTGAGGCGGATTTGGCCCGGGCCGGACGGTGCGCCCAAGCGGACGATAGGTGATTTCCATTCATACGTTTGTGGTGTGAACTGCGCCGAGATGAGGTCAGGCCTCGGACGGGCGGAGTTGTCGTCGTGACCGTGTTACAGTTCAACGGCCTATCGACATCCTCGATGCAACGAGCGACTTCCGCGTCGGTCCCCGCGACCAACGATGTGAATTCAGCGCCGCACAGACGTTCGAATGAGCTGCGCCCCGTCGACGAGTTCCAGCGGGAGAACGTGAGGTGGAAGCCGTGTGCCTGCCGGCAGCCGAAGGACTCGACTCCAGTGTGGCGGCCACCGGAGGGCGACTGTGCCGGGAACGAGCGGAGGCCGGGTCAGCGTGGCCGCCCTCCTAGACGTGGGCGGTGCCGGCCAGCTCCCCCGCTTCCACGACGCCTCACCTCAACTCGCCGACGACGTCGCGGTAGCTTGCCCCGATCGGAATCATCGTGCCGTCGTCGAGCTCCATGCCCCTGTTGGAACCGTGAATCTGCTTTACCCGGCGCACGTAGGCGAGGTTGACGATCGCGGACTTGCGGATGCGCAGGAACACCGCGGGGTCCAGCAGCTGCGCGGCCTTGCCCATGGTCATCCTCACGAGCAGGCCGTGCCCCTTGACGTGGATCTTCACATAGTCCCCCTGGGCCTGGACCCAGCGGATTTCGCGCTGGTTGAGAAAATGCAGCTGCCCATCGGCCTTGACGATCAGCCTCGAGTAGCCCTGGGACCGGCCGGCGGCGGTCTCCGTTGACGAAACCCCTGCTTCCTGGAAATAGGAGAGGAGGGCGCGCACGGCCTCCTCGGGTCCGGCGAGCGCCCTGTCGACGATGCGCCTCTTGGCGCGCTCGAGGGCCGTGGCAAAGCGGGTGTCGCTGAAGGGCTTCATCACGTAATCAACTGCATAGAGGTCGAACGCCCCCCGGGCATAGTTCTCGTAGGCCGTGACGAAGATCACCTCCGGCCTCTCGGATTCGGGGACACGGCCAAGCACCTCCATGCCACTCAGCATGGGCATCTCGACATCGAGAAAAACCAGCTTTGGGCGAAGATCTCGGATCATTTCCACGGCGGTCTCCCCGTCCATGGCCTCGCCAACCACCATGATGTCCCGGTCCTTCGAGAGAAGGTGCCGGATGGCCTGCCGGGACGGCTTCTCATCATCTATGATCAGCGCGGTTATGCTTTGCATAGGAGGGCCTCAGGGCTGGGTCTTTGGGCCATCCGCAATGGGATCTCGATGAGGACCGAGGCTCCGTCGATGCCACCGAAGGAGCAGTCAAGACGGTACTGGTTTCCGAAGATACGATCGAGGCGCAGGCGTGTGGCGCGCAGCCCGATGCCGTGGTCGACACCCTCCGCGCCCTCCCGGGCGCCCTCGGCCGAGTCGTTGCGCACTTCCAGCTGCAGCTTGTTTCCGCGAAGATAGGCAAAGACCGAAACGCGGCCGGGATTGACGCGCTTTGCTATCCCATGCTTGACGGCGTTCTCCACCAGAGGCTGCAGGATCAGGGTGGGCACGAGCGCGTCGAGGCACTCCTCGTCCGCGTCGAAATGGGTCATCAACCTGTCCTCAAACCGCACCTTCTCGACGCTCAGGTAGCACTCCACGTAGGCGAACTCCCTTCGAAGCTCGATCTCCTGCTGGCCGGTCTGGGATAGGAGGTCGCGAAGCAGCTGCGAGAGCAGGGCAATCGTTTCCACGGCCTTTTCAGACTCCCCCTCGCGCATGAGCGAGGACACGGCGTTGAGCGAATTGAAAAGGAAATGGGGGTGCAACTGCTGCCTGAGCGCGGCAAGTTCCGCTTGGGCAAGCTGCGTTCGCAGTTGCTCCTCGTGCTGCTCGGCAAGGCGCTTCTCCCGGTCGATGTCGTAAAGGGCGCCGGCGCCCACGGTCAGCCAATAGAGGTAGAAGTCGACGATCGTGAATGGGCTGAGGATCGAGAAGACGTAGTCGACGTTGTACATGCCCAGATCCCACATGCCGAAAGTGATATTCAGGGCCCAGATGCGAATGATGTTGCACCAGAACAGGAGCGTGACGGCCGCCAGCAGGTGCAGGCCCCCGACGGCGAGCCAGCTCGAATGCCGGCGCCGAATCTCGCGGCGAAATTGAAAGATAACGGGTGTCAGGAGCGCCCATATCCAGCCCCGGTACATTTGGGCGAAAAAGGTGACGAGATGGTCCTCCAGGCGGTAATGGTCGGTGTCCTGGACCAGGGAAAGGTACATCATGACCACCAGCGCCAGCCCGACCAGAGTCCAGATGCCTAAAACGCGAATCCAGCTGAGGCGTCGGTCGCTTGCCATATGGTTTTTCTAATCGGCACGTGAGCCAAAGCAAGCAAACCGGCCCCAGCCGGCACGGACGTATCGCGGCAGGATCTGTCTTGGCGCTGAAATCCACCCGTTCGTCGCAAAAAAACGCTACTTCGTCGATTTTCGACCCGGGCTGGGCATCGCGGCAGAAAAAATGCGTGGGGGGCACAACCCCCCCACGCAACACAACTTGACTAACAACGAGCGACGGCGAGGAAACAGGGTTTTCTCCCGTTGGAAACTCGTATGCGACAACGTCTAGCCCATTCGCGTCGTCTCAAAATCCTTTCGCGATCAACCGCTCTTGATTTGAGATGATCGCGCGCTGAGCTGCTTGCGGATTATCGTGGAGCGCCTTCCGGCACGCCGTTGAGACGCAGATGAAGCAGCGAGCCGCTCCTTCTCTTGTGACCCGCGCACGAAGGAAAAGCCTCGCGGCGGGGTACCCGGGAAGCGGGGAAAACGGGATGGACAGTTGGCCGTGAACGCGGCAATTTTGCGCCGCTTGCCCGACTGGAACTAGTTGGGGGTCAAAAAATTGTTCTGATCACTCCCATGAGAATTCCTGCCAAATCGATGCTGTTATTCCTGATCGGGGCGGCGGGAGCCGGCGCCCAGACCTACGTGGCCACGCCACTGGGGGCCTATGTCACCGGAAGCGCCATCAACAACGCCGGAACGGTCGCTGGCACGATCCAAGACACCGCGAATCCACAGGCGATCAGCTTCAGCAACGGCGTCCTGACCGAGCTGGGCACGCTTGGCGGACCCATCAGCTACGGCTACGGCATCAACAATTCGGGCACCATCGTGGGGCTGTCCAACACGGCGGATTCGGTTAATGAGGCCTTCAGTTACAGCACCGGAGTCATGACTGACTTGGGCGACCTTGGCGGGGGTCAAGCTTCCGCCCTGGCCATCAATGACTCAGGAACGATTGTCGGCAATTCGAATACCCCGGATGCCGCCAACTCGCACGCCTTCTATTACAGCGGTGGCGTGATGACCGACATGGGCGCTCTCGGAGGGAGCAGCAACAGCTCGGCCCTCGCCATCAACAGCTCAGGCACGATCGTCGGATGGACGAATGTTGACGGCGGAGGCACCAGCGCCTTCAGCTACAGCAACGGCACGATGACCGCCCTTGGCTCGCTCTACGGCAGCGACAGCTATGCCACGGGGATCAATGACGCCGGAACGATAGTGGGTTTCAGCGAGGTCGGACCCTCCGGGGGGCTGTTCCACGCTTTCAGCGACATCTCCGGCGTGATGACCGACCTGGGAACACTCGCCGAGGGGGGTACAGGCAACAGCTACGCCTACGCCATCAACAATCTCGGCATGATCGTCGGGCAGACTGACACAAATCTGGGCCCCCACGCGTTCATTTATTTGGATGGCCTGATGGTGGACCTCAATTCGCTGCCCACCCTGACGAGCAGCTTGCCGGGGGACGTGTATGTTAGCAATGCGCTCGCAATCAATGACTTCGGCGAGATCGTTGCAACCGGGTCGGACGCCAACTCCTACATCCTTTCACTCGTCCCGAACCTCTACGTGTCCAACGGATATGGCGTTAACCTGGTTAATATCGCCAACCATAGCGCCGTCTCAATCGCCTCGGGACTTAGCGAGACAGGGGGGCTCGCGTTTGACATCGAGGGCAACGTCTACGTCGCATCGGGCGACCCGGTGAATGGCAACGGCTCCGTTTTGGAGATCTCGCTAACCGGGACGGTGAGCACGTATGCCACCGGCCTTGGACCATTGCCGTCCGGGCTGGCCTTCGACAGCCACGGCAACCTCTTTGTCTCCAGCAACCTGACGGGTCAATTTAGCAAAATCTACAAGGTGTCGCCCTCAGGCGCCGTGAGCACGTTCGCTTCCGGTCTGGCGAACGCCTTCTCCATGGCCATCGACAGCTATGACAATCTGTACGTGTGCGACCTTTATAATTCCCCCTCGATATCGAAGATTTATCCGGACGGCGCTGTGGATCTCTACTACGCAACGATCCCCGACTTCAACGGCGCGGCGGGCCTGGGCTTCGACAGCGCCGGCAATCTCGTCGTGGCGAGCCCCGGCGGCTTTGTCTACAAGATCACGCCTGAGGGCGCCTTAAGCACTTTTGCGTCGAACCTGCCCAACGACCCCTTCGGACTTGCCATTGATCCGAGTGACAACCTTTACGTGTCGAACTATTACGGCTCCATCTACAAGGTGACGTCTGCGGGCGTCGTCAGCTTGTTCAGCAGCTCGGGCATAGCCGGGTCGGAAACCCTCATGGCGTTCTCGACGCAGGGCTTCGAGCCCGCGATTCCGCCGACACCGTTACCGACGCCCACACCGACGCCTACGCCAACTCCGACGCCTTCTCCGACCCCGTCGCCTAGCCCGACGCCTTCCCCGACCCCAACGCCTTCCCCGACGCGGGCGCCCACGCCGACCCCGAGGCCGACCCCGACGCCGGCGCCGAGCCCCACGCCTGGAATCACGCCGACTCCGACTCCCACCCGGGCGCCCACGCCGACACCGAGGCCGACTCCGACGCCGGTGCCGAGCCCGACACCTGGGGTCACGCCGACTCCGTCGCCCTCCCCGACGCCGACTCCAACCCGGGCGCCCACGCCGACACCGAGGCCGACTCCGACGCCAAGGCCCACTCCGACTCCGTAGCGTTGCCGCCGCAGGGGTAATCCCCGCCAAGGGCGCCTATGACGGACGTTTACGACGGAATCATCCTTGGAGGGGGACACAACGCCCTCGTGCTGCAGGCGTATCTCTGCAAGTCCGGGCTCGACGTCCTTCTCGTCGAGCGCAAGAGCGTGGTCGGGGGCGGCCTGAGCACGATCGAGGACCCCGGATATCCCGGATTCTACCACAACACCCACGCCTTCTTCCAGAGGGCCGTCACCGCAATGCCCTGGTACCGGGACCTCGAGCTGGAGCGGCAGGGAGCGCGCTACATCGAGCCGGAGCTCAACGTTGCGCTGCTGACCTCGGACGGAGGTGTGCTCGAGTGGTGGACCGACTTCGAGAAGACCGTCAGGTCCTTCGAACGCTTCAGCGCCCGCGATGCCGCGGCCCTGCGCAGGTGGCGCGACGAGTTCGTGCCCATCGTGCGGGACATCCTCTCGGTGGAGGCGATGTCGCCCCCGCTCCCGCAGGACGAGCGCCGGGCCATCCTGGGGCGCACCGCCGGGGGTCGCCGGCTCCTCGAGCTGCAGGAGATCACGCCGCTCGAGTTCGTGCACAGGGAATTCGAGCACCCGACCATCAAGGCGGGCCTCCTGTTCTTCAACGGACTGAGGGAGGTCGACATCCGGGCCAAGGGTTTTGGCCACCACATCCCGGCGTTGCTGGCATCGCCGGTAAAGGCGCAGATGTCGCGCGGGGGCTCTGCGGCGCTCGCGCGCGCCCTCGAGTGCGCGGTGCGCGAGGCCGGGGGCAAGATCAGGACGCTGGTGACTCCCTCGCGCATCGTCGTCGAGGGAGGGAGGACCGCGGGAATCGTCACGGGCGACGGCGAGCTCATTAAGGCCCGGAAGTTCGTCGTTTCGTCGCTCAATCCGCACCAGACGTTTCTCGAGCTGCTGGAAGAACGCCATGTTCCCGCGGGGGTCAGGCAAAAGGTGGAGGATTTCCGCTACAACCTCATCGCCCCCCTGTTCAGCCTGAACCTGAACCTCCGCGAGGCCCCGATCTACAAGGCGGCGGCCCAGTTCCCCGAGCTCGACCGCGCGTTCATGGTCATCATGGGCCTGGACCACGTGGACCAGTTCCCGGAGATCATCCGCCACCACGAGCTTGGCACGATTCCGAAAACGGTCATGTGGGGCGCCTGCCCGACCGTGTTCGACCCCTCGCAGGCGCCAGCGGGTCGCCACACCGCGTTCATGTGGGAGAAGCTTCCCTATCGCCTTCGCGGCGATCCCCTCAACTGGGACGCGGAGCGCGGGAAGCACGGGCGCAAGATGCTCCGCCTTTGGGAGAGGCACGCGCCAAACCTGGCGGACTCGGTCATTTCGTCGTTCACCCGCTCCGCGCTCGATGTCGAGCGGAGCTTCCCCAACATGAGGGAGGGCGACCTCCTGGTGGGCGCGTTCTCAAACGGCCAGGTGGGATACCACCGCCCCTTCCCGGGCGCGGGCGACTATCGCACCCACCTCCCTGGACTCTACCTATGCGGCGCGAGCAGCCATCCCGGCGGCAACATAACCGGCCTTCCCGGCTACAACGCCGCCCAGGTTCTCCTTGCCGACCTTGGATTGAAGGCCCAATGGATTCCGCGACCCATCCGCGAGCGCCTGCCATGACCAAATATTGCATCCGGGCGCCGTCGCCGCCTCCTGGCAGGATTCAAGTCTGACCACCCTACGATTTCATTGCTGCCGAACCTGTATCGCCGCTAACTGGCCGCGATGCGCCTGACCGCCCCTCGCACGGGATCCACGGGATGAGCCCCTCCGGACAAGGGGCCCGGGCCGCCTCCCGATTCTCGGATCCGTCCCTCCTGTCGCTGGCAGCGCTGCTCCTCGCCGTCTTCCTGCTGAGCCGGCTGCCGTTCTTCTGGTATTACCCCTCGGTCCAGGCGGCGCAGGACACCCAGGGGTACCTGGACATGGTGGCGGCGATCAGGGGGGGACACTGGCCCCGTTTCCTGTACCGGACACCAGGGTATCCCCTCCTCTTCTGGTTCGTCACGCTCTTCACCGGCCGCTGGATCGCCGTCGTCGATGTGCAGAACCTGCTCTCGTTCGCCTCCAGCCTTTTCCTTGTCTTTTCCGTGCGGCGCTATCGCGCGTCGCTGGCGCTGCCGGCCACGCTGGCCATGTGCGGTTTCCTGGGCAGCTCGCAGGTCGTCCTCTACGACGTCGCCCTGCTGAGCGACAGCCTGTACGCAAGCTGCACCATCACGGCGGTGGCGGTCCTCTTCCTGGCATTCAGGGGATTCAACCCGCTTCCCCTTGCCGCGGCCTCCGCCGCCATGGCCCTGTGCATCCTCGTCAGGCCCGCCGGAGAGTACCTCATCGTGATCTACGCGGCCATTCTTGCCTATCTGATCTGGCAGCGACGGCCGCTCCGCTCGGTGGTCGCCTTCCTGGTTCCCTTACCGGCGCTGATCCTGGGGCTCTGCACCTACAACTATGCGACGATCTCCTCCTTCGTGGTCTCGTCCCTTGGGGAGGCCAACCTCGTGGGCGCAACCGCCCTCTATTGGGAACCCGATCCGCGGCTTCCGGACTCGGTCAACCTCGCGCTGAAGGACCTTCCCGCCTCCTATGCGAGGCAGGACATCACGCCCGAGGATCTCCAAACGATGCGGACATCATGGGATGCCGACCGGCTCAACCTCGTCTATGAGAAGGCATTCAACCGGCTGATTTTCAGCGAGGGATGGGGATGGGGCAGGTTGGGCACGGGGGACTACCTTGGGAGCAGGGCGAACATGAGGGCGGTGTCGCTCATAGCGATCCGGAGGCACCCGGCCCTCTACGCCAAGTTCGTCTGGGTCGGCCTGGTCGAGTACTTCAAGGGCGTCGGATACAAGTTTGATATCGAGTCATCGATCGCATACCGCAAGCGGGGCAATCCGCTCTATGGCATGAGCGGGGCCCACCCTGACGAAATGGCTGCGCGACTGGCTGCGGACCCGAACGGGGCCGCGCCCGCCGTCGACTTGCAGGACAGGGAGACGGCATCGCGCCTGGAGCGCCTTATCAGGGGACTCCAGCACCTTTGGCAGCGCCTGCACGCGGCCATCTTCCAGAACATGGCATGGGCCTGTGCCTATTTCCTCGTGCTCATCCTGAGCGCGGTCCAATTGGCGCGCACCAGGGGACGCGACAAGGGCGTGTTCCTGCTGTTCGTGCTGACGCTTATCCCGCTCGGCGCGAGTGTCATTGTCTCCCTCGTGGTGATCTCGGCGGACCGCTACAGCTATCCCACGCAGTTCATATACTACCTATGCGTTGCGCTATCTCCGCTGCTGTTTGGCGGAACACCAGGGGCTGCGGAGCGGGACCGCGGCGCCTGAGGCAGCCCGGCCTGCCCTCCCGCCTGCCCGCATGGCTCATGAAGCGGTTTTTGCCGGGCCCTTGTTCGAGGGCGTTGTCCCTTTTCGCACTGGAGCGCCCCATTTCCATATTAGAATAGAGCACCTCCGGAAGCCGGGAGACGTTCGTGTTTAATGGGTTGGGTGTTTCCGCCCGATCGGCGCAGCCTGCGGCGAAGGTGCGGCAATTGACGAATCGCGGCCGCGCTGCTGCGGTAAGCCAATGGCCTCCCCAAAAAGGATCGCGATCGTGGGCTTCGGCTTCATGGGCTCGATGCATGCCCAGGTGTACGCGCAACTGACGGACGCGCAGCTAATCGCGGTGGCCGATGCCAACCCCGCCGCCGCCCGCGCCAAGCTCGAGCGGCTGAAGATCGCCATTCCCGTCTATTCGACCGTCGGCGAACTGCTCGAACGCCATCCGGAGACCGACGCCGTCGATGTTTGCACTCCCCTCGACTGCCACGAGGCGGACGCGCTGTGCGCGCTGGACGCGGGAAAGCATTTGTTCTGCGAGAAGCCCCTCGCGCCCTCGCTGGAGGCGGCCGACCGGATCCTGGCCCGCGCCGAGGCCACAAAGGCGATCGCCCAGGTCGGCCAGTGCATCCGCTTCTGGCCGGAGTACCAGACGCTGCGCGCCCTCTTCAATGGCGGCTCGGCCGGCAGGCTGCTCAGCCTCTGCCTTACGCGGCGGGCCGGCCGGCCCGCCTACAGCGACGGCGACTGGCTCAACAAGGCCGGGCGATCGGGGGGCGCGGCGCTCGACCTGCACATCCACGACACGGACTTTGTTCTCGCCCTTCTCGGCGGCCCGACGTCCGTCACATCGCGCGCCACCATCGACTATAGCGGGCCGTCGCACATATTCACCCTGTACGGCTATCCCGGCACGGCAGTCCAGTCCGAAGGCGGCTGGAACTATCCCACGCAGTGGGGCTTCAGTATGGCGTTTCAGGCGCTCTTCGAGCGAGCCGTCGTGGATTTCGAGTCCAACCGCAGCCCCACGCTGACCATCACCTGGCAGGACCGGACGCCCGAGCCGCTGGCCTTCGCGGCCCCACGCAGCCGGCAGTCGGCCGGAGGCGAAGGCAATATCTCGAGCCTGGGCGGCTATTTCAACGAGCTGGAAAGCTTCGTCGCATGCCTGGTCGCCGGCCGCCCTCCCAAGGACGCCACGCTGGCGGACGCGCGGGCCTCGCTCGCGGTGGCGCTGGCGGAGATCGAATCGGCGCGCACTGGCCGAACCATCATCCTGTGAAAAAATCCATCAGCATCTGGTCCTTCTCCGGACCCGGCACGATCGAGGAGAAGTTTCGCGTTGCCCGGGAGGCGGGATTCGCCGGCTTCGAGCCGGACCTGAGCGCGGACGGTCCGGTCACCGCCCGGACGAGCGCGGGGGAACTGCGCGCGATCCGGGCTGAGGCGGAAAAACAGGGTTTGCAGCTAAGCGGTTTGGCCACGGGCCTTTATTGGGGCGCGAATCCGGCGAGCTCCGATCCTGGCGTCAGGTCGTCCGCGGCCCAGATCCTGCGCCAGCAGATCGCGGCCGCCGCCCAGCTTGGGATCGACGCCGCATTGGTCGTTCCGGGCTCGGTGGGCGTCGACTTCATTCCCGGCGCCGAGGTGGTCCCGTATGAGCTGGCGTGGGAGCGGGCAAGCGCCTTCATCCGCGCGGCGCTTCCCCAAGCCGAGAAGGCGCGGGTTTGCCTTTGCATCGAGAACGTGTGGAACAAGTTTCTGCTGAGCCCGCGGGAGATGCGTGAGTTCATCCTGCAGTTCGACAGCGAATGGGTCGGGGCTTATTTCGACATCGGCAACGCCCTGGCCACGGGTTACCCCGAGCACTGGATCTCCATCCTGGGCCCTCTTGTCCGGCGGGTGCACTGCAAGGACTACCGCCGCGCGGTCGGATCGGTGGACGGCTTTGTCGACCTGCTGTCCGGCGACGTCAACTGGCCTGCGGTGATGGCCGCGCTGCGGGTGGCAAAGTACGAGGGATGGATCGCGGCCGAGATGATCCCGCCCGTGCCGTTTTACCGCTATGCGCCGGAAACCCTTATCCACAATGCCGGCCGGGCGCTCGACGCGATCCTGGCGCTTTGAGTACCTCCATGAGCTCCCCCGACCCTTCGCGCCGCTCCTTCCTTAAATATTCCGCCCTGGTTGGCCTGGGCGCCGCCCTGCCGGGGCTGGCCTCTGCCGCCGGCGCCGAGAATCCGGGGACTCGGCCCTCCGGGGGGAAGCCGGTGCAGGATCTGACGACAACCCCCCTGGAAAAGGTGCGCGTCGCTGTGATCGGGCTGCACCGAGGGATGGAACATGTCCGGTGCGCGCTGGGCATCGAGTTCGCCGATGTCGTGGCAGTCTGCGACATCGTTCCCGACAGGGCCGAGGCGGCGGCGGCGGCCTGCGAGAAAATGGGGCGAAAGAGACCCGCGATCTATGCGGGAACGGACCGGAAATGGGAGCAATTGGTGAGTCGCGACGATCTCGACGCGGTTTACATCGCGACGCCCTGGAACTGGCACGTGCCGATGGCACTGCGGGCGATGAGCCAGGGCAAGCACGCCTTCATCGAGGTCGCCGCGGCGATGACCGTTGACGACTGCTGGCGGCTGGTCGATGCCAGCGAGCGCGAGCAGCGCCACTGCGTGATGCTGGAGAACTGCTGCTACGGCGAGAACGAGCTCTTTGTCCTGAACCTGGCCCGGCAGGGGGTGTTCGGGGAGCTGGTGCATGCCGAATGCGCCTATCTGCACGACCTGCGGACGGTGCTGTTCCAACTGGGCTCGGAGGGCGACTGGCGCAGGGATTTTCATACACGGATGGACGGCAACCTGTACCCGACGCACGGCCTGGGTCCCGTGGCGGAACGACTGGGAGTCGGCCGGGGCGATCAGTTCAAGTACCTGGTGTCGATGAGTTCGCCGGAGGCCAACCTGACCCGGTACCGCGACCGCCTGAAGCCCAACGGCGGGCGCCACGCCTCGGAAAAGTATGTCTGCGGCGACATGAACACCACGCTGATCAAGACCGAGCTCGGCCGGACGATCATGCTGCAGCACGACGTGGTCCTGCCGCGGCCCTATAGCCGGATCAACGCCCTGTACGGGACCGAGGCCGTCTTCTTCGACTATCCCCCCCGGCTGTCCGTGGACGACCCCAAGCGGTATGGCTTGAAGGCCGAGGATTCCGAGCAATGGCTGTCCGACGCCGACCTGGCCACCATGCGTGAGAAGTTCACCCATCCGCTTTGGCGCGCCCTCGCGACCCGCGCCGAAGGCGCGGGACACGGCGGCATGGATTTTGTGATGAACTGGCGCCTGCTCGACTGCCTGCGGCGCGGTGCGACGCCCGACAGTGTCGTCTACGACGCGGCCGCGTGGAGCAGCATTATCGAGCTGTCGGTCAAATCCGTCGCCGACGGCAGCGCCCCGGTTACGATCCCCGACTTCACCCGCGGCCTGTGGCGATCGATGCAGCCGCTGGCGATTGCGACGGTTTCATAGCGCCCCACCGCGCCGCACGGTCGAGTTTGGGCCGATCGGCAACCGTTCAGCGGGCGGCCAAATGGCTACCGCTCGCCCGCCTTCGGCTTCGCACCGACCAGTGAGCCGTCCTTTGCCAGCTGGAACATCTCGCTGCCCGCCAGCATGAATGTGCCCGTCACGAACTCATCCGAGTCGCCTTGGCTCACCGTGTCGGGACTATCGCCGACCGACTGGCCCCACTGCACTTTTCCCGAAGCGCCGACGTTCGCCACAAGGCCGCTCCACGCCTTCATTGTGGCCGGCAGGTAGGTGTTTTTGTCCAGCAGCCCATTGCGAATGCCCCATGCCAAGCCGTAGCAGAAGAAGCCCGTGCCGCTGGTCTCGGGCGTGGGAAACTCATAGGTGTCGTCAAGATTCGGCCTCCACAGGCCGTCCGGCTGCTGCCGCCTTATGATGGCTGCGGCCAGCCGCTTGAATAGGGATTCGTACCTTTCGCGGTTTGGGTCGTCCCTGGGCAAATAGGCCAGGATGCGCGGCAGGCTGGCGACAACCCATCCGTTGCCGCGCGACCAGAAAACCTTTCCTCCATTGGCGGTCTTCTGCCCCATGAACCGGCTGTCGCGGTAGAACAGCCCGTATTCCTGGTCGAAGAGCTCATGATGAACATCCCAGAAAAACGCGTTCATCCAATCCAGGTACTTATGGTTGCCGGTGGCCTTGGCCAGCATCGCAAGGGCCGGCGCACCGACGTAAAGCGAGTCCGCGTACGGAAGGTTGTCCACGACATACCAGCTCTTCGAGCCGGTGGGCGTGTTCGGCCGGCCCGAGTCGAGCCATTTCACGGTCGGCTCGATCATGGCGCGGTTGCCCTTGAGAAAGTAGAGTTCGAGGTAGGTCTGTGAACACGTGAGGACATTCGCGCCGGCCTCCTCCGTGCCGGGTTTCCACTGCTGCGGCTCGGCCCAGCGCATCGCCTGGTCAAGGTAAGCGGGGTCGCCGGTGGCTTGGTACGCCGCCATCACGCCGGTGTACCATGTGGCGCGCCTCCAATTTCGATCTCCATCCGGCATGACGGGGTGCGCCAGTTGCCAGTCGTCCGCCTTTTTCAACACGCCGGCAATGGCGCGCGTCGAGAACGGACCGCCCGAGTCATAGTCCTGGCCGTAGCAGGCCGCCGGCAGGCCCATCAATGTGGCGGCCGAGACCAGCATGGCGGCCCATTTGGGAGCGAATCGCCCGGTAACGCTCGTTTCGTCGGGGAGTTTGAATATGCCAGCCAAGATAATGCCTATGGAGGGTGGGACGCCGACTGTATCGGGCCGCCTACAGGCTGTCATTTGCAATCGTCATTCAACTCCCTTTCCCCCGGAGGGTGGACTGTCCTTCGACCTGCGTCTTGGGGGACATTCACGGTGCCAAACGGCGCAGGTCACCGGCGGAGCGCAACCATTCGGTAGGCCCCGAGCCGCGACACCTCGCATTTCCATGTCCATCGATCAGCCGTGAGGCCAAGCGCCCGAGGGAGCTCCTCCTCAAGGAAGCCCGCGGCAATGCTGACCCGGGCATCGTGCAGCGTGACGCTGCATGCGCCGAGCAGGGGACCGATCGCGGCAAACATTGATTGCGACAACCGCCGGCGTGCCGGCTCGGATGCAACGATGAGCCGAGCTCCCCCGACATGCCTTCCCAGGTCCGCAAGTTCACCGACGGTGAGGTGGTGCAGTATCAAATTAGCGATGACCGCGGAATACTCGGAATACCGGGCAAAGCCCCGAATGTCGGCCCGATGCCAATCCGCCTGGCGCGGCCAGTCCGCAGGGCGCGGGCAAAGGTCCAGGCCGTCCACCGCGAGGCCAGTCCCCCAGAGCGCCATCCCCATCTCGCCCATGCCCGAGCCGAGCTCAAGGACCCGTTCCCCGGGCCTCAAATGACACCGCAATATTCTTCGAAACCACCGCTCGTTGCCCAGCACCCTGTTGATGATTCGAAGATCCCGCCGGCTGCGCCGCGCCGCCGGGTCGTCCGGCGAAAGCGAGTCAAGAATCTCCGGCTCAAGAATTCGGTCCATGTAGGGGAGCAATGGGAAGCCGCGGTTTTCGATCCGAGCGTCGCCTTCGACGACAATTGTCCGCTGCTCGGTCACAATCGAAATCGGAAAACCTGTCGAAATCAACGCTGGGCGGACTTCACGCCAGTGGACCGGAAGGGAATGGGACAGGACCCAGCGGCTGGTCTGCCCCGAAACGGGTCGACCCGTCGTCGTTGAACCCAAGCGGAAAACGACGAGCCGAGATCAGGTTTTTTTCAGCTTTGCGATAACCTTCTCGTCATCCACCAACTTGGCCTGCAGGTCGGCGATCTGGCTCTTGGACGCGTCCAGCTGCGCCTGGGCCTGCGCCAGGTCGGACATGGCCTTGTTTGATTTCGTCTGTGCCACGGCCGTCTGCGCCTGGGCGATGTCAACCTCCCCCTGATGCTTGATGGACGCCACCTTGGCATCCTCCATTTGCGACTGGAAGTTTGTGGATATCACGCGCGTCTTGTCCAACTCGGCCTGGACGTCGGCGGAGCTCGCCACGACCTTGTCCAAATCCGCCTTGTTTTGATCCGCCGCCGACTTCGTCTCATCCATCTTTTTCTGGAGCGCGACCATTCCCGCCTTCGCCTCGTCCAACTGCGCCCGCAGCACATCGGTGTCAGCCTGGACCTGGTCCGACCGATTCTTGTTTTGCACGATCGTCTCGTCCCGCACGCCCACCTTGATCCAGAGGGCGCCGGCGGCTATCAGGAGAACAACGCAAAGCGCCCCGAGGGCGATGCTTAGGAAGGGCTTGCCCGCGGGTGCAGGGCCAGCGGGGCTCGGGTCGCGAGCCTCGGACTTTGCGGGTTTTGCGGGGTTGGTGGCGGAGGTTTCGGGCATGATCGTACATGTTATACCGGGCGCCGGCCTGCCGAAATGGGGTGTTACCCGACGGCTGCAGAATGGCCGCCGGGACCGAGCTATTGGACCGTGAGCTCGAGAGGGGCGTACCCGGCGGCGGAGACGACGACTTTGTCGTTAGCCGCGAGGCCGGGGATCGTCCACACTTGGCCCGGATCGATGGTGTGCTCGGGAAGGTTGCGAGACTTCGAATCGGCATGGAAATACACGCTGAGCAAAATCTTCGCCGTGACCTTGAGCGCGCCGTCCGAGGTGTTCTTCAGGTTGAGCACGAACGGGCCGGTGTCGGGATCCGCCTTTGCGAAAGTCGCCGCCAAGGGAAGGCTCGGAGCCTTGTCATCCAAGGGCTTGAGGGCCGCAGTGTAGTCGGCGGCGCTCGCCGAGGGAGCCTGCGCGAGCGCAAAGGCGAGGGCGCAGCCGAGAACGGCGAACGCGGATATGATCGATGCCCGACGGGAGGGCGAGGGAGTTGATATGGTCATGGGTATGTCCTGTTAACGATTACTTACTCTGAGGGACGGTATAGTCGTATGGAAAGGGAGCCAGTTCCAGCAGGAAGAATAGACATTAACTTAGTTGAGATCCTTGCCGAACGTTAGCATCGATGTCCCGCGCCGACGGAAACCCTGGGCTTCCACAGGCAGCCCCATCCCTATCTCAGGCCCAGTATATTGAAGACGATGTAGAAGCCCGACGCGAACAGCACGGCGCCGAGGAACATGCACACCGGGAGCGTCAGCACCCAGGCGAGCAGCAGGTTTCGAAGCGTCTCCCTCTGCAGGCCGGAGTGGTTCGCGGCCATGGTGCCCGCAACGCCCGAGGACAGAACATGGGTGGTGCTGACCGGAAGGCCGAAATAATCCGCGGCCCCGATGGTGGCCATCGCGACGAGCTCGGCCGAAGCGCCCTGGGCGTACGTCAGGTGGGATTTCCCTATTTTCTCTCCGACCGTGACCACGATCCGTTTCCAGCCGATCATCGTCCCGCAGCCCAGCGCCAGGGCCACGGACACCTTGACCCAGGTGGGAATATATTTTGTGAGCTTGTCGGCGTCGGCCTTGTACTTGGAGCAGGCCTGCTGGGCCTTTGGATCCGTGAGGCCGTGGGTCTTCGCCAGCTTGCCGATGGACTCCCCGACGAGGTACAGGCTTGTGCGGAGGTTCCTCCTGTCGCCCTCGGGCAGGTCCGAGAAATTCTTCACGCTCTCGAGCCGGGTCGAGATGGAGTCATTGAGCGCCGCGATGGCGGGCACTGTCTTCGGCGTCTGCTTTCCGCTGCTCTTGATGAACGCCGAGACCTCGGCGGATGCCTCGGCGGGCGTCCCGCCCGCGGCCCCACCGGACTGGCCCTGAAGGACCGCCGTCACCTGGCGCGACTCGGCTGCGATTTGCTGGATAACGGCGGCGTCGGTGTTCATCCTCAGCGCGAAGGCCCCGGGGACGACGCCGATCATGATCAACATGATGAGCCCCATGCCCTTCTGGCCGTCGTTCGAGCCGTGCGCGAAGCTGACACCCGTGCAGGTCAGCACGAGGACGCCCCGGATCCACCACGGCGGGGCCTTGTCCTTCTCCGGGGCGGCGTAAAGTTCGGGCCGCTTGATGAGGGCCTTGCAAAGGAGAAATAGGAGCGCAGCGCAGGTGAAGCCCACGACCGGCGAGATGATCAGCGAGAGTCCCACGTTCTTGGCCTGCGCCCAGTTGACGCCCTCGCCGAAGACGTGGCCGGGCGCCATGATCGAGTTCGCGAGTCCCACGCCCATGATGGCGCCGATCAGCGAATGGGAGCTAGAGGCCGGCAGGCCAAGGTACCACGTGCCCAGGTTCCAGATGATCGCCGAGAGCAGGAGCGCGAAGACCATGGCAAACCCGGCCCCGTTGCCGATGTTGATGACCAGCTCCACGGGCAGGAGGCTCACGATGCCGTAGGCCACCGCGCCGGTCGATGTCAGCACCCCGATGAGGTTCCATATGCCCGACCAGACCACGGCGACATAGGGCCTCAGGGAATGCGTGTAGATGACTGTCGCGACGGCGTTTGCGGTGTCGTGGAAGCCGTTGACGAATTCGAAGCTCAGCGCCAGGCCGAGGGCCAGAAAAAGGAAGATTGCCGAGCCGACGGAAAGAACTTCGCCCCAGAGGTGCATTCGTGTGCGCAAGGTTATGGAGCACGCATGTCTCGATTCCATGGCGGCGATGTTACGCTCTCGTTACAAGGAAACCGGCGACGCGCCGATCGGAGTTGAACGGCGGCGGCTGATGAACCAGCCTCCCGCATGCCCCGCTCCAACTATGAGGATGAAATCATCGTCTCCTGGATCGAGCTGCACCGAGACGCCCGGTTTCTCTCGGAGCAGCTCCACGCAAAGGGAACGTGGAAGGGAATCATAGCCGTCACGCGGGGCGGCCTGGTCCCGGCGGCGCTCGTCGCGCGCGAGCTCGACATCCGGCTGGTCGACACGATCTGCGTGACCAGCTATTCCAAGGGCGCCGTGGGCGAGGCTGACCAGGTCAGGAGCGACGTGAAGCTGCTGAAGGGCGTGGAGGGCGACGGGGACGGCTTCCTCCTGATCGACGACCTCGTCGATTCCGGCCGGACGGCCCAGGTGGTGCGCAAATTCCTTCCCAAGGCCCACTTCGCGACGATCTACGCCAAGACGGCGGGCCGGCCGTTCGTGGACACCTGCGTCAAGGAGTTCAAGCAGACCAAGTGGATCTTCTTCCCGTGGGACATCGAGTACAAGTTCGCCACCCCGATCAAGGACGGGGGACGCGCCGCCTCCGGGCCCTGAGCCCCGTGCAAGGCCTCCCTCAGGAGGCGCCAGGCGGGGGGATGTTCCAGCGGGCGATCACGGGCGCCGCGGGGTTTGCGTGCTCGTAGGACAGGATGCCCAGCGAGGCGGTGTCCAGGAGGAGCCGCTCGCCGTCGCCCACCGGCAGGCCGGCCCACCGCACGGCGAGGGCGCGCCCGAAGTGGCCGTGCGTGAAGAGAGCGACGTTTCCCTGCATCGAGCGGACCCGGGCGATGAGCCGGTCGGCGCGCGCGGCGACCTGCGGGGGCGTCTCGCCCCCCGGGCAGCCGTCCCGGAAGAGCTCCCAGCCCGGCCGCCCCTTGAGGATCTCGGCCGAGGTCAGGCCCTCGTAGTCCCCGTAGTCCCACTCCGCGAGGTCGGGGTCGGGCACGGCGCCGGCGCCGAGCCCCGCCAGCTCGCAGGTGCGGCGCGCCCGCTGCCGGGGGCTCGTCAGCACGTGGCCGAAGCTCACCGGGGCCAGCGCGGAGGCGAGCCTCCGGGCGTTCAGCTCACCCTGCGCGGAAAGCGGGATTTCGGTGCGGCCCGTGTGCCGCCCCGACCTCGACCAGTCGGTTTCGCCGTGGCGCACCAGGTAGACACTCGATACCATCCGCCCAGCCTACGCGACCGGGACGGCGGCGGTCCATCTCCAGTTGCGGATTTCCGGCATGTCCTGCCCGTTGGCGTTGATGTACTGCCTGTGCTCGACCAGCTTGTCGCGGAGGATCTGCTTCAGCTGGGAGCCCGCGTCGCCGGTCTGCGGAAGCCGGTCGATCGCGTCCATGACCAGGTGGAACCGGTCCATGTCGTTCAGGACCGTCATGTCAAAGGGGGTCGTGATCGTGCCCTCCTCCTTGTATCCGCGCACATGGATGTTGTCGTGGTTGGTCCGGCGGTAGGTCAGCCGATGGATGAGCCAGGGGTAGGCATGGAACGCGAAAATGACGGGCTTGTCCTTCGTGAAGATGGAGTCGAAGTCCGCGTCGCTGAGGCCGTGCGGGTGCTCGCTCGCGGGCTGCAGCCTCATGAGGTCGACGACGTTGACCACGCGGACCTTCAGGCTGGGCAGGTGCTCGCGCATGATGGACACCGCCGCGAGGATTTCGAGCGTGGGGACGTCGCCGGCGCACGCCATCACGACGTCGGTGCCGCCCGCGCCGTCGCTGCTCGCCCAGCGCCAGATCCCGATGCCCTCCGTGCAGTGCACGCACGCGGCCTCCATGGTCAGCCACTGGGGCGCGGGGTGCTTGCCCGCGATGACGACGTTCACGTACTGGCGGCTGCGCAGGCAGTGGTCCATGACCGACAGGAGGCAGTTCGCGTCCGGCGGGAGGTACACACGCACGACCTCGGCCTTTTTGTTGACGACGTGGTCGATGAAGCCCGGGTCCTGGTGCGTGAACCCGTTGTGGTCCTGGCGCCAGACATGCGATGCAAGGAGGTAGTTGAGCGATGATATCTTCCTCCGCCAGGGAAGGCCGTTGGTCACCTTGAGCCACTTGGCGTGCTGGTTGAACATCGAGTCGATGATGTGGATGAACGCCTCGTAGCAGTTGAAGAGGCCGTGGCGCCCGGTCAGAAGGTAGCCCTCAAGCCAGCCCTCGCACTGGTGCTCGCTCAGCATCTCCATGACGCGGCCCGTCGGGGCCAGGAATTCGTCGTCCTTGACCGTGGTCGTGTCCCACTGGCGGTTGGTGACCTCGAAGACGGCCTCGAGCCCGTTCGAGAGCGTCTCGTCGGGGCCGAAGATCCGGAAGTTCTTTTCCCCGTCGTTCAACTTGGCTACGTCGCGCAGGAAGCGGCCGAGGACATGCGTGTCCCCGGGTCCGCCCGAGCCCGGCTCGGGCACCTTCTGGGCATAGTCGCGGAAATCCGGCATCCTCAGGTCGCGCAGAAGCCTGCCGCCGTTGGCGTGCGGATTCGCTCCCATCCTCCTCTCCCCCACCGGCGCGAGCTCGGCGAGCTCCGGCTTGAGGCGCCCGGCCGCGTCGAACAGCTCCTCGGGCCTGTAGCTCCTCAACCAGGCTTCAAGCATCGCCAGGTGCTCCGGCGGCGCGGCCGGTGAGACTGAGAGCGGGACCTGGTGGGCCCGGAAGGTGCCCTCGATCTTCAGCCCGTCGACGACCTTCGGCCCGGTCCACCCCTTGGGCGAATTGAGCACGATCATCGGCCACCTCGGGCGCAGCGCGTTGCCGTTCTTGCGCGCGTCCTGCTGGATGCGCCGGATCTCCTCCACGGCCGCGTCAAGCGCGGTGGCCATCGCCTCGTGCATGAGCCCCGGTTCGTGGCCTTCCACAAAACAGGGAATCCAGCCGTAGCCCCGCATCAGCTCCTCCAGCTCCTCCCGGCTGATGCGGGCGAGCACGGTCGGGTTTGAGATCTTGAACCCGTTCAGGTGCAGGATGGGAAGGACCGCGCCGTCGGTCGCCGGGTTCAGGAACTTGTTGGAATGCCAGGCCGTGGCCAGCGGACCCGTCTCCGCCTCGCCGTCGCCCACCACGCAGCCGACGACGAAATCCGGGTTGTCGAACACCGCGCCGAAGGCGTGGCTCAGCGAATACCCCAGCTCCCCGCCCTCGTGGATCGAGCCGGGGCATTCCGCGGAGGCGTGGCTCGGTATCCCGCCCGGGTACGAGAACTGGGTGAAAAGCCTCCTCAGGCCGGCCTCGTCGCGGCTGATGTCCGGGTAGACCTCGCTGTAGGTCCCCTCGAGGTACACGTTGCCGACGACCGCCGGCCCCCCGTGCCCTGGGCCGGAGATGTAGATCATGTCGAGGTCGTATTTCTTGATGACCCGGTTCAGGTGGGCGTAGATGAAGTTCTGCCCCGGTGTCGTGCCCCAGTGGCCGAGAAGCATGTGCTTCACGTGCTCCAGCTTGAGCGGCTCCTTCAGCAGGGGATTGTCCCTGAGGTAGATCTGCCCCACCGAAAGGTAGTTGGCGGCTCGCCAGTAGGCGTCGATTTTCCGGAGCATGGCGGGCGACAGTGTCTTCGTTTTCATGATATTTTTCCCCGACTGCGGCCGAGGCCCAGGACGCGCACGACCGACCTGGCGATCATTAGCTCCTCGTCGGTCCGGATCACCCGGACGGCCACCGCGCCCGCGCGCATTGAGATGATCGGTGCGTTCGCCGCGTTGCGCCTGGCGTCGATCCCGACGCCGAGGAAGCCCAGCCCGGCGCAGATGCGGGCGCGCACGGCCGGCGAGTTCTCGCCGATGCCTCCCGCGAAGACCAGCGTGTCCAGGCCACCCAGGGCCGCAGCGTAGGCACCGATCCATTTCCTCGCCTGGTAGCAGAAAAGCTCGACGGCCTCGGCGGCACGGGTGTCGCGGGCCTCGCGCGAAAGCAGGTCCCGCATGTCGGGGCTGCTCCCCGATACCCCGAGTAGCCCCGACTCATGGTTCACCATCTCCTGAAATCCCGCGGCGCTCATTCCTGCCCTTCGCGCGAGGAAGCCCGCGACGCCGGGGTCCAGGTCCCCCGATCTCGTGCTCATGACGAGCCCCGCCGCCGGCGTGAAGCCCATGCTCGTGTCGATGCTCCTGCCGCCGCGAACGGCGGCCAGGCTGGCTCCGCTTCCCAGGTGAGCCAGGATAACCCTTCCCTTTGCGGCGCCGGGGCCGGCGATCCTCCGGAGCTCCTCCATGAGAAACCCGTAGGAGAGCCCGTGGAACCCGTAGCGGACGACGCCCATGGCGGCGTACCGTCGCGGGATCGCCAGCGTCCTGGCTACCCGCGGCATCGTCCGGTGGAAAGAGGTGTCAAAGCAGGCCACCTGCGGCATTCCCGGGTGGCGCCTCTTGATGGCCCGGATCAGCTCGATCTCCCGCGGAAGGTGGTCCGGGTCGAAGGCCGCGGTCCGGCGAAGCTCCCCGAGAAGCAGCGGGGTCACCCGCGCCGGCTCGGCGTGCGCCATCCCGTGCACGATCCGGTGCCCGACGGCCCCGACCGTGGAGAACGCGGGCTGGCCTTCAAGCCAGCCCAGCAGGAATCCGGCGGCCCCGCCAGGGTCGCCAGCGGCGAAACGCCGGCGGCCCGCCGCGCCCGTGCGGGTGTCGCTGAATGCGAGATGGGCGCCCGGAAGCCCGATCCGGTCGAGCTTCCCCTCCAAGATCTTGCGCATCCCTGCGCCCGCCTCGTAGACCGCGAAACGGATGCTCGACGAGCCCCCGTTCAGGGCCAGGACTGCGGGCTTCTGCTTGGCCGGCTTCATGTTTCGCGGAGCTGTCATAGTGGGCGCCGTTATAGCCAGTTCAAGCCACCCAATGTTCCACGATCTTAGCTGCGCTTTACTTGGTCAGCCGCCGTCGGATCTCCTTCAGCTCCCGCCTGCGCGCCGCGGTGACCCTCGGGTAGCCCAGCTGGAGGCCCTTAAGCGCCTCGATGACGATGCGCGAGACGATGAGGCGTGCATTGAGCTTGTCGTCCGCGGGAACGACGTGCCACGGCGCGCCCTTCAGGCTGGTCGCCGAAAGGCAGCCCTCGTACGCCTTCACGTAGTCGTCCCAGCGGCCGCGCTCCATCATGTCGGCCAGGCTGAACTTCCAGTTCTTCTGCGGCTCGTCGATGCGCTCGAGGAAGCGCCTGCGCTGCTCCGCCTTGGAAAGGTGCAGGAAGAACTTCAGGATCCGGGTGCCGTTCCTGTGGAGGTGCTTCTCCAGATCCACTATGGAGCGGTACCGGCCCTTCCATATCGCCCGGTCGCCAGCCAGCTCGGCCGGAAGGCCCTGCGCCTTCAGGATCTCGGGGTGCACCCAGACGATCAGGACCTCCTCGTAGTATGAGCGGTTGAAGACCCCTATCCTGCCGCGCGCCGGCAGGCGGCAGGTCGTGCGCCACAGGAAATCGTGCTCGGATTCCTCCGCGCTCGGGTGCTTGAAGGAGTACACTTCGCAGCCCTCCGGATTGACGCCGCTTAGGACGTGGGCGATCGCCCCGTCCTTGCCGGCCGCGTCCATGGCCTGGAAGATGAGCAGAAGCGCATAGGTGTTCGAGGCATAGAGGCGGCGCTGCAGCTCGCTCAGCTCCTCGACATCGCACCTCAGCAGCTCCCTGTACTGCTTCTCGGACTTGTAGAGCGGCTTGATGCCGGTCGCCCACCTCCTGAGCCTTACCTTGCGGCCGGGCGCGACGCGGAAGTCGTCGGTGTTGATTTTCATTTGCTGTGATGGTCCGGTTTGCCGGCCGGCTCAGTTGGGATCGCCCTCGTTCTCCCATGCCTCGATCGCCGGCTCATCCTCACCCTCCGGGGCGCCGCCCGGCCCGCCGCCGGCGCCCCCAATGGCCCTGCCGACCAGGGCCTGCGCCTCCTCGAGGATGCGGTCCAGTTGCTCGCGCCCGCGGAAGCTCTCGGCATAGATCTTGTAGATGTCCTCCGTCCCCGAGGGACGCGCTGCGAACCAACCAGTCTCGGAGGTGACCTTCAGCCCCCCGATGGGCGCGCCGTTGCCCGGCGCCCTCGTCAGCCGGGCCAGGATCTTTTCACCCGCAAGCTCGGATTCCGTGACCTGCTCCGGCGAGAGCTTCCCGAGGGCCGCCCTCTCGGCCCGGTTCGCCGGCGCCTCGACGCGGTCGTAGACCGGCTCGCCAAGGTCCCTGGTCAGGTCCCGGTAGATTTCTCCGGGGTCCCTGCCGTTCCTCGCCGTGATCTCCGCCGCGAGCAGGCACGGGATGAAGCCGTCCTTGTCCGTGGTCCAGACCCGCCCGTCCATCCTTGAGAAGGACGCCCCCGCGCTCTCCTCGCCGCCAAAGCAGACGGTGGAATCGAGGAGACCGTCCACGAACCACTTGAAGCCGACGGGCACCTCCATGAGCGGCCGGCCCAGCCTGGCCGCGACCCGGTCTATGATCTGGCTGCTGACGACGGTCTTGCCGACGGCGGCCTTCTTCGGCCAGCCCGGCCTGTTCTGGAAGAGGTGCGAGATCGCGACCGCGAGGTAGTGGTTCGGCGGCATGAGCCCCGCGCTCTTCGTCACGATGCCGTGCCTGTCGTGGTCGGTGTCGCACGCGAACGAGAGGTCGAAGCGGTCCTTCATTCCGATCAGCCTCTGCATCGCGTAGGGCGACGAGGGATCCATCCGGATCTGCCCGTCCCAGTCCCGAGTCATGAAGCGGAAGGTCGGGTCGACGACCTCGCTGACCACGGTGAGGTCCAGCTTATGGAGCTCGGCGATGCGCGCCCAGTAGTGGACGCCCGCGCCCCCCAGGGGGTCGACCCCGATCCTGAGCCTCGCGCCCCTTATGACCTGCATCTCGACCACGCTGCCGAGGTCCCCGATGTAGGCGCTCAGGTAGTCGTGCCGGTGGGTCGTGGGCGCCTTGAGGGCCCTGTCAAGGGAGACGCGCCTCACCCGGGCGAGGCGCCCCTCGAGGAGCTCGTTGGCCTTGGCCTCGATCCATCCCGTGACGCCGGTGTCGGCGGGGCCTCCGTTGGTCGGGTTGTACTTGAAACCGCCGTCCTGGGGTGGGTTGTGCGACGGCGTGATCACGATCCCGTCGGCGAGGCCGTCCGTCCGGCCGCGGTTGTGGGTCAGTATCGCGTGGGAGATGACAGGGGTCGGCGTGTACTCGTCGCCCTCGGCGATCATCACCTCGACGCCGTTCGCCGCCAGCACCTCGAGCGCCGTGGCGCAGGCGGGGGCAGACAGCGCGTGGGTGTCGATCCCCAGGAAGAGGGGCCCGTCGGTCCCCTGGCGCCTTCTATGGAGGCAGATCGCCTGGGTGATCGCCAGGATGTGCCCTTCGTTGAAGGACCTTGTGAGCGACGATCCGCGGTGCCCCGACGTGCCAAACGAGACGCGCTGGTCCGCAACCGATGGATCGGGCTCGTCGCTGTAGTAGGCCGTGATCAGCCGCGGCACGTCCACGAGCGGCCCCGTCTCGGCCGGCTTTCCTGCTAGGGGGCTCGTCTTCATCGGCTGTGCGTCACGCCCCGCGCTCGAGGCTGGCGACCTTCTCCAGGCGACGCCTGAAGCGGGGCGCGCCGCTGAACCTCGCCGCGAGGAAGATTGACACGAGCTCCCACGCGAGGGCATGGCCGACGACGAGCCCTCCCAGGCAGATGATGTTCATGTCGTCGTCCTCAACCCCCTGGTGCGCCGAAAAACCCTCGTGGACAAGGCACGCCCTCGCGCCCGCGACCTTGTTGGCGGCCACCGCCGCGCCGACGCCGCTCCCGCAGATCGCGATGCCCCGCCCCACCTTCCCGGAGGCCACGGCCCGGGCCAGGGGCACGACAAAGTCGGGGAAGTCGTCGTCGGGCTGCAGCTTCGTGTCCCCGAAGTCGACCACCTCGTGCCCGGCCTCGCGCAGCTTCGCGGTAATGTGCCCCTTCAGCTCGAACCCGCCATGGTCCGCGGCTATCCCGACCGGCATCGGCCCCCCGGCGGACGGCGCGTGATCGGGATTCGTCATGGCCGCCGCCGCGGCTTAAGCCGCGGACTTCTCCACCACGTCCGTGTAGGTCCCGCGGACCGCGAGGCCGTTGCACCTTGCGCGGTGCGCCAGCGCCCTCTGGGCGGCGGCGACATTGCCCGGCGCACCGCCCCAGGCCTTC
>Ga0302324_100005742_pt1 | contig 26995 bp, 27 predicted proteins | sample Palsa_T0_1_FD_201949 | JGI IMG/M metagenome (GOLD analysis project Ga0302324, IMG submission 201949) | Peat permafrost microbial communities from Stordalen Mire near Abisko, Sweden - Palsa_T0_1 | ecosystem: Environmental > Terrestrial > Soil > Palsa > Peat permafrost | place: Sweden: Abisko...
GTGCGCACTACCGGTACCGCCGATGTCGCCACCATGGGAGGTAACGGCTCACCGGGCTACCAATACGAGGTTTTGGAGCTCGACTACCTGCCCTGGTTCAACATCAGGTTCATTATGCAGTACAACATCTACAACGTCGTCAAGAACAACCAGAACCCGTTCATTCTTCTCAACGCTACCAATCCCCGGGCATCGGACAACAATACCTTTGTATTCGGGCTATGGATGGACTTCTAATGAGAAGGCCGGCAGTCGTAACCTCGCTCATCGTCGCTGCGATCGTCCTAGCGAGCGCAGCCGTTCGTGATGCACAAGCGGCGGCCGTGGTCGTGCCGCCGGATCCATCGGCTTTGGACGCCACGCAGCTGGTCAGTAACGCGTGCTCCAAGTGCCATGGTTTCAATGGAGTCAGCACCTCGCCAATCTTCCCGATTCTGGCTGGGCAGGTGCCCGGCTACATCGAGAGCGAGCTGAGGCTATTTAGGCAGCGTGGCCGAAGCGATCCCCACGCGCGAGCCTTTATGTGGGGGATAGCCCGAGCTCTTACGGATGAGCAAATCAAGGGGGTCGCACTGTACTTCTCGAAACAACCAGCTGTGAAAGGCACCGCGTCGAGCAACCCCGCGCTGGCTGACAAAGGCAAGTTGCTCTACGAAAACGGGACGCCGGAGCGTGACATTGAGGCTTGCACTGTCTGCCACGGGCACGACGGCGAGGGAGTCAACACGCAGCCACGGATCGCCGGCCAGCATCGAGACTATTTTGTGATGGAAATGGTTCAGTTCCGCAGTGGGCTGCGAGAAAACAAAGTCATGCAACACGTCACCGAAAAACTGACCGATGATGAGATCGCCGCTTTAGTTGAATATATCTCCACCAAGTAGGGCTGCCGAGAGCTCAATAATTTTGGCCGCCATTTTCGGCAATGTGGCTATCAGTGGCGGTTCGGGATGATGCAATGGCCACTCGCATAGCGACAGTCCTTCCGGCTCTGGTCATGCTGTTGCTGGTGGCAGCTAACGCTCGCGCACAGGAGGCGGGAGATGCGCAGCAGGGTAAGGTCGTTTACGAGCGATATTGCGTTCTCTGCCATGGAGAAAAGGGCGACGGCAAGGGCCACTTCAGCCAGGATACAACACCGGTGCCGCGCGATTTCCGGCAGGGCACATTCAAGTGGCGCACTACGCCGTCAGGCTCGCTGCCGACCGACGCCGACCTTGAAAGAGTCTTGATCACCGGTCTGTATGGCACGTCCATGTCAAGCATGCTTACTACATTGAGCCACCAACAAAGACTCGATGTCGTGGCCTACATCAAGACTTTTTCGCCGCGCTTTGCGACCGAGAAACCTGAGCCGCCGATTGTCATTCCGCCCGAGCCGCCGTACACGCCCAAATCCGTAGCACGCGGTGCGGCCGTATACGAAAAGTTCAACTGCTCGCAATGCCATGGTGATGGCGCTGAGGGCGATGGTCCGTCGGCAGATGATCTCAAGGATGATTGGGACAACCCTATCGTGCCGTATGACCTTACCGAAGGCCACATCAAGTGCGGTAACCGCGGACCAGATATTTACCGAGTGTTCATTGCCGGCCTGAACGGTACTCCGATGCCTTCGTTTGCGGACTCAATTAGCCCCGACGAGGCTTGGGATCTAGTGCATTTCATACAGAGTCTGAGTCCGGGTTACCCGAAGAACCTGACCGGGGGAACTTCGGCGCAATAGAGTCTCGGCAGACGGCAGCTGATAGTTCTACATAACGGCCGCAATCGTGGGTATATTTCCCCATTGCGACAACTTCGGACGCGATGCACTGTGCCACCAGCGGCGATTGATCCAAGCTCGCGTACCAGAAAGAAACTAGCGTTCAAATCGCGTTAGGGGGGAAAGTGACTGAATCTGCGGCCGGACGAAACCTGCTGAAGACTTCCCGCAAGTCGCGCCTTGGGTCGCGCACCGCGGCAGTCGTGAGCGGCACACTGCTGCTGACACAACTTGCTTTCGCAGACTCGTATACGGTTGTTACGGTCACCAATGGAGGCACCATCCAGGGGGTGGTAAAGCTCGCAGGACCGACGCCCAGCGTCGCTCCGATCGTGGTCACCAAGAACCAGGACTATTGCGGTGAGGCGATTCCCAGCCAGGTGTATGTGGTTGGCAAGGATGGCGGCGTGCAGAACGTCGAGGTGTATCTGAAGGATATCAGCACGGGCAAGGCACTGGTCACCGATCCCGTTGCCATCTCTTTGGTGAACAGCCACTGCATGTTCAGTCCGCGCGTGCAGGGTGCAGACGTCGGTCAGCAAATCAAAATTTCCTCGGAAGATCCGGTTTTGCACAATACCCATCCGCAAAACAGCGAAACCAACGCCACCATTTACAATATTGCCCTGCCTTATAAGGGGTTCTCGGTAACGAAGCCGTTGCCCGCGAACCCGCAGCTCATCAAGGTCAAATGCGACGCGCATGAATGGATGCACGCATGGATCTGGGAGTTCGACCATCCCTACTTTGCCACCACCGGCGACGACGGCAAATTCACGATCAAGGATGTGCCGCCCGGTACCTACACTCTTGTGGCGTGGCAGGAAGCCGCGGGCGAGAAATCAATGTCGGTCACGGTGACTGCAGGCAAGACCGTGACCGCCGACATCCAGCTCGCGGCCAAATAGACAGACGCCGCGGCGCGGGTTCGCGGGTACGGGTCGAGGTGCGACGATGTCAAAACCACAGCATCGGGCGGCGTTGAATATTGGGCCCTCCAGCGGCCTGACTTTGGTGCTGACGGCGATTCCAGCCCCTAGCAGGCAAGTACGGCCTGCGTTGCACACGTGCTATGAGTCCTGGCCCGCGGGGTAACCATGCGTTGCGCGATGACCTTCCCGGTGTCACCTCAAATGCGACAACGGCGGCCCCGACACCCACGGCAAAGGAGCACTGTGAAACAGCTGGACAAGCCCGACGACGGCTCAACCGCTGCGAATTCTCGGCAATTAGAGGCTCTCGGCTGGTTCGCTAGAGAGCAGACAGATCGAATCACGGGGTGAGCGCTTATGGCAGAGGCAACGACAGGGACACCATCAGAGGCATTGCACGGTCCATACGCGGGACTCGATCTGGATGCACTGGTCGACTGGCCGGTGGTGCGAGCTTGGCTGTACTGGGGCATGTTCTGGCTGATGGTCGCGCCTACGGTCGGGGCGTTCATCTCCGGTTTGTTCAATTATCCCGATTATCTAGGCTCGCATCTGGCGCTGACTTTCGGGCGACTGCGCCCGGTGCACGTCAATGGCGTTATCATGGGTGCATTCTCCAGCCTGTTCATCGGCGAATGCTATTACCTGGTGCCGCGCCTGTGCGGCGTGCGCGTTGCGTTCAATCGCTACGGTGTGCTGGTCGCCTGGGTGTGGAACGTGTTCCTGGCTGCTGGGCTGCTGTCGCTACCGCTCGGCTACAATCACGGTCTGGAGGCGGGTGAGCTGCCTTTACTCGCCGAAATTCCGATCTTTTTCTGCACCGTCCTCGCCACGATTCAGTTTCTGACGACAATCGGCCGGCGCCTTGATCCGTCGCTCTATGTGTCGCTGTGGTATCTGATCGGTGCCTTCGTGTGGACGTCACTGAATCTGGTGTTGGGCAGCTTTATCCTGCCCTACCAGATCGCGGGCATCAACAGCGCGGCGTTCCACGGACTATATATTCATTACATCGTCGGTCTGTGGATCACGCCGGCCGGTTACGTGCTGATCTACTATTTCCTCCCGCTCAGCGTGCGCAATCCGCTCTACGCTCATAAACTCTCGCTGGTCGGATTCTGGTCGCTGGCGCTGTTTTATCCTTTCGTCGGTATTCACCACTATCTCTACAGTCCGATCGCCGATTGGGCCGAGACGCTGGCGATCATTACCTCCATGCTGCTGATCATTCCGGTCTGGACCGTACTGGTTAACTTTTTCGGCACGGTGAAAGGCCGCTGGCGCGAGTTCGGCCCGAATCTGCCGGCCAAATTCCTGATCATGGGCTCGTTGATGTACTTGTTCGGCTGCTTTCAGGGTTCGGTCGAGGCGTTGCGCTCGATACAGCAGCCCACCCATTTCACGGACTTCGTGATTTCGCACTCGCATCTGACGGTGTTCGGCACCTTTGTGGTCTGGGCGATGGGCGGATTGCTCTATCTGTGGCCGCGCATGTGCGGACGAGAGCTGTGGTCGTTCAAGCTCGGCAACTGGTCGTTTTGGCTGATCACTTGCGGCATCTCCATCATGGGTCTGGTGCTGAGCGCCGCCGGTCTGCAGCAGGGCTTTCAGTGGATGAACGGCGCCGAGTGGCTCGATACTGTCGTTCAAATGCGCGCGTATTGGCTGGTACGCACTCTGGCGGGGATCTCGATGGATACCGGGATGTCGCTGCTGATCATCAATCTCATGATGACCGCGCTGAATCGGTCGGCTACGGCGATTGGCTTTAGACCGCAAAGTCCGGTGCCAAACGGCTTCAATGGAATTCCGGCCGGGGAGCCCACGAGATGACTGCGCGCTTCGTTGCACTGGTGGCCGGGGTCGGCTTCTTCTTCCTCGCTCTGATCACCCAGGGCGTGCTGCCTTTTTTCGAGCCCTCGGCGACCACTAACCACGTAACGGCCGTGATCCGCAACGATATCGGCCAACTCAAATGGATGGAAACCTCGGCCACCGACTACACGCCCCTCGAGAATGTAGGCAGGCGTGTCTATCTGCGGGAGGGCTGTTGGTATTGCCATTCCCAGTACGTGCGGCCGGTGACCGGCGAGACGCGCCGCTGGGGGCCGGTGAGCGAGGCGGGTGAGTATGCATACGATGTGCCGCATCTGTTCGGTACGCGGCGAATCGGTCCGGATCTGACCCGAGTGGGGCTCAAATACGGCGATGAGTGGCATCTGGCGCATTTCTGGAACCCGCGCATGCTGACGCCCGAATCAATCATGGACCCCTATTCCGGACTGTTCGATGCGCCGTCGGAATCGCTGAATATCGTCAAAGACAGCAATTTGAATAGCACGCTCGAACGAAACTCAATGACCGAAAGGCTGTTCGACTTCACCAGCAAGGAGCAGGTGAAGATCACCCCCAATGCTGAAGGTCTGCTGTTCGTGCCGATGATCGCGCGCGGCAAATACCCCGTGGTCTTCACGCCCAACAACGAATACACCGGCAACACTGTCAAACTCGTCATTGAGACTCAAGAGGTCCAGGGCCTGATCGCCTATGTACAGAAGCTGGGCATGAACCGCGGCAAGTGGCGGGATCTGTTCGAGCCGCAGGAGATGGATGGGGCCGGGATCAGCATACCGCGCTCGGCGGAATGGATTGAGCATGGCAAGGAAGTCTATGAGCGTCGCTGTGTTGGTTGCCACGGGGTGAAGGGCGACGGCAACGGGCCAGCCGCAACTTTCATGTACAAGCAACGCCCGCGCAACTTCACACAGGGCGTCTTCAAGTTCAGGCTTACCGAGGGCTCGCTGCCGACCGATGGCGATATGCTGCGCACCATCACCCGCGGGGTGCGCGGCACCGCGATGCCCCCTTGGTACGACTTGCCGCTCAATGATCGACTGTCCGTGATCCAGTACATCAAGTATGTGCTGGCGGTGGATCGTACCAATCCAAAGAAGCCTGTCCAATTCTTCGACGAGTCGGCGGGCGAGCCGCTTTATATTCCCGAAGCACCGCCGCCCACGATGGCCATGATCGCTCACGGCAAGGAAATCTGGACCCAGGCCAAGTGCTGGGAATGCCATGGCGAGAAGGGTAAGGGCGACGGCGAGAAGGCGGCCGGGTTGACGGACGATCCGGGTTTCGGCATTCGCCCCGCAAACCTGACCAGCGGCCAGTTCAAATCCGGCCCGTCGGTGACCGACATCTTCAGAACCATCTCCACCGGGCTTAACGGAACGCCGATGCCGTCTTTTCGGGACGCGTTTCCGGATGCGGATCGCTGGGCGTTGTCCTATTATATTTTGTCGTTATCCGCCTTTACCGACCCGATCACAGGAGAGTCCTTGACGATGATTTCTGCGTCGACTCGCGAGGCACTGGACAACCCGAAGTTGCAAACACCAGGTCCGGAGCAAGCGTATGGACTGCTGCCACCCTAGCCGCGGCGACCCCGGGCGGCTGCCACATCACCCGCTCCGATCAGGAGGTTAGGTCATGTCAGAGTACGAAGTATTGGGTCCGTATGCGCTGGCGATATTCATGGGACTGGGATCGACTTGTCTTTTTATCTGGGGGGTCATGAGCGGAGCCCTGAGTCAGACCGACCAGGCAGCCCTCGACTTCTATCATGCGGAGATTGCAAATGACCGAATCAAAATCCACCGTGACGGATCATAAGGCTGAAATCGCAGGGCATGCGACGCATGACCTGCACGAGTACGCCGGTGGTTACATCACGGCCCACGAAGGTGTGCTTCCGATCTGGTTGTTGTTTGTCTATTTCGGCCTATTCTCTTGGGCCTGCTACTACATTGTGACTTACTGGGGCGGTGTCGGGCCGGGGCGGATCGGGTAATGGCTGTTTCCGAAGAGGAGATCAACACATTGCTGGGCGTGAAAATAATATTCGGGGTCGCGGTTATCAACCTGATGTTCTTGGGGTTTGAACTCGCCATGAACGTGATCCGCACCGCTATCGGCTGAAAAGGAACCAAACCATGCTGGCGCAAACTGGATTCTCGCTGGCCAGGGCCAGTGTGCTGCAGGAAGTCGCGTTCATTGGCTTCTCGATCTTTACGATCGGGTTCTTCATCTGGCTTGCACTGCTGGCGCGCAGAAAATAGCGGCCAGTCACCCGCCTCACTTTGCAGTGGACGGTGTGTCGGGGAACATCGGCCATGACGTACTACGCACTGCTATTCATCGCCGGCTTCGCAGGCAGTTTTCATTGCATCGGCATGTGCGGTGGGTTCGCCTGCGGATTGGGGGCTGATCCACGCGGCGCCACGGCCACCTCGGTGCGCCATCTGCTCTACAACACGGGCCGGTTGACGACGTACTGTTTCCTCGGCGGCCTTGCCGGCGGCCTGGGCCAGGCGATCTGTACCTCCCTGGGATCAAGGTCGGAGCTGGGAACCTCCTTTCTCAGCGTATCGCTTAACGCAGGGCAGCGTGCTCTCGCCGTGTTGGCTGGGCTGCTGATGATCACCATGGCGATGGGTTTCTTCGGCTTGCGGAGCTGGCATCGCGTCACCAGCGGCTTCGGCGGCTCGACCCTCGTCATCTCGTTGCGAAGCCTGCTGCGCAGGCCCGGGCACGCCGCGCCGCTCGCCTTCGGTGTACTCAACGGCTTTCTGCCTTGTCCCCTGGTCTACGCCATGATCGCCCAGGCCGCGACTACCGTTGATGTGCTATCCGGCTGTCTCACCATGGCGGTGTTCGGGCTCGGCACTTTCCCAGCCATGCTCGTCATGGGCGGCATCGGCCGGTTGCTTGCGCCGAGGTGGCGGCAGCGCGGTGTCCGGGTGGCCGGCAGCTTCATTCTGGCGCTGGGCCTGGTCACGCTCGGCCGCGGCGTACTACCGATGGCCGCTGACCATGGCTTGCACCACCTGTGGCATATCGCATGACGGCAGTGCCCGCAGCTCTGTGCCGCCACTGCCTGCTGCCGATCGGACGGCGGGGTTTTGCCCGTACAGTGAACGGCGAGGGCTGCCAGTTCTGCTGCTATGGCTGCTGTATCGCCCATCAGGTGAAGAGCGGCAGCGGCGATGCGTCGGAGGCGGCATGGTTCCTGGTGCGTCTGGGCGTGGGCAGCTTTTTGTCCATGAACATCATGCTGTTCAGCCTGCTGGTGTATTCGGGGGCATTCAGCGGCGCCGACCGCCAAGTGCTACCGATGATTGATCTGCTGCTCTGGGGACTGGCGACGCCGGCGGTTCTGATTCTCGGCGAACCTTTCCTGCGTGAGACTTGGTCGCAGGGCCGGCACGGGCGTTTGACTTCCTCGGCGCTCATCGTCCTCGGCAGTCTTGCCGCCTACACTTATTCCACGCTCGCCGTATTCCACTTTGGTGGACATCTTTATTTCGATACCGCCTCGATGGTGCTGATGCTGTTCACGCTCGGACGGTATCTTGAAGCGGCAGGGCGCGCCCGCGCTTCGCGCGATCTCGCGCCATTGTTGGCCGCAGAAAGCGAATTGGCGACGGTGGTCGAAGGCCTGCAAGAGTATCGTCGCCCGGTGCGAGAGGTGCGCGCAGGCATGCTGATCCGGGTCAAGCCGGGCGAGCGAATCCCGATCGACGGCCTGATTGTGGAGGGCAGCTCGCATACTGATGAGGCGGTGATTACCGGCGAGAGCAGACAGATCGCAAAGGCAGTCGGTGCCAGTGTGCTCGCGGGGAGCATCTGTCTCGACGGTCCGTTGCTGGTCTTGAGCACCGGCTCCGGCGGCGAGAGCCGTTGGGCGCAAATCTGCCGATCGGTCCGTGACGCGCTGCGACAGTCGAGCCGCACGCAGCGTATCGCCGACCGCTTGGTGGGTGCATTCGTGCCCATCGTGTTGGCCCTTGCGGGCATGACCCTGCTCTATTGGGTGCAACGTCTGCCGCTCGATCAAGCGATGCTCACCGCTCTTTCGGTGCTGGTGGTGGCCTGTCCCTGTGCGGTGGGCTTGGCCGCGCCGATGGCGCACTCACTCGCGATCGGGCAACTGGCTCGGCATGGCTGCCTGGTACGCAGCCCGGGCGCGCTCGAAGCTCTTGCCGGTACGCGGTTGATCGCCTTCGACAAGACCGGCACGCTCACTCGGGGCCGGCCGCAGCTCGTCGAGCTTGTGAGCGATGGCGTCGGGGAGGATGAGGTACTGGCCCGACTGGCTGGTCTGGAGCGTCATTCCGAGCATGGCTTGGCGCACGCCATCGCGCTTGCGGCCGGCGCCCGTGGGCTCGATCCGATTGCGGCCCAGGATGTGCAAATCGTGCCGGGGCGTGGGTTGCGCGGAGTGGTGCGTGGCGAGTTGGTCGCGGCTGGGAGTGCGGCTTTGATGCACGAGCTCGGCTTGCAGCTGCCGCCGGCCCTGGTCGAACGCGCTGAAGTGATGGCGACAAGTGGCCATTCGGTGGTGTTTATCGGTTGGAGCGAGAATGCTTGCGTGGGGCGCGCCCGCGCCGTGCTCTCGTTCGACGACACGCCGCTGCCTGAGGCGCGAGCGACCATCGACGCCTTGCGCGCTCTGGGACTTCGGGTGACGTTGCTGACCGGCGATCATGCCGGCGCGGCCGCACGAGTCGCAACCACAGTGGGCGTGGATGATTGGCAGGCCGGCCTGCTGCCGGAGGCCAAACGGGTAGCCCTCGATCGGTACCGAGCGCGCCGCGGCGCGGTGGCAATGGTCGGCGACGGCCTCAATGATGGTCCCGGGCTGGCCTGCGCGGATGTCGGCATCGCCGTGGGCTCGGCCACCGATCTGGCGCGCGAGACCGCCGATCTGGTGCTGCCTGCCGGCGGCCTTTGGCTGCTGCCCTGGGTGGTCGGCCGGGCCCGTGCGGTGCGTTCGACCATCCTCGCCAACCTCGCATGGGCGTTCGGCTACAACCTGGTCGCACTGACCTGTGCGGTGCTCGGGCTGCTGCAGCCTATCCTGGCGGCTGCAGTCATGGCCGGTTCGAGTCTGCTGGTGGTGCTGAATTCGCTGCGTCTGGAACGACTCCCCGGACCCACGTATGTCAGCGCGCTGCAGTCACCATCGGCCGCGCGATCGGCGATCGGGCCGCAGCCCAGAGAGCAAGGCCAACGCGGCGAGCTGGCCTTGATTAAGGCAGAGTCTTGAAACGCCTCGCACCTGGGGAGGAAACTCCCCACCACCACAGACCTATTTCGGGTGCGCATTCGTCGATGCGCGCGGCCAGTGTGCTAGGGCGAAGAGGCGGCCTCGGCGAGCCCATGCTCCGGGCCCGGCTGCGGTGCTCCGTCATTGGAGTGCAGCAGACCGTTATCCATCGCATAGCGGGTCGCCGCCGCAGCGTTGCGCAGCCCCAGCCGGTGCATCATCTTGAATCGATGTTTTTCGATGGTCTTGACGCTGCGCCCGAGATTTCCCGCAATGCGCTTATTGGAATATCCCAGCGCCACGCCTATCAACACCTGACGTTCGCGCTCAGTCATTTCGGCAATCTGCGCCTTGGCGGAGGCTTCGCTCGGCTGTCGCATCTTCGCCACGGCGCGCACCGGCAGGTCCGAATGTTCGAAATCAGATCCCTCGGAGCGGATCGCCCGAAGCAGGGCCTCAAATGGCGAATGTTTGAGGATATAGCCGTGGACACCCGCCATCGTTGCGGCGCGCAGGCATTCTTGGCAGATATGGGCAGTCAGCAGCAGCACGCGCGCAGCTGCACATTCGCGCCGCAGCTGGCTTATAGCTTGTACTTCGATGCCATTCGAAAAGGGGACATCGGTGATCACCACATCGGGCAACAAGCGCCGCGATAACGCGACCGCGTCCTGCACATTGCGCGCTTCACCGATCACCTCCATATCGGGCTCGGCATCCAGAAGTGCCCGCAGGCCGTGGCGAAGGATCGTCTGGTCATCGGCCAGAACCACGCGCAGCCGCGATCGTCGATCTGGAAGCCCCTGCGTGCTCTCTTTGTATTTTCTTGGCATCAATTCAATCCAAGCAATCTTCTCGCCCCGTCTGACATCGTTCAGGTTTGCTTATCCGAGACCGGCCAGTTTGGGCCCTGGTCGATTGAAGTGCCTTCCGGTAGCTCAATGTAGCCTATTTTCATCGTCCCTGTCCCGCAGCTATTAGGAGAGGGGGTCGCGCAGCTTTTTTTGACCTCGCCAGCCCTGCCCATTAACCCCAGGAGCCATTTGAGAGTCAATGCCGCTCACCGAGGACAACACGCGGGCTGAGCAGGCGGACGCACTCATCGAGCGCCCGCTGCAGCTGGACGGCCGGTCGCCCAGGGCGCTGTTCTACGGCGCGATCGTCGCCTACCGTCAAGGCCACCTGGACGTCGCGCGGGCACGCTTCTCGGCCATGCTGGCGCTGTCGCCGCCCGAAAACGTGCGCGCGGTGCTGCACTGATCGCGGGCGAGATTGACAGAATGAGCCCTTAAAGGAGAGCGCGACGCTGACGCTGGCGTTAAAAAGGGGTATTTCTGCAGGACATCGTTTCGATGTCGGTTATTACAACGGACCTGATCGCCGTGAGCTATGCGTGCGCGAACAGGTTGAGCACGATGTTGATGTTAAGATTCATACAGGTCCTATGGCACGATTAAGGGCAACTTTTTGGATTTACGTCACCGCGTGCGTGGTGCTGGTGCACTTGGTGCTACTGCCGGCGCTCTTTTACGGCATGGGTTACGTGATTCGCGAAAGTCACGAGGACTTGTTTGTCGACCATGCCAGAACTTTTTCGCGAGTGCTCGCGGACGAGTTCGAAGTCGGGGTGGCATTGGACTCCCAGACGCGAACCGAAGACCTGCTCGACTTCGCGATCACTCACGGCGGGGCCCGCTATGCGGAGCTCTACGAGCAGGGCCGCAGTACCCGCAGCGTGTATGGATCGCCGGACATCAAGACGCCGCGCACCACGGATTTGAGCTTTGGCCAAGGGGGCGACGATATTTACTTCGTCGTGCGGCCAATCGTGCACGCGCTCCATCACGCCGAATTGCGCCTAGGCTTCGACGAGCAGCCCACGCAGGAAAGAATCCAGATCGCACTTACTCGAATGTTCTGGCTGCTGGCGGTATATCTGGGCGTGGCGATCGCTATCGCCATTATTTTGAGTCATCGGCTGTCGCGCCCAATCCAACGCTTGCAGGCCGTCTCGCGCGCCATCTCCTCCGGCGACTACACCCGGGCGCTCAACGTCACCACTGGAATTCGCGAACTGCACGCATTGGCAGTCGATCTCGAAGCCATGCGCCATGAATTGGTAGGCGTCAATGATCGGCTTGAGGCCAAAATCAAGGAAAAGGAAATATCTGAAGTCAGGCGCGAGGAATTGCAGAAGCAATTACGGCATCGTCAACGGCTGGAGACAGTGGGTACGCTCGCAAGCGGCGTAGCTCATGAAATCAATAATGTGCTGGTTCCCATCATGCTTTTTACCGACACGGCACTGCAGGATCTGCCGCCATCCAGTGCACCACGGGCCAACCTTGAGCGAGTGCTTGCTGCCGCGCGCCGTGCGAAGGACATCGTCAAGAAGATTTTGACATTTAGCCGCGAACTCGGCGAGGCGAAACTCGCGCTTATCGATTTGCGAGAGGTCGTGGCCGAAGCGCTACACCTTTTTTCTGTGCTCGCCCCGCCGACCATCGAGATACGGACGGAAATCGACCAATCCATTCCGTTGGTGAGAGCCGACACCACACTTGCGGTGCACTTGCTGATAAACCTGTGCACCAACGCCTACCAGGCGATGGAAGGCGCGAAAGGCACGTTGACGATTGGTCTGAAATATCAAGAGCAAGCTGACGAAGGCCGCATGCCGCGGCCGCGCATCGAATTCTCGGTTCGCGACACCGGACGGGGCATGGATGCGGCTACGGTTGAGCGCATATTTGAGCCGTTCTTTACCACGCGTTCCGTTGGACAGGGCGCCGGTCTGGGGCTTTCTGTTGTTCATGGCATCGTCGAGAGTTTCGGTGCTAGCATTACCGTCGACTCGAAGCTTGGCGTGGGGACTACATTTCGAATATTTTTCCCGGCTGTTGATCGCCTCGAGATAATTCGCGATCCAGTGGCGCTGGTGGTGTGAGGCGAATATGCAAAGCATTCTGGTTGTCGACGATGAGCCCGATGTGCGCGATTCGGTGAAATATGTGCTCGATCGCGCGGGGTATTCGGTCCGTACCGTTGAGAGTGCGATGGACGCGTTTGCCGAACTCGCACGCAACCCGACGGATCTCCTCATTACCGATATCATCATGCCTCAGATCAACGGCGTGGAAGCAATCGAATCGATTCGCAAGACATACCCGTCGGTGCGTATCATCGCAATTTCCGGCGGCGGCAATTTCGGCGTCACCGAATACCATCCAACAGCTATAACGACCACCGCCTATCTTGCATCGGCCGAAAAGGCGGGAGCGCATCTAGTCCTCACCAAGCCATTCGAGTCCGATGAGTTGATTCGATCAGTCGAAAAAGTCCTTGGTGTCGGCCACGCTTGAGCGGCCCGACAGGACCCGGCTACAGCGATCGATGATCAATGGGTCGGCAGGCGCGTGCGAATGATTTAGTACGTTGTTTACCAACGAGGGGAGCGGAATCCATGAAATCGTATTTACTTGCATTTTCCCTTGCCGCTTTTATTCCTGCAACGATTTACGCACAACAGACAGATCCATGTGCTGGACTGGCGGCTGTAGCTTTAGGGCAGTGCCGAGATAATCAGCAGAAATTGCAACAGCAGCAGCTGGAGCAACAGCAAGAACAGCTTCAACAACAACAGGAGCGACAGAACCAGCTAGCCGAACAACAACGGCAAATTCTCCAGCAATTGCAGGATATGCGCCTTCAAAATGAGCTGCTTCAGAAGCAATTGGCGCATGAGAAATCCTCGATTCCACCTGCTCAGCCAATGGCGACGGAATATTCGAAGGCTACAGAAATTAAAAGTTGGAAATCCGACAATCCATGGTTCGGTGTAGATTACGCCAAAACGGAGTTTGCGATGCGATATGCCAAGCAACTTCAGCGAGAGCAACCCGATCTTGTTGGTCGTCCATTTCTTGACGCCGTGTCAGCAAAGGTGAGTGATACATTCGGCGCCAGTAAGTGACATATATTGATCGTCAACTAGCGTTAGCCAGATGTTGGACAATTCGAATGCGCCGCTCATCAACGAGTATATGAAGGCAGTTGACCTTGCGGCCAATTACTTCGCCGTCGCGCATCCGACGTCGGCGTCGCCGTCACAATGCTGGAGCTTCTGCTTTAGCCGGCCTCCGGCGCGAACAACTCGTTCACGGCCCGAACTTGCGATCACCAGCCGGCGGCTAAATGGAGTTTTCTTTCGGGGAATTCGTCATGCGGGCGTGCCGGATTCCTACGGCTTAGGCAACGAGCGCTAGTCCACGGTTAAAGGGTTGAGGATCTTGATTCCTGCTATGGCCCGACCGGTATTCAGATCCTCACTGTAGATTGGCTCGGGCCTGCTCTGTGCCGAACTCATAGAGTCACGTGCAGCGTGAGGCCGTAGGTACGAGGGAGACCGGGATACAGGTAGTAGTCGTAGAGTGAGCTGGAAACCGATACACCGCCGGTGACGTAACGCTTGTCGAGCACATTGTTCGACCAGATGTCCGCACGCCAGCTCCTATCGCCATGTAGATCGCCGCCCAATCCCAGACGCACGTTCAGCACTCCGTAGGATGCAATCTGGGCGAACTGTGAGTCATCCGCCGAGCCATACTGCTTGGAGCGCCACGAGTAGTCGGCCTCGGCGGTTCCGATCAGGCCTCGAAAGGCGTGATGCGACCAGGAAATGCCTGGATCTACAATCCATGTCGGCGCACCGACCAACGGCTTACCACTCAGATTGCAGAGAATCACGCCCTGAGCGGAGTTGGTCGGCGCGAGTGCCTCAGCGGAACACGGCGCATTGTCATAGGAAAGATAGATGGCATTGTCATACGACGCTGACAGGCGCAGCGTCAGGTCGTCGACCGGTATCGCTGATATTTCGCTTTCGATGCCGCGTGTGCGCACCTTGCCGATATTCGTGAGTACCTGCACGAAGGTATTGGTATTGCCCACCGGCTCCAGCAGCGTCGCCTGATAATCCTTGACCTGCGTCCAGTACAGGTTGGCATTGGCGGTCAGCCGGTGCTGTAGCCAGCTCGATTTGATACCGAACTCGGCGTCGTCGGCGATCTCGGGACTTACGAACAGCGAATTGGTTCCGAGCACACCGTTCGGCACCGCTGGATTAATGCCGCCGGCTTTGGCGCCGCGCGACACCGAAATATACGACAGGACGTCGGGCGTGAACTTGAAGCTTGCGCTCAGCAGCGCCGAAACGTCGTTATTGTTAAGCGTCAGCACACCGGAATTGTACGGCGCAAAGGTTTTGGCGAACGCAGGGCTGATGTCATTGTTCGTGCGGGTGACCTGCATCGCTTTGCCTTCCTGGGTGTCGCGAAGACCTGCGGCAAATTCCCAGGATTCAGCCGGTCGCCAAGTGAGCTGCCCGAAGGCGGCGCCGCTCTCGGTTCGCAGATACTGCGGCGTCTGGTAGTAGCCGTTGGCGAATGCGGGCGGCCCATCCCCGAGAGCCACGATGGCTCTGACATCCGGCCCATAATGGGTAAAGAGAATATTGTTCTGCTGCTGATAGAAGTAATAGAGGCCCACCACATAGCTCACAGGCTCTTCAGCCGGTGAGGCCAGGCGCAGTTCCTGACTGAACTGTTGGTCGTGGACCTCCTGTCCGGCATTCGCAAGCGCCTCTGTATTGGTGCTGTCTGCATCGTTCGTGGGCAGGAACGCCCATGAACGCCAGGCCGTGATGGAAGTCAGCTTGTAGCCGCCGAGCTGCCAATTGGCCTCGGCCGAGGTGCCGGACTGGCGCACAACCATATGCTGTACGCCATCAATGGTGGTCTCGAGGTAATTGGGGTCGTAGACGACGGTCGCGCCGGCAGCGTTCACGGCGTGGTAGAACTTGGCGCCGCCGTCGGGACCGGCACTGAAGAGCACGGCCGCTCCCTCATCCGCGCGTTCCTCCTCATGCTCACCGATAAGCCGCAAGGTGAAATCTTGATTCGGGTCCCACAGCAGCTGGCCGCGCACGGCGTAGCGGCTGGTGCCATCGAGCTTGCGGCCATCGTAGACATCCTCGACATCCCCATCGCGGTAGGTGCGCGAGACGGAGACGCGTCCGGCCAGGGTATCGTCGACCAAGGCCCCGGTTGTGGACGCCCGCAACTGGTAATAGCCTTCATTGCCCACCGACGCCTCGGCGTCCGTCTCGGGCGTGAAGCTCGGTGCGCGGGTGGTGATGTTCAGCACGCCGGCAGTGGTGTTCTTTCCGAACAGCGTTCCCTGCGGACCTCGCAATAGTGCAATCTGATCGATATCGATCAAGTCCAGGTTGGCCATGGAGGCGCGGCCCAGATAGACATTGTCGAGATACACCCCGACACTGGATTCGAGCGCATCGTTGGCCGGATTGTTGCCGAGACCGCGCACCGCAATACTGCTCTGGCGCGGATTGGCGAACTCCACATTCGTGCTCGGCAGCTGGGCATTCAGGTCTTCAAGCCGGTACAGCCCGGATTGCTCCAACGCCCCACCGCTGAGCGCTGCGATGGGTATGGGAACGCTCTGCGCGTCCTCGTCGCGGCGGCGAGCGCTGACGATGACCTCATCCAGTCGTGCATTCGCCGTTACAGATGCACTGGCGGCAACGGTGGTGGACTCTGAATTGTCGTCGCGGTTTGCTTTCTGCGCCGCAAGTAGCTGTGGTTGAGAGTCTGCGGATGGCGCATCGGCGTCGGCCGACCAGGTCGGCGACGCCGCGCATAGCAGCGCCGCCGCGGTTATTGATACGGCGTTGATAGACACCACGGCGGCCGCGGTTTTCAATTCGATCAATTGTTCTCTCCCTGGCGCAGGACTTGCGCGAGTATTTGAGACTAGGAGAGCGAAGTAACTGCGTCGGTCGAATTGCGGTAACAGTCAGGTCAGCTAATAACCTGATAACAGTTCGTTACATGAGCGTGCACTGCTACTCGCGCTCAGCGATTGTCGGCCGATGCTGCTTTGATCAGTTCGTTGCGCCGATCAACTTCGCTGCTACCTCTTCGTCGCTCGCGCGGACTTCATCGCCACATAAGCTGATATCAATCCCAAGCGCTGATCGCGTGGCACCTTATGTGGGTACTTCAATCGCGCCCTCCAAACTAAGCGGCCTATCAACAGAAGTGTATTTCGAATGACGTCATTCAAAGACGCGGCGGGCACGCGGCACGCGGCGCTACTGACCGGCGTTGCCATGTTGAGCATCGCGGCGGCACGGGCGGCATTCGCCGCTCCGTCGGTGTATCCGACGGGCGTCACGCTGTACGACCCGGTGGCGGCTTACAACAGCTTTGTGCTGTTCGGTGGCGCGGATAAGAAGACCCACCTGATCGACATGGACGGCAATGAGGTACATCAATGGGACTACGCAGGATTGCCGAGCGCACTGCTGGATCCGCAAGTCACGGGCGGCAGTCGTGGCCACGTGCTCGTGCAGTTGTCCACCCTGGAGGACGACAAGAGCCTGGATACCGGCACCAGCCTGAGTCCGGGCGAGAAACTACTGCACGGCAATAAGGCAATTGGCGAGTTGGACTGGAACGGCAACGTGCTGTGGCAGTGGGGCGAGCAGGCTCCGGGCGGGGCTGCGAGGCAGCATCACGACTGGTACCGCCTGCCCAACGGCAACACACTCGTGCTGGCCAACTGGATCCATGCCGTACCGGGGTTCAAGGTCAAGCAGCTTTACGACGATGTCGTCTATGAGGTAACGCCGAAGGGAGACATCGTCTGGCGTTGGGCGGCGTCGGATCATCTTAAGGAATTCGGCTTCACGCCGAGGTCGCTGAAGCTCATTTATCGCTCGGCTCACCCAGACTATCTGCATATCAACGACATGACGACGCTGGGACCCAACCACTGGTTTGACGGCGGAGACAAACGCTTTGATCCCGAGAACATCCTGATCGATTCCCGCGAAGCGAACTTCATCCTCATCATCGACAAGAAGACCGGAAAGGTGGTGTGGCGGATCGGCCCGAATCTACCCTCTCCCTCTCAAGGCCCGGCGCGGGTGCCACGACCTGTGGACCAGACCAGCGGGCAGCACGACGCGCACCTGATACCTGTAGGGCTACCGGGCGCCGGCGATCTGCTGGTGTTCGACAACCAGGGCGAGGCGGGATATCCGCCACAGACCCTGGCGGTTCTGCCCGGATCGCGGGTGCTGGAGATCGACCCGGTAAAGAAGCAAATCGTGTGGCAGTACACCGGCACGGACTCGGATCTGCCGTCCTGGAGCTTCTACAGTTCCTTTATCAGCAGTGCCCGCCGGCTGCCCAACGGCAATACGCTGATCGACGAGGGCATGAACGGGCGCTTCTTTCAGGTGACGAAGGAGGGCAGGATTGTGTGGGAATACGTCAGCCCCTACTTTGCCTCCTCCCCGCTTGGCGGCAAGCCGGTGACCAGCAACTATGTGTATCGCGCCCAGCCCGTGCCGTACGACTGGGTGCCCGATGAGACCGCGCGCTCCGAGACAGCCGTGACCGCGCCGGACAACAGCACATATCACGTTGCGCATTGAGTTGTTACCTGTACCTGACCGCTTCGCCACCGAATGGTAACTGGCCGCCCATTACGATCCCGGCCCACTGAATGAATCCATTGAAGGTGCAACAGACTATGCAGATGCGAACCGACTATCCGATCCAGTCGCTCATCTGCATAACGATGCTGGGCAGCTCCATGCTCGTGGGTCCAGCGTCACTGGCTGGCACTTCGCAGTCTCAGGCCTGGACACCATCGGCATTGTCGACGCGCAATCAGCTGCAAGCCGAGAAGGAGACCTTGCATCTACTCACCGATCCGGCGGTCAAAGCCGAGATCGCCAAGGCGCGTCGTGCGCTGCTGAGCGATCCCGCGGCCCAGACGAATGACGGGCGCGCACGGCTGGATCACGCGCTGCAGGAATGGGTGGCGTCTTTGATCCTCAGAGAGACGGGCAACGATGCCGAGCATCCCGAAATTCTGTGGGTGGTCGACAACACCCCTCACACCTGGTTCGGCCAGACCATCCCGGGCACAGGCGTCGCCGGGGACAATCCGGACCACATCTATCGGGGCGCAGTCCTCGACGGGGGCTTGCGCTACGAGGTCGACGGCAAGATCTCGCCACATACCCCCGCACAGTTCAGTTTCGAGTTGACGCCAGGTACGCCGGGACACCCGGCGCTGAAGGCACAGACCCCTGGACATGGCGATATGGGCGGCCAGCTCGGATTGCTCACGAATCGCGACATTCAAGTGAAGCCGGACGGCAGCTTCAGTATCACTATCGACAGCGACGCCGCCGATGGCCGACCCAACCATCTGCACAGCGAAGCGGGCCCACTCTCGCTCACTATTCGCGATGTACTGTCGGATTGGCAGCAGCGACCGAATCCATTGAGCATTCGTCTTGTTGGATCGCCGCCTACCAGGCCGCCGTTGAATGAGGCGCAGGTACGAGCTCTGGTGCTGGCGGATCTGACTGACTATGTCGAATTCTGGAGCTCATTCAAAAATAAATGGCTCGGCGGCAATCTACAGGCCAATCAAATCGTCACGCCATTCCCGCGCGATGGAGGGTGGGGCTATCTGGCGGCCGGGCGCTACGATCTCGCGGCCGATCAGGTGCTGCTGATCACGACGGAGCGGCGCGGGGCAGACTACACCGGCGTGCAGATTACCGATCCCTGGATGATCGCGCCGGATGCGCGTTCCCACTCGACCAGTGTCAACACCGCGCAAGCCAAGGCCAATGCCGACGGCAGCGTCACTTACGCCATCGCGCCTACAGATCCGGGTCTGGCCAATTGGGTGGATACGGCAGGTCTGCACCAGGGATACGTCCTTTTGCGCTGGCAGGGATTTCCGGCGAACGCCAAGCCAGAGGGGCTGCTCAAGAGCTTCCGTGTCGTGACCTACGCCGATTTGCAGGCCGATGAGTTTAAAGACCTGCCACGTAGCGGACCGGTACAGCGCCAGGCACAGCTGGCGCAGCGGGCGCTGGAATATACCTATCGGCTGCGCGACTAGACGGTGGGCCCCGGTATTTTCACAGCGCGTTCCGCCGCGTTAGCGCAAGCCGTTGACCTGGATGCCACGGCGGTGCGGCGCTGGCCACTACGTTCACTGTGGACGCGTCTCAAGCGCGAGCCACTGCTGCAGTTTCTGATCCTGGGCGCGCTCATCTTCACCATGGCCCACGTAGTGCAGGGTGAGCGCGAAGCGGCCCAGCGCCAGATCGTCGTCGATGCGCAGCTGCAGCGCCGGATCGTGGCGGTCAATCAATCGCAGAGCGGAATCACGCCGGGCGCGGCGCAGCTCGAGCGCCTGGTGGAGGATTATGTCGACGATGAAGTGATGTACCGGGAAGCCATGCGCATGGGGCTGGATCGGGACGATGAGATCGTGCGCCGGCGCCTCATTCAGAAGGTGCGGTTCCTGCAACGCGACCTGGCGACTTTCTTGAGACCCGGCGAGACCGAGCTGCGCGCCTACTACAGCGCTCATCCGGAGCTTTTCGCCGCTCCAGCGAGCGTGAGCTTCGAGCAGCTCTATTTCAGCGCCGACCGCGGCGGTTGGCCAGAAGCCCGAGCGCGAGCGCGGCACGCTCTTGATCGCCTGCTAAGGACGCCGACGAGCTCCACTGAGCAAGGCTCGGACGATCCGTTTCCCTTTCAGATTCCAGTTGAGGACTTTACGCGCGTGGAGGCCGGTCGCCTGTTCGGGGACACCCCCATCGCTGATGCGCTTTTCGGCACGCCGGAAGGGCAATGGTCCGGGCCGCACCGCTCAGCCTATGGATGGCACCTGATCAGAGTTACTCGCCGCAGTCCATCGAGCGTGGCTCCATTTGTAGAGGCGCGGGCACAAGTTGAGGCGGCCTATACGCAGGAGCAGACGAAGGCAGCGGAACAGCGCGAGCTGCAAGCGCTGCGCTCGCGCTATGAAATCGTGCGTCCGGACAAGCCGGGCACGGGGTCATAGCGATGGATCGGCGTAGCGTTCTGTTACTGCTCTTGCTGTGCTTCGCGCCGCACCTTCAGGCACACGAGGTGCGTCCCGGCTACCTTGAGCTGACGGAAATCAGCGGCGGGGACTTAAGGATCCTCTGGAGGCAACCGATTGCCGGCGTCTATGCGGTGCCGCTAGTCCCGAGTATCTCTACCGGTTGGTTGCAGAGCGAGCCGTACAGCAGCTCGCGTACCGATACCTCCCATGTTCGCGAGTGGCGGATCCCCGCGCCGCATGCGGACCTCGCAGGCGCCACCGTGGAGGTGCAAGGCCTGGAGCGTACTATTACCGATGTGCTGCTTCGGGTGGTGTACGCCAACGGTATCGAATTCACGCAGCTGCTGAACCCGGGAGCGCCGCGTCTTCGCCTTCCCAGTGCGACCAAGGCCGGACTGCCGATACGGCAGTACCTGGAATTGGGCTTCACTCACATCTGGAGCGGCATCGATCATCTGCTGTACATCTGCGGCCTGGTGCTGCTGGTGCGTGACACACGCAGCCTCATCAAGACGATCACAGGCTTCACGGTGGCGCATAGCATTACGCTCGGCGCCGCAGCCCTGGGCTATGTCAACGTACCCGCCGCGCCCGTGGAGGCGACCATTGCACTGAGCATCGCCTACGTCGCAGCCGAAGTCGTGAACGCACGCCAGGGACGCGCGAGCCTGGTGCGAAGTGCCCCCTGGGTGATGGCATTCGGCTTCGGTCTGTTGCATGGCCTTGGCTTTGCCGGCGCGCTGTCCGAAGTGGGACTGCCGGCGCATGCCATTCCGCTGGCGTTGCTGCTCTTCAACATCGGCATCGAGATCGGCCAGCTCACGTTTGTGGCGTTGCTGCTGCTCAGCGCCAGAGCCCTCTGGCGCATGGCTCCGGGACTGGTCAACCGCCTGTCGTGGGCGCCGCCGCACGTGATCGGCTCGCTGGCCTGCTTCTGGCTCATCGAACGCGTTCAAGCCATCTTCTGATCCATTTGCTGTGGGAGCTATCGACAATGTTAGGAATCATAAGGTCGTCATGGTCACGGGTACTGCAAGCCGCGGTGCTGAGCACCTGCTTTGCCGCCCCCGCGCCGACCCAGACTTCGGCGCCGCCCCGGGCGCAATCCAGGACCGCCGACGTGCCGTCGAATCCGCTCAAGAACGCGTATTTCGGGCAGCTGCATTTGCATACGGGCATGTCCTTTGATGCCTACATCATTGGAACACGCATTTACCCTGAGGATGCCTATCGCTACGCGCGCGGCGAGGAGATTGAGCAGGACGGACGCAAGGTCAAAGCCGATGAACCGCTCGACTTCCTGGGCGTATCAGACCACTCCGAATACCTCGGGCAGCTACGCCTGCTCGGAGAAACCGATGGTCCTCTGGCGCAGACGCCCTTTGGCAAGCTCTTCAGCGGTGCCTCACCCGAGCAGCGCATCGCGCTCATTTTCAAGCTGGCCGATACCTTCGGTAGCGGTGGCGAGATGCCACAGGAACTTTTGACGCGGGACATCATGAAGTCCAATTGGCAACGTCAGATCGATGCGGCGGAGAAGTTCAACCAGCCCGGCAAGTTCACTACCTTTGTGGCCTACGAGTGGTCGTCGCTTCCCAACGGCGCCAATCTGCATCGCAATGTAATCTTTCGTGGACCGAAGTATCCGGAGCTGCCTTTCTCCTCGGTCGATTCACCCAATCCAGAGAATCTCTGGCGCTATATTGAGCATCAGCGCTCCAACGGCATCCAGGCACTGGCCATTCCTCACAATTCGAACGTCAGCGACGGATTGATGTGGTCCTACGCCGATTCTAGTCGCAATCCGATCGATCGCGAGTATGCAGAGACGCGCGTGGGCATCGAACGCCTGGTGGAGATCACGCAGACTAAAGGTAGCAGCGAGACTCGTCCAGAGCTGTCGCCGAACGACGATTTCGCCGGCTTTGAATTGATCGACAATCTGCTGACGGTGGCGCGCCCCAGCAGTATCAATGGCAGCTATGTGCGCCAGGCCTATGCACGCGGCCTGGAACTCGGGCAGCGACTCGGTGTGAACCCATTCGAATTCGGTCTCATCGGTGGCAGCGACTATCACACCGGGCTGTCTCTCACCACTGAGAACGATCTGGTGGGCCAGAATGCGTCACACGCCGATGTGCAGAAAGTGCTGCAGGATGCGACCTCGCTGCGCGGTGCGAAGATGAGTTCGGCGGGCCTCGCGGGCGTCTGGGCAGAGAGCAATACACGCGAAGCCATCTTCGATGCGCTGTACCGACGTGAGACGTTCGCGACCTCCGGCACGCGGCCCCGGGTCCGCTTCTTCGCCGGCTTCCACTATGTACCCGGCGTCACCAAGCAACGCGACTGGATCAAGCGCGCCTACGAGCTCGGTGTCCCCATGGGGGCCGATCTGGCTGCCCCGGCCGCGGACAAAAAAAGCAAGCTGCGCTTTCTCGTACAGGCCGCGAAGGATCCCAACGGCGCCAATCTTGATCGCATCCAGATTGTGAAGGTGTGGCTGGAAGACGGCTCTCAGAAAGAGCAGGTCTACGATGTTGCGTGGGCGGGCGATCGCAAACCAGACACGAACGGGAAGCTGCCTGCCATCGGCTCGACGGTGAACGTCGATAAGGCGTCCTATACCAATGACATTGGCGCTGTGCAGCTGATGGGCGAATGGGAGGATCCGGCGTTCCGTCCCGAAACAGCGGCGGTGTATTACGCACGAGTGCTTGAAATTCCAACGCCGCGCTGGACCACATATCTCGCGGTACAGAACAAACTACCGGTACCGACCAGCGTGCCGTCGGCCATCCAGGAGCGCGCGTGGACCTCGCCGGTGTTCTATCACCCGTAGGGGCTTCGTGTGATCTATTCCCCGCGAGCGGGGCCCGGCGCGCACGTATGGCTTCACGCTGCACGCGAAGTTTTGAACCCCTTGCAATCCAGGTCACAGGAGAGCCGAAGCGATGGCTGAGCTAGCCGCCCATGTTCAAATTGCCATTGCAGATCGTGCGCGCGTGGCCGCTCGCCAGGGACCGCACTCTAGCGCTGCGTGGCGCCGGGGACTCGCGCGAGTCGCACGCGAGCCCTTCCTGCACTTCATCCTCCTCGGTGGGCTGCTGTTCGCGTTCAACGAATACCTGCAGGCACGTGCCAATTTCTCCCGCATCACGGTCTCGCGCGATGCGGTGGCCGGAATCGTGGGCAACTATCAGCTGCAATACGGCATCACGCCTGTGGGCAGGCAGCTGGACTCATTGATCGACCAATTCGTGCGCGAAGAGGTGTACTACCACGAGGCGCAGCGTTTAGGTCTGGACAAGAACGATGAGATAATCCGCCGGCGCCTGGTGCAGAAATACCAGTTCCTGCAGCAGGATCTCGGCGTTGTCGCCGAACCCACCGAAGTGCAGCTGCGCTCGTATTTCCAGGCGCACGCAGCGGCCTACCAAGTGCCCTCGAAGCTTGCCTTCACGCAGGTCTATTTCTCGCCCGACACCCGAGGTGACGAAGGGGCCCGCGAGGCGGCGCAGCGCCTGCGCTCGCAATTGGCCGTGGCCGGTGCCACCCGTGCGGCGGGAGAGGGTGATCCCTTCCCGGGCTTAGTCGACTACGCGGCGCTGACGGCGCCGGATGTGGCACGCGTGTTCGGTAGCGGCAACCTGACCGATGAGATCTTCAATCTCCCAGTCGGCCAATGGTCAGCGCCGCTGCGCAGCGGCCTGGGCTGGCATTTGATTTACGTGGACGCCGTGCAACCCACACACGCTGCGAGGTTCGAGGAGGTCCAGGAGCCGGTCCGGCGAGACTATTTAAACGATGAGCGCGCTCGTCACAATGACGAGGCCTTCGCGAAGCTCAGGCGCACTTTCACGATCGTGCGCGAATGAGACTCGCTGTCCTGTTACTCGCCGCTTTCGCGGCGTGGTGGTGCGGCGCCGAGGCGAGCGCGCACGAGGTGCGCCCGGCCTATCTTCAGATCACTGAGAACGCACGGCACACGTTCGATGTGCTGTGGAAGCAGCCCAGTAACGGCACGCTGGTCCTGAAGCTCACGCCGCGCCTCTCAAACGGCCTGCTCGATGCCGACCCTACTGGGGAATCCTTTGCGAACAGTTTCGTGGTGCGGCGCTGGGAGAATCTCCCCATGACGCGCGACTCCTTCGATGGCGCAACACTCTCTATCGAGGGACTGGAATTCACCATTACCGATGCGCTGGTGAATATCAGCTTCGCCACGGGTCAGGACATCCAGGAGATTTTGCGTCCTGATACCCCCTCGATGCATATCCATCTGACCGGCACCGGCAAGATGCCGGTAGCCGCGTACCTGCGTCTGGGCATCGAGCACATCCTGACAGGCTTCGATCACTTGAGCTTCGTGCTGGGCCTGCTGCTGCTGGTGCGCAGCCGCGCGATGCTGGTCAAGACGATCACCGCCTTCACGCTTGCTCACAGCATCACGCTCGCGGCGGCGGCACTGGGTTACGTGCATGTCAGCGCACCGGTCATCGAATCCCTGGTGGCGCTGAGCATTGTGTTCGTGGCCGTCGAACTCGCGCGCCACTATCAGGGCGATGACGGCCTGACTGTGCGCTATCCGTGGCTGATCTCCTTCACCTTCGGCCTGCTTCACGGCTTCGCCTTTGCCGGATCACTTGCCGACATCGGGCTCCCACCGCACAACATCCCGTTCGCACTGCTGCTCTTTAACGCAGGGGTAGAGATCGGGCAGCTCATGTTCGTCGCCGCCGTGTTCGCCTTCATTGGGCTGCTGCATCTCCTACCCAAGCGATTGCCTTCCTGGACGCGCTGGGCGGCCCCGTATGCGATCGGCACGCTCGCCTCCTACTGGATGTTCGAACGCATCCACGTATTGACCCACTGATCCGTTGATTTGCTGTCTAAGGGGACTCATATGACACGACAAGCGTTGATTGCCCTAGCCATCACTACCGCGCTGAGTGTGGGCGCAGGCGCACCCTCGGCCCGGGGCCAGAGTACGGCTCCCGGCGCCGCGCCGAACATTGCCTACCAGCCGCAGCGCGAGGCGTATTACGGGGATCTGCATCTGCATACCAGTTATTCCTTTGACGCCTATATCCTCTTTGGGGCCACCGTGGATCCGGAAGAGGCCTATCGCTTCGGCAAGGGAGAATCGGTGGGCTATCAAGGTGAACAGGTTCACCGCTCGACCCCGCCGCTGGATTTCCTCGCCGTGACTGATCATTCCGAGAACATTGGCGTGTTCAATACGCTCGATGACCCGGACAGCGCGCTGTCGAAGACAGAAATTGGTCAGAGAGCGCGGCAGAACGGCCCGAAAACGTTTTGGGATATCGTGAAGCTGAATCTGGGCGGCAAGGGGCTGCCCGGCATAGATGCCAAAGCCACCGCCGCGTCGGCCTGGCAGCGCGAGATTGAGGCCGCGAACCGCAACTACCAACCCGGCAAGTTCACCACCTTCATTGCCTATGAGTGGACGGCCATGCCCGACGGGCAGAACCTGCACCGCAACGTGATCTTCCGCGGTGACAAGGCCCCCAGTCCGTTTACATCCGTGGATTCGCCGAAGCCCGAGGATCTGTGGGCCTTCCTCACGAATATCCGAAAGCAGGGCTACGAGGCGCTCGCCATTCCGCACAACTCCAATGCCAGTAACGGCCTGATGTTCGATTGGGTCGACAGTGCAGGGCGCCCGATCGATCAGACTTATGCCGAGAATCGCGCGGCCAACGAGCCCTTGGCGGAAATCTCGCAGAACAAGGGCGCCTCGGAGACTCATCCGTCGTTGTCTCCCAACGACGAGTTCGCGAATTTCGAGTTCTACGATCATTTGCTGATCTCACCAGCCAAGAGCAAGCCCGGCGGCAGCTACGTGCGTGACGCTCTGGGCCGCGGACTTGAGATTGCGACGCGCACCAATGGTGTCAATCCTTATAAATACGGCATCGTCGGGGCGAGTGATTTTCATAACGGTCTGAGTGACTCGGCAGAGAATGCCTACGTCGGCACGATCGGGGCGACGGATCCGACCAAGAAGCTGCCGGATTTTGGTGCCTTCGAACAGCGCATGGCGGATTTCCGTCAGGCCATGCCGGCCCCAGCCGCGAATCCAGCCGGGCCGCAGGTCAATTTCAATATCTACGAGAACGGCTCGGGTAACCTCACGGGCGTCTGGGCCGAGCAGAACACGCGGGAGTCGATCTA
>Ga0302324_100005743_pt1 | contig 26994 bp, 27 predicted proteins | sample Palsa_T0_1_FD_201949 | JGI IMG/M metagenome (GOLD analysis project Ga0302324, IMG submission 201949) | Peat permafrost microbial communities from Stordalen Mire near Abisko, Sweden - Palsa_T0_1 | ecosystem: Environmental > Terrestrial > Soil > Palsa > Peat permafrost | place: Sweden: Abisko...
CGCCGGCCCGCTACCACTACCAGGTGAGCTTTCGCTGGATCGGGCCCAGGGGGCACGTCATCGCGACCCACATGCGGTCGAGCACCGGCTGCTTCCAGCCCGAGCTCCGTGCCGATCTGCTCGTGAGTTCGATTGCGGTGCAACCGATCGCCGGCAAGCCGGACAAGGATCAGTACGTGGCGGCAATCGAGAACAGGGGTCGAACGGCCGCCGGTCTATTCGCGGTCACGTTCGCGCCGGGCGGCGGGACGGTGACAATGACCAAGACGGTGCAGCGACTCGGCGCCGGCGAGACGCGGGACGTCACCTTCGTGGGGCCCGCCTGCAGCTCGAGCACCGCGCCGACGATCGTCGTCGACCCAAACGAGACGGTCGACGAGTACGACTACGCGAACAACTCGCTCACGGCGCTACCGGTCTGTCCGCCGCTGACGGTTGCGCCGGTCGTGGTCGGCTGAGAAGCGGCCGCCGCGCGCTAAACTACTAGCACGATGAAAAGCGGAATCCACCCCGACTACCTACAGGCCCACGTGCGCTGCACTTGCGGCAACGAGTTCACGACCCGATCCACCCAGGCTGAGATCCACGTCGAGATCTGCTCGGCGTGTCACCCGTTCTATACGGGGCGCCAGAAGCTGGTCGACACCGGCGGACGGGTGGAGCGCTTCCAGCGGCGGGCGGCCAAGGGCCGGCGTACCGCTGCCGCCTCCGGCGCCTAGGAGACTTGTTGTTGCCCTCGGGCTCGTGTCGCGAGACCGCGTGAGCCCCCCGAGACTGGTCGCCAAGCGCGATGCGCCGGTGGGCGGTCAGGCCGTCCTCGAGGGCGTGATGATGCGCGGCGTGTCCACCTGGGCCGTCGCGGTGCGCAAGCCGCCTGCAGCGGAGGCGGGCGTCGGGCAGGCGAGCGCCGGGGAGGCGGAGCCGCTGGGCGAGATCGCCGTCAGCTCTTTCCCGCTCGTGTCGTGGACCCGGCGTCGGCGGGTCTACCGCTGGCCGCTGATCCGCGGCGTCGTCGCGATGGCCGAGTCGCTCGCGATCGGCATGCGTGCGCTCTCGATCTCCGCCGGCGCCCAGCTCCCCGAGGGCGAGGAGGAGCTGTCCGGCCGCGCCTGGACCGGTGCGGTGATCGTCGCGGTCGTGTTCGCGATCGGCGTGTTCTTCGTCCTGCCGATCGGGATCACGAGCCTGATCAAGCATCAGCTCAGCTCGTCGTTCGCCTTCTGGCTGATCGAGGGCGTGGTGCGGACCGCGATCTTCCTCGCCTATCTGCTGCTGCTATCGCGCATTCCCGATCTGCGCCGCGTGTTCGAGTATCACGGAGCCGAGCACAAGGTCATCTCCTGCTACGAAGCCGAGGACGAGCTCACCCCCGAACGGGCGAAGCTCTACTCGCGCCTGCACCCTCGGTGTGGCACGAGCTTCCTACTGATCGTGATGATCGTGGCGATCTTCGTCTTCGCGCCGATCGGACTGCCCGCCTGGTACGTGCTCGTCGCGACCCGGATCATCGGCGTGCCGGTGATCGCCGGGGTGTCGTTCGAGGTGATCAAGTGGGCCGGACGCAACCGCCGCCGCACGTGGGTGCGGGTCGTGATGTACCCGGGCCTGCAGCTCCAGAAGCTGACCACGCGCGAGCCCGACCTCGACGAGCTCGCGGTCGCGATCTCTGCGCTGCAGGCCGTGCTCGCCGTCGAGACGCCCGGGGCCGCCTCGGCCAAGGACCTGGTCGGCGTCGAGCTCGTGGCCTAGTCCCAGGTCTGCCCCCGGCGGGCCGCCTTGCGCGAGGCGACCTAAACTCGAAGCATGATCGACGATCTCGTCAACCAGATCGAGGCGCGCTTCGGGGAGCTCGAGGGTGAGCTTCAGGACCCCGCCGTGATCTCCGACCGGCAGCGCTTCACCGCGGCCAGCCGTGCCTACAGCGAGCTCGAGCCCGCGGCCAGGCTGGCTGCCGAATACAAGCACGCCGTCGACGATGCGGCCGGCGCCCGCGAGCTGCTCGCCGAGGACGGCGACGACCCCGAGCTGCGTGAGCTGCTCGAGTCCTCGCGTGCGCGAATCGAGCAGATCGAGGACGAGATCCGGATCGCGATGGTCGAGCGCGATCCCAACGACGAGAAGAACGTGATCGTCGAGATCCGACCGGGCGCGGGCGGGGACGAGGCGAGCCTGTGGGCGGGGGATCTCCACCGCATGCTGACCCGCTACGCCGAGCGCCGTGGCTTCTCGGTCGAGCCGCTGTCGATCGGAGACGGCACCTACACGTTCGCGATCAAGGGCGACGGCGCCTACTCGGTGTTCAAGTTCGAGGGTGGCACCCACCGCGTGCAACGCGTGCCCGAGACCGAATCGCAAGGTCGCATCCACACCTCGACGGCGACTGTGGCCGTGCTGCCCGAAGCGGAGGACGTCGAGGTCGACGTCGACGAGAACGATCTCCAGATCGACGTGTACCGCAGCTCGGGGCCCGGCGGCCAGTCGGTCAACACCACCGACTCGGCCGTCAGGATCACACACAAGCCGAGCGGGATCGTCGTCTCGATGCAGGATGAGAAGTCCCAGCTGCAGAATCGCGAGCGTGCGATGCGGGTGCTGCGCGCGCGGCTGTACGAGCGCGCGCTCGCCGAGCAGCAGGCGGAGGTCGCCGCCAGCCGCCAGGCTCAGGTCGGGACGGGCGACCGCGCCGGCAAGATCCGCACCTACAACTACGGCGAGAGGCGCGTCAAGGACCACCGAATCAATCTCCTCGTCCACAACCTCGACGCGATCCTGATCGGCGAGCTCGACGAGCTCACCGCCGCGCTCCAGGACGACGAGAAGCGCCGGCGGCTCGCGGATGCCGCAAGCGGCTGAGGTTGACCCGCTCCTCGGCGCCGCGGCGCGGCTCGCGGCGGCCGGTTGCGAGAGTCCACGGCTAGACGCCGAGCTGCTGCTCGCGGAGGCTCTGGGCTCGACACGGACCGCGCTGTACCTGAGGCCGGCACGGCCGCTCCCGCCGTCGGAACGCGAGCATTTCGAGCGCCTGATCGCGCGCCGGGCCGAGCGCGAGCCGGTCGCGTACATCCTCGGCCGCAAGCCGTTCCGCCATCTCGAGCTCGCGGTCGACCGCCGCGTGCTGATTCCACGGCCCGAGACCGAGCTGCTGGTCGAGGTGGGACTCGAGCTGCCTCGCGGGGCGCGGGTGGCCGATGTCGGCACCGGAAGCGGCGCGGTCGCGCTCGCGCTCGCCGACGAACGTCCGGACCTCGAGCTCACCGGCATCGACATCAGCGCCGGCGCGCTCGCGGTGGCGCGCGCGAACGCACGGCGCCTCGGGCTGAAGGTCTCGTTCGTGCGCGGCGACCTGCTCGTCGGCGGCCCATACGACGCCGTTCTCGCAAACCTTCCGTACGTCCGCGACGGCGAGCAGCTGGCCCCCGAGATCGCGCGCTTCGAGCCGCCTGCGGCGCTGTATGGCGGCGCTGACGGGCTCGACATCGTGCGGCGCCTGGCGCAAGCGGCCCGTGGGGTGCCGCTGGTCGCACTCGAGGTCGGCGCGGACCAGGCGGGCGCGGCCGCCGAGCTGCTGCGGGAGGCCGGGTTCGGAGACCTGGATCGCCGGCGGGACCTGGCGGGCCACGAACGTGTGGTGGTGGCGCGGCGGTGAGCGCGGAGGCGTTCGAGCGCTCCATCTCGGCCGGGGGGGTGATTGTGTTCCCGGCCGACACGGTGTACGGGCTCGCCTGCGATCCGACCGACCGCGCCGCCGTGGACCGGCTCTACGAGCTCAAGGGCCGCCGGCCGTCGAAGCCCGCCGCGGTGATGCTGTTCGACGCCGCGCTCGCGCTCGCGGCGCTGCCCGAGCTGGGCCCGCGGACGCGGGCGGCGCTCGAGCGCATCCTGCCCGGGCCCTTGACCGTGCTGCTGCCGAACCCCCGCGGACGATTTCCGCTGGCCTGCGGGCCGGCCCCCGGGACGCTCGGGCTGCGAGTGCCGCGCCTCGAGGCCCTGGCGGGCGTTCGCGTGCCGGTGCTCCAGTCGAGCGCGAACCACGCCGGCGGCGCCGACGCGCGCCAATTGCAGGAGGTGCCCGAGTCGATCCGCGCCGCCGCGGACCTCGTGATCGACGGCGGCGAGCTCCCGGGCACGCCCTCGACCGTCGTCGACCTGCGCCGCTACGAGGACGGCGGCGCGTGGGGGGTGGCGAGGACCGGAGCGGTGCCGTACATGGAGCTCGCGGAGGCGTTGAACGCGAAATGAGCGGCGGCCGCGCCCGCTGCTATCGTCGCCACACCGGTGACCGAGCTGCCGCCAGACTTCTTCAACCTGCCCCTCGCGGAGGTGGATCCGGAGATCGCCGAGGTGCTGGCATCGGAGCTCGCGCGCCAGCAGCACACGCTGGAGATGATTGCCTCGGAGAACTTCGTGCCGCTGGCGGTGCTCGAATGCCAGGGCTCGGTGCTGACCAACAAGTACGCAGAGGGCTATCCGGGGAAGCGCTACTACGGTGGCTGCGAATTCATCGACATCGCCGAGCAGCTCGCGATCGACCGCGCCAAGGAGCTGTTCGGCGCCGAGCACGCGAACGTCCAGCCGCACGCCGGCGCGCAGGCGAACGCTGCCGCGTATCAAGCGCTGCTGACGCCGGGTGACACGATCATGGGGCTCGAGCTGGCGCACGGCGGCCACCTCACGCACGGGATGCGACTCAACTTCTCCGGCCGCCTGTACAACGTGGTCGCCTACCACGTCGATCGCGAGACGAGCCTGATCGACATGGACGAGGTGCAGCGGCTCGCCGAGGAGCACCGCCCGAAGCTGATCATCGCCGGCTGGTCGGCCTATCCCCGCCGGCTCGACTTCCCGCGCTTCCGCGAGATCGCCAATTCCGTCGGTGCCTATCTCGTGGTGGACATGGCGCACTTCGCCGGCCTCGTCGCGGCGGGGCTCCATCCGAACCCCGTCCCGTATGCGGACGTGGTCACCACGACGATCCACAAGACGATCGGCGGCGGGCGCGGCGGGATGATCCTCTGCACCGAGGAGCACGCGAAGAAGATCAACTCCGCCGTCTTCCCCGGTCAGCAGGGCGGACCCCTGGAGCACATCATCGCCGGCAAGGCGGTGGCGCTGCGGATCGCGGCGACCGAGGTGTTCCGCGAGCGTCAGCGGCGGACGGTCGCCGGAGCCCAAGCGGTCGCGCACGAGCTGCTCGGCGCCGGCCACGGCGTCAACGTGCTGACCGGAGGCACCGACGTGCACCTGGTCCTGTGCGACCTGCGTGAGTCAGAGCTCGACGGGCAGCAAGCCGAAGATCGCCTGGCGGCGATCGGCATCACCGTCAACCGAAACGCGGTCCCGTTCGACCCGCGTCCGCCGGCGATCTCATCCGGGCTCCGGATCGGCACCCCGGCGCTGGCGACCCGGGGCCTCCAGGCCGAGGACTTCGTCGAAGTCGGAGCGATCATCGCCACGGCGCTGCAGCCCGGGACGTTCGAAGCCAAGCGCTCGGAGCTCTCAGAACGCGTCGCCTCGGTGGTCGAGCGGTATCCGCTCTACGCGGGGCTGGGCGCCGCCGCCGTCGTCTAGCGCAGCGCGCCTTAAGTAACTTGTATTTGTAAGGGACTTCGGGTACGCTGGGCGAGTGGCCCGGAGCGCAGCGACGATTGAGCTGTCCGAGGAGGAGGAAGCCGAGCTGCGTGCGGTGCTCAGGACACCGTCGGCGTCGCAGCAGCAGGCGATGCGCGCGCGGATCGTGTTGCGCGCGGCGGAGGGCGCGTCGAACACGCAGATCGCGGCGGAGGTGGGTGTGTCGCTCCCGACGGTCGGGTTGTGGCGGCGGAACTTCTCAGAGCGTGGCGTTGAGGGCTTGGAGACCGCGCCGCGGACGGGTCGTCCGCGGGAGATTGATGACGCTGAGGTGCAGCGGGTGCTGGCGATGACGTTGGAGGCGCCGCCGGACGGGAGCACGCATTGGAGCGCGCGCCGGCTCGCGGCCGCGGCGGGGATCTCCGCCTCGACGGTGCATCGGATCTGGCGTGAGCACAAGCTCAAGCCGCACCAGGTTCGCTCGTTCAAGTTCTCCAAGGATCCGCAGCTGGTCGAGAAGGTGATCGACGTCGTCGGCCTGTATCTGGACCCGCCGAAGGGCGCGATCGTCCTGAGCGTGGACGAGAAGACGCAGATCCAGGCGTTGGACCGCACGCAGCCGACTCTGCCGATCAAGCTCGGCAAGGCGGCGCGGATGACGCACGACTACAAGCGCAACGGCACCACCAGTCTCTACGCGGCGTTAGAGATCGCGACCGGCGAGGTCACCGGCTCCTGCTACCCGAAGCACACCCACCAGGAGTTCCTCGCGTTCCTCAACACGCTCGTCCGCGCGTTTCCGCGGAAACCCCTGCACGTCGTGCTCGACAACTCCTCCACGCACTCCACCCCCGAGGTGAAGCGCTGGCTCGCGCGCCACCCGCGCGTGCATTTCCACTTCACTCCGACGAGCGCGTCGTGGATGAACATGGTCGAGATCTGGTTCTCGATCTTGACCAAGCAACAGGTCCGACGCGGCGTCTACCACGACGTCCCCGAGCTGATCTCAGCGATCGAGCACTTCATCGATGGCTACAACGAACGCGCCGCCCCGTTCATCTGGACCAAGAACCCGGATCAGATCCTCGCCAAAGCAACCAAACGACAAGACACTTCAGACGCGCTGCACTAGGCAGATCAGGCACGCAGCGGCGACGGGGCGCCTCAACGGGGGGGACCGCGACCGCAGCTGCCTTCCGTTCCGGGCCCCCAATCCGCCCCGCGGCCGGTACCCTTGCGCCCCTCGATGGCTGACGAGCAGCAGCTGCTGGAGCTGATCGCGAACGGTCGCGAAGGGGTTCTGGCCGCGGTCACGCGCGCCGGCTATCCGCATCTGACGAACGTGCTGTATGTCTGGGATCCGGAGGACCGGACCGCACGCGTCTCGACCACCGCCGATCGCGTGAAGGGCCGGATCCTGCAGCGCGATCACCGCGCAGCGCTGCACGTCGCGGGACCTCATTTCTGGTCCTATGCCGTCGCGGAGTGCGATGCGGAGACCTCCGAAGTCGCCACCACGCCGGGCGACGAGGCCTGTCGAGAGCTCCTCCACGTGCATTCTGCGTTTTACGGCGCGCCGCAGGACGAGCAGGCGTTCTTCGAGCAGATGATCGCGGCCAGGCGGCTCGTGGTGCGGCTCCGGGTCAGAACGCTGTACGGCGTCGTGCTGGCCGCGCCGCCCGGCTCCTGAGCCGGCGCGACCTGCAACATCTCTGTGACGCGGGCAAAATTCTCCCGGTCCGCGTGCCAGGATGAGCGTATGAGCACCACGACCCCGGGAACGTTCGCCGCCGGCGCCTTGGAGCGGCTGCACGCGCTGACTGCCGACGATGAGTCGCAGTTCAGGCCGGACCAGCTCGAGGCGATCCGGGACGTGGTCCTCGATCGCGCGCGGGTGCTGTGCGTGCAGCGCACGGGCTGGGGCAAGTCGGCCGTGTACTTCGTCGCGACCGCGCTGCTGCGCGACGCCGGGGCCGGGCCGACGCTGATCGTGAGCCCGCTGCTGGCGCTGATGCGCAACCAGATCGACGCGGCACGACGGCTCGGGTTACGGGCCCACACGATCAACAGCACCAACCGCGACGAGTGGGACGGCGTTCGTGACCTGATCGCCGCCGACGCGCTCGACCTGCTGCTGATCAGCCCGGAGCGACTCAACAACCCTCAGTTCCGCGACCAGATGCTGCCCCTGTTCGCGGCGTCGGTCGGGCTGCTGGTGATCGACGAGGCCCACTGCATCTCGGACTGGGGGCACGACTTCCGTCCCGATTACCGGCGTGTCAAGGACATGCTGGCCGCGCTCGGACCCGACGCCGCGGTGCTGGGCACCACAGCGACCGCCAACGATCGCGTGGTCGGCGACGTGCTCGAGCAGCTCGCCCCTCGCGAGGGTGCACCGCTGCGCTCCTACCGCGGCCCACTGGCCCGGACCAGCCTGCGCCTGGAGGTTCTGGAGCTGCCGCGCCCGTCTGAGCGGCTCGCGTGGCTCGTCGAGCACCTGCCCGCGCTTCCGGGGTCGGGGATCGTCTACACGCTGACCAAGCGCGACGCCGAGCAGGTCGCCACGTTTCTGACCGCGAACGGGATCCCGGCGCTGCCCTACAGCGGCGAGCAGGAGACCGAGGAGCGCATCGCCACCGAGGAGCGCCTCCTACGCAACGAGATCAAGGCCGTCGTCGCCACCAGCGCGCTCGGCATGGGTTACGACAAGGCCGATCTGACGTTCGTCGTGCACTACCAGGCCCCCGGCTCGGTCGTCTCCTACTACCAGCAGGTCGGCCGCGCCGGGCGCGGGGTCGACCACGCGGACGTCGTCCTGCTCCGCGGCGGCGAGGACCGCCGCATCCAGGACTTCTTCATCGAGCAGGCGTTCCCGTCACGCGAGCGCGTCGACGCAGTGCTCGCGGAGCTCGAGCACGCCGGCGACGAGGGTCGCACGACGCGCGAGCTGATGGCCGCCGTGAACCTCGGCATGGGCCGCATCGAGGCGATGCTGAAGATCCTCGACGTCGAGGGCGCGGTGCGCCGGGACGGCAGGCGCTGGCGGACTGTGCCCGGCGCGGACTGGACCTACGACGGCGAGCGCTACGCCCAGGTGACCGCGCTGCGCCGGGGCGAGCAGGACGCGATGGCCGCGTTCGGGGCGACTCCGGGCCGCTGCCTGATGCGCGTGCTGCAGGAGGAGCTCGACGACCCCGATCCGGCGGACTGCGGTCGCTGCTCGGTCTGCACCGAGCCGCGCTTTGCGCAGCCGCCCGACCCGGCGCTGGTCGAGCTGGCCGGGCGCCACCTGCGCTCGCGTCCGATCGAGCTGGAGGTCAAGAAGATGGCGCCCGATCCCGCCGGCACGATGCGCAAGATTCCCGAGGATGCCCGCCTCGAGCCGGGGTGGGCGCTCGCACGCTTCGGCGACGGCGGCTGGTGGCCGGCGATCGAGCGCGGGCTGCGCGCCCGCGAGCTCGACCACGAGGTCGTGGACGGGCTCGCGGAGATCCTGCGTCGGGCGGGGGGGACCGTGTCGTGGATCACGAGCGTCCCGTCGGTGCACCTCGGCGACGTGGTCGCCCGGCTCGCCGAGCGCGTCGCGGCGGAGCTGCGGGTCCCGTACGTAGAGCTCGTGAGGCGCACCGAGGATCGCCCGCCGCAGCGCGAGATGGCCAACGCCGTGCAGCAGGCAGCCAACGTCCGCGGCGCCTTCGCGGTCATCTCGGCGCCGCCTCCTGGTACCGGCATCCTGCTCGACGACCGGCGCAGCTCGGGTTGGACGCTGGCGATGGTCGGCGGTCAGCTCAGGCGCGCCGGCGCGGAGCGCATCGTACCGCTCGCGCTCGGGACGCTGACCTAGTGGGCCGTCTCGGAAAGACGAACCACTAGCACACCCGTGGCAACCGGCCCCCAGCGCGCAGGGTTGCACCCTCGGCTGTCATTCTTCCCCTCCTTCGAACAGCCCAGGAGAGCCAATGACGCAAGTCGAAACCGACCAGGCAGCACGCGAGGCGAGCGGAGCGCATCCGTATGGCCGTTACCTCGAGGAGTTCGAGGTGGGCGCGATCTACAAGCACTGGCCCGCGAAAACCGTCACCGAGAGTGACGACCACCTGTTCTGCTTGATCACGATGAACCACCATCCGCTGCACCTCAACGACGTCTACGCGAAGCAGTCCCAGCAGGGCAGGAACGTAGTGGTTGGGCCACTCGTGTACTCGCTGGCGCTCGGCATGAGCGTCTCGGACGTGAGCGGCAAGGCGATCGCGAACCTCGCGACCGAGGAGCTCAAGCACCCCGCGCCGGTGTTCCACGGCGACACGCTGTTCTGCGAGTCCGAGGTGCTCGAAGTGCGCGAGTCCCGTTCCAAGCCCGACCGCGGCACGGTTCGCGTGCATACCCGCGTGCTCAACCAGGACGGCGTCCTGGTTGCCGAGTTCAAGCGGCTCGTGCTGGTGCCGCGCAAGCACCTCGGCGAGGCTCTCGAGAGTGCCGCAGCGAACGTCGAATGACCGGCATAATTGCGCACCCAGATGGCGTTCGCGGATAGGCTTCGCTGCCACCGAGTACTAAAGGAGTGCCAAAGAGCCCATGGCGTACATCGAAGCGCAGCACGAAGCAACCACCGACCACGCCCGCCTGCAGGCTTGGGTGGCTGAAGTAGCCGAACTGACTCAGCCCGACGCCATCCACTGGTGCGACGGGTCGAACGCGGAGTATGAGCAGCTCGCGCAGACGCTGCTCGACGCGGGTACGTTCGAGAAGCTCTCGGAGGAGAAGCGCCCGGGCTCCTTCCTGGCGCGTTCGGATCCGGCCGACGTGGCGCGCGTCGAGGACCGCACGTTCATCTGCTCCGAGCACGAGTCGGGTGCCGGCCCGACGAACAACTGGCGTGACCCCGCCGAGATGCGCGAGCTGCTGAACGGGCTGTTCACCGGCTCGATGCGCGGCCGCACGATGTACGTGGTGCCCTTCTCGATGGGTCCGATCGGGTCGCCGATCTCCTACATCGGCGTCCAGCTGACCGACTCCGCATACGTGGCGGCTTCGATGCGGATCATGACGCGGATGGGCCAAGCTGCCCTCGACGCGCTCGGTGCCGAAGGCGCCTACGTGCCCTGCCTGCACTCGGTCGGGATGCCGTTGATCGACGGCGTCGCGGATGTTCCGTGGCCGTGCAACGCGGAGAACAAGTACATCGTGCATTTCCCTGAGACGCGCGAGATCTGGTCCTATGGCTCCGGTTACGGCGGCAACGCGCTGCTCGGCAAGAAGTGCTTCGCGCTGCGGATCGCATCTGTGATGGCGCGCGACGAGGGTTGGATGGCCGAGCACATGCTGATCCTCAAGCTCACCTCGCCCGGCGGCGCTGTCAAGTACGTCACGGCGGCGTTCCCGAGCGCGTGTGGGAAGACCAACCTGGCGATGATGATCCCGACCGTGCCGGGTTGGAAGGTGGAGACGATCGGCGACGACATCGCGTGGATGAAGTTCGGCACCGACGGTCGGCTGTATGCCGTCAATCCCGAGGCGGGCTTCTTCGGCGTCGCTCCGGGCACGGGCGACCTGACGAATCCCAACGCGATCAAGACGCTGGTCAAGGACTCGGTGTTCACCAACTGCGCCAAGACCGACGACGGCGACGTGTGGTGGGAGGGGATGACCCCCGAGCCACCGGCGCACGCGATCGACTGGCACGGCAACGACTGGACGCCCGCGTCCGAGAAGCCCTCCGCCCATCCGAACGCGCGCTTCACCACGCCCGCTTCGCAGTGCCCGTCGATCGCCCCCGAGTGGGAGGACCCGAAGGGGGTGCCGATCGACGCGATGCTGTTCGGCGGCCGCCGCGCGACGGTCGTGCCGCTCGTGCACGAGGCGCAGGACTGGGAGCACGGGGTCTTCCTCGGTTCGATCATGTCCTCGGAGACGACGGCGGCTCAGGCCGGTGCCGTCGGGAAGCTGCGCTTCGATCCGATGGCGATGCTTCCGTTCTGCGGGTACCACATGGCCGATTACTTCACCCACTGGCTCGAGCTCGGCCGCCGCGACGGGGCGCTGCTGCCGAAGATCTTCTACGTCAACTGGTTCAGAAAGGACGACGAGGGCAGATTCCTGTGGCCGGGCTACGGGGAGAACTCGCGTGTCCTGGCATGGATCTTCCGCCGCTGCGAGGGCAGCACGGAAGCGCGGGAGACGCCGATCGGGCTCGTGCCACGCGCCGGGTCGGGTGGGATCGACATCGAGGGCCTGGACGTCTCCGATGACGCGCTGGCGGAGCTGCTCGCGGTGAACCCCGAGCAATGGAAGCAGCAGCTGCCGCAGGTCAGGGAGCACTTCGAGCGGTTCGGAGATCGGCTTGCGCCTGAGCTGTGGGCGCAGCTGGAGGCGCTCGAGGAGCGACTCGGCTGATCGCGGGCGGCTAACCAGGCCTGCGGCCGGCTATCGCAGGCCTGGCGGCGGGATCACCCCTGGGTGCTGCCCGGGGGTGGCGCCCAGCGGCGCGTGGATCAGACGGCGGTGCCCGAGCGTCGCTCGCAGGTGAACGTCCAGGGCGCGGATCATCAAGAACTGCGCGCACGCGACGCCGGCGCCGCCGCTGTAAGCCTGAAGGAGCTCGATCGTGACCGACGTGCGCTTCTGGGTGACGTGCGCCTGCGCGGCTCCCCAGCAGTCGCCCTCGGTGTAGCGGATCACGATGATCCGGCCGTGGTTACGGAGCGCCCGCAAGGTCCACGGCCGGCTCCGGAGCAGCGTGGTCATCACCGCGGTCCGGTGCACCGTCGCGCCGGCCTGCGCCCGGGGCGTCCCTCCCGACGCGGCGATCGCCGCGCCGACACCGAGCGCCCCAAGCGCAACCACAAGCCCACCAGCGACCGCGAGTCTCCTCATCTCGGCATCACGATACCCGCCCGCCCGCCTCACAACACCACCCTGCCGGCGGAGCCGTTGTGCGTAATCTCAGAAAACCATGGCCCTGCCGTTCGTTGCATCGGATGCAGTCATGCTCGCCGTCCAGGCGGGAATCGTCGCCGCTCCGCGCGCCGACCCGCCAGGTCTGCGGTGGGTGCGCCGGCTCGGCGGAAGATGGTGGTCGCTCGTCCCGCTGGGCTCGATCGTGGTCGTCATCTTCGCGATCCGCGGCGTTTCGCAGACGGCTACGGGCCTTACCTACCTGGCCCTCGTCGCGGTCCCGATCCTAGCCGCGCTCGCGCTCGGCTGGGGGATCCGCGGCGCCCGGCCGATCGCGGCCCTGGCCGTCCCGATCCTGTTCGCGATCGCATGGATCTGGCGCACCTCCCTCTCCGGTGAGGGCGCCGCACTGATCCTTTCCGCGCTCAGCTGCGTCACGCTCGGGATCCTGCTCACGGCACTGACGCCACCAAGCTGGCTCAAGCTCGGAATCGTCCTGATGGCGATCGGCGACACCTACCTCGTCGCCACCGACCTGCTCCAGGCCCCAAACAACGTCCTCACGCTGGCCCACCCCGCAGCCGGCCTCCCACAGCTCCAAGCCGAGCTCTTCGGGACCGTCCAAATGGGCTACGGCGACCTTTTCATCGCCGCGGTCCTCGGGGCGGTCCTGGCCAGAGACGTAGCCCGCCAACGCCAAGCGGCAGCCCTGACCCTCCTGTTCGCCGCCGCCTTCGACCTGCTGTTCTTCATCCTGAGCGAGCTCCCCGCCACAGTGCCGGTAGCACTGGCCCTGATCGCCGGCGAGCTGGCGCAGCGCCAGCCGCCCCCAACGCCTAGTGCTGGTCCCCACCAGTAGACGCCGGCGGACGCGATTCCTCCGCCAGCGAAGTGATGGAGAGCGCGCCGCGAGCCGATCCTTCGAGCACCGTCGTCGCCTCTTCCGCCGAACGCGCATAGAGCTCCACGAGCAGGTGGACGACGATCTGGTCCTCGTCGTGCTTGTGGAAGCGGACGTGGGTGAAGAACTCACGGGTGCCGTGGTCGCCGAAGGCCGCATAGGAGAGCGCGTCGCCCGCCTCCGGGCCTGAGCAGGTCTCGACCTCCTCGGCGTCAACGGTGACCGTGCAGGAGGCAACCCAGGGCGTGCCCGCGATCATCCGCTCCCAGCGATCCTCGATCGGCTCGACGCGTCCGTTGTGGAAGCCCAGGTGCGGCTGGTCGTGCATACAGTCCAGGCACTGGACCACCGCCTCCTGCATCTCGTCCACGACCTCGCCCCGTTCACCGCTGTCAGGATCGATCCTGTGGATTCCCTCGTAGTGCACTTGCACCTCGAGGTTTTGCGACCAGCAGCGATAGCAACGCAGCCAGCTCCGGACCTCAGTGGAGCCCTCCATACCCATGATTCTATGCTGCCCTCGCCAGTACGCTCCCCGATGGCATTCGCGGGGCCGCAAAAGAGGCGCTCAGAGGAGGCGGAATGCAGAGCTACGATCTGCGACAGCGGTAGGGGATGCACAGCTCCGGGGCTCCGATCGGAGTGATCCTGGCCGGCGGGCTCGGGCGGCGCATCGGCGGCGCCAAGGCGATCGTCACGCTGCGTGGCCGTCCGCTGATCGACTACCCGTTGCAGGCGCTCCGCGCCGCGCTCGGCGATGTCGCGATTGTCGCCAAGGCCGACACCGAGCTCCCGAGCCTGACCGGCGTGACGGTCTGGATCGAGCCCACGGCCCCGCGGCATCCGCTCGTCGGCATCGTCCACGCGCTCGGTCTCGCCGAGGGTCGACCGGTGCTCGTCTGCGCGGCGGACATGCCGTTCGTAACCCCGGCGCTCGTGACCCGGATCGCCACGGCAGATCCGGTCGGGGCACCGGCGGTCGTACCCACCTGTCGCGGTGAGCTGCAGCCGCTGCTGGCGCTGTACTTGCCCGCGGCGGCAGCGGCGCTTTGCGCGGGCGCCCTCGCTGCCGGGCGCCCCGTACGCGAGGAGGTCGCGGCGATCCGGCCACGGCTGCTCGAGATCGAGGACCGCGGCGCGTTCCTCAACGTCAATACCCCCGAGGACCTGCTCCGGGCCGCGGCGATCCTGGACCGGACTTGAGCGCGCCGGGCGGGCGCCTGCGGCCGGTGCCTATCCGAACGTGAAGTCGTACGCCTGTACGCCGGGAGGTAGCTGGACGGTCAGCAGGCGCTGCTCGTCGGTCGGCATCGAGACGAGGTCGTAGAGCCGCTCACCCGTGACGGTCGCGACCCCCGCGTGCACGTCCGCGCCTGCGTCGGCCGCCGGGATCGGCCGGCCGTCGAGCCGCACCTGCACGCTTCGGGGCGTGTTGCCTACGGAGGTCAGCACGAGATAGACCCTCGCGGCCTGGAAGTCGAGCGAGATCTCGCCGGCAGCGGAGACCGGCGTCGCGTACTGCGAAGTCAGCTGCCAGCTCCCCTTCAGCGTCGCCTCGTTGAGCTGCAGGGCTCCATTCCCCGCGTAGCTGTGAACGCCAGATCGGACGGCGGGCGAGAAGTCCTCCTGCTGCGCCCGTTCATAGCCAAGATAGGTCTCAGGGGTGGCCAGGCCCGCTGACGCCGTCGGGATCTTGGCCGTGATCGGCGGGGGCAGGTGCTTGACCCCGGCTTGGAACAGAAGCTCGCGGACGGCTGCCTCGCTCTGCTTGTAGTCGCCCTCTCCGAATTGCGTGTGCCTGACCTCGCCGCTCGCGTCGATCAGGTAGTCGGCCGGCCAGTACTCGTTCTGGTACGCGTTCCAGGTCCCGTAGTCGTTGTCCTGGACGACGGGATACCGGATCCCGTCGGATGCGATCGCCTGCTCGACGTTGCTCGCCTCCTGCTCGAAGGTGAACTCCGGTGTCTCCACGCCGACGACCTCGAGGCCGTAGGCGTGGTAGTCGGCGTACAGCGCCTTCAGGAACGGCAGCGTGCGGATGCAGTTGATGCAGGTGTAGGTCCAGAAGTCGATCAGCACGACGTGGCCGCGGAGGCCGGCCATCGTCAGGGGCTGGTCGCCGGGGGTGTTGAACCAGTCCTGATTGTGGGTGAAGTTCGGTGCCGGTCCGAGGTCGGGCAGCGACGGTGTCTTGACGCCTGGAATGGCAACCCCCGCGGACGCCTTGTTCGCGTTGGCGATATCCGCAGGGACCGCGTTCGCGTCGGCCTCGCGCTGACGGACGGCGAAGCGCGATGGTGTGCGCAGGGACGCGAGGCGGCTTTGCACGGCACTGGAGTTCTCGAGCGAATGCGTCGGGTCGACGAAGAACGCGAGCACCCCGGTGCAGTGCCCGTCGCTGCCGCAGCTCGTGGCCTTCGCCAGCGCATTCTCGAACCGAGTGTCCAGGTTGAAGGCGATCACCAGGGCCGTCACCAGCAGGACGATGCCGAGCGTGCGCTCGACGACATTGCCACGAGCCTTGCGGCGCGCCGCGTCCATCACCCGCCGGCCACCAATGGAATAGAGCATCAGCACCGCGCTCAGACCGGCGACGTAGGAGACCGCGACGACCGCCGAGCTCGCCGACGTTTTCCCTGTGTTGCCGAGCGCGGCGACCGCCCCGAGGATTGGGCCGGCGCAGGGAGCGCACACGAACCCGAGCGCGCCGCCGACGCCGAGGCCCGACCAGAATCCGCTCCCGCGGGTCCGAGGACCGAACCGCGCCAGCCGGGAGAGGGGAGCCTGCACGCGCGCGGCCAGCTCCGGAATCAGCATCACCAGCCCGAATGCGATCAGGACCACGACAGCGAGCGTGCGTGCTGCGCCGTTCCCGATGCCGAGGTCCCTGACGAGCTGGGTGAGCACCACGATCGAGATCGTGAACGTCACCGCCAGGCCGAGCACGATTCCCAGCGGCCGGCGGCGCCCTCCGACCGCGCTCGCCGACAGCAGGGCCGGCAGCACCGGCAGCACGCAGGGAGTGATCGCCGTGCCCGCGCCGGCGATCAGGGCGAACAGCATCAGCAGGAGCATCTGGGGTGATGATGCGCGCGCGGTCTTGCGCGCGTATTAACGTTCTCGGCGGTCGCCGGTGTCGAGGGCGTCGATCAGCAGTTCGAGCATGCGGCGCCACGCTGTCGGCTCGACCTGCTTGGCGGCCCGGGTGGCGGCGAACAGCAGCCGCAGATCGACCGGCGTGGCGTCGCCGCGGAGGCGACCCTCGGCGCGGGTGTCGAACAGCAGTTGGTCGAGGGATTCGACGGCACGCTCGTGCGCGGCGATGACCGCCGCGTGGTCTGAGACCGTTAGCATCGCCTCGCCGAAGAAGTCGTCGCACGACTGGCGCTCGACGAGCCTCCACAACATCTCGGTCAGCGCGGACCAGCGATCGCCCTCTCGCGCAGCTGCTTGGCGGGCGCCGTCCGAGATCTGGTCGAGGCGGTCGACGACGAGCTCGGCGATCAAGGCGTGCTTGGAGGGGAACTGGCGATAGACGCTGCCGACCCCGGCGCCCGAGGCCGCTGCCACGACGGGCATCGGGGTGCCCAGCCCGTCCCGCGCGAACACCTCACCGGCGGCTTTGAGCAGTCGTGCGCGCTTGGCCTCGGGATCTAGGAGCGCCCACGCGGGCTCGAGATCGAGGGGCGGAATCGTCATTCCGCTATAGTACCCGAGGGGCCGGGAGGAACGCCGATGCCGGTCCGGTCGTGCCGCCGTCGTCGCCTCTCTGACCAGATCCAAGTGACCGAACCAGCATCCGAGCGCGTCCATCCGAACGTAACCCTGGCCGTGCTCGCGCTCGCGGGAGTGGCTTATGCCGCGCTCAGCTCCACGGTCATTCCGGCGCTTCCCTCGATCCAGCACAGCCTGCACGCGTCCGAGAACGGCGTGACTTGGCTGCTGACGGGCTACCTGCTGTCCGCCTCGGTGGGCACATCGATTCTCGGGCGCCTGGGGGACATGTACGGCAAGGAGCGCATCCTGCTCTGGACGCTCGTGGTCCTGGCCGGGGGGACGGCCCTCGGAGGACTGTCGACGTCGCTGCCGGTGATGATCGCCGCACGCGTGATCCAGGGGGCGGGAGGCGGGATCTTCCCGCTCGCGTTCGGGATCGTCCGCGACGAGTTCCCGCGCGAGAAGGTGGCCGGCAGCATCGGGATTCTGTCCTCGATCCTCGGCGTAGGCGCCGGCGTGGGCATCGTGCTGGCCGGCGTGATCATCCAGCATCTGAGCTATCACTGGCTGTACTGGTTCCCGCTGATCGTGATCGTGGTGTCCGCAGTATGCACCTGGCGGTTCGTGCCGGAGTCCCCGGTTCGGGTACCCGGGCGGGTCAACTGGCTCGCCGCAGCGTTGATGAGCGTCGGCATATCGGTGATCCTGATCGCGGTCAGCGAGACGATCACGTGGGGCTGGGGGTCGCCGAAGACGATCGCTCTGATCGGCGTCGGCGCGCTGATCTGCCTGGCCTGGGTCATGGTCGAGATCCGCAGTCGCGAGCCGCTGATCGATATGACGATGATGCGCATCCGCGGCGTGTGGACCACGAACGTGGCGGCATTCCTGCTCGGCGCGGGCATGTACGCGTCCTTCATCGTCTTCCCGCAGTTCGCGCAGCTGCCCAAGCGCACCGGCTTCGGATTCGGCGCCTCAGTGCTCGTTTCCGGGTTCTACCTGCTCCCGGCGACGCTCGGGATGATGCTCCTCGGCACCGTCGCGGGGACGATCTCGCGCCGCTGGGGCTCGAAGGTGGCGCTGCTGATCGGCACCGCGTTCACCACCGCCTCCTTCCTGCTGCTCGCGCTGGCCCACGGCCACCCCTATGACCTACTGATCGCCGCGGCGCTGCTCGGGATCGGAATGGGCCTCGCGTTCGCGGCGCTCGGCAACCTGATCGTGCAGGCGGTGCCGCCCCATCAGACAGGTGTGGCGAGCGGGATGAACACCGTCATGCGCACGCTCGGCGGCGCGCTCGGCGGTCAGCTGTCGGCGACGTTCATCGCCCACAACGTCGCTCACGGCCTACCGACGGTGACCGGCTTCACCGATACGTTCGTGATGGCGACCGGTTTCCTGATCGCCTGCCTGCTCGCCGGGCTGCTGGTCCCGGGGGCGGCTAGCCTCCGATCGCGGACATTGACCGCGCAGGGCGGACGAACCCTGCCTCACCCACATGATGCTTGAGCTCCTTGCGCCAGACTGCGTCGCGAATGATCTGCTCGAGCTCCTCGTCGCTTGCGCCGCCACGTAGCGGCTCCCGCAAGTCGGTCTCGTTCAGCGAGAAGAGGCAGGTGCGGAGCTTTCCCTCGGCGGTCAGGCGGATCCGGTTGCAGTCGCCGCAGAAGGGCTCGGAGACGGGATTGATGAAGCCGATCCGCCCCTTGCCGTCGGCAAAGCGGTAGATGCGGGCGGTCGCGCTCGGCTCCCGCGGCTCGGGCTCGAGGGGATAGACCGCCTCGATCGCCGCGCGAATCTCCGCGCCCGTGAGCACCTGCTCGGGCGTCCACTCCTGGTCCGCGTCGAGCGGCATGAACTCGATGAAGCGGATCTCATACGGGGTCCGCCGCGCCATCTCGGCGAACGGCAGCACCTCCTCCTCGGTGAAGTCCCGGATCGCGACGGCATTGACCTTGATCGGGTGCGCCTCAGGGAACGACGCCAGGCGCTCGAGACCGCGCATCACCCGGGGCAGCGCGTCGCGGCGCGTGAGCTCGAAGAAGCGGTCTTGCTGGAGGGAGTCGATCGAGACGTTGAAGCGGTTGATCCCGGCCGCCACCAGCGCCTCGGCGTCGCGCTCGAGTAGGAACCCGTTGGTCGTGACCGAGAGGTCGTCGACGTCTTCGAGCGCCGCGAGCATCGCCGCGAGCTTCGGGAATCCCTTGCGGACGAGGGGCTCGCCACCCGTCAGCCGTACGTCGCCGACCCCCATCGACGCGAGCAGGGCGACTACCCGCTCGATCTCCTCGAAGGTCAGGATCTCGTCGCGGTCGAGCCACGGCAGGCCCTCTGCCGGCATGCAGTACTGGCAGCGGAAGTTGCAGCGATCCGTGACCGATATGCGGACATCGCCGATCAAACGGCCGTGCCCGTCCATGAGGGGCTCTCGAGTCATTCCCACAGGGTGGCAGAGTGGCATCGACAAATCACACCTTTATACGTCCCTACCCCCCATCTGGATGTGCGACTCATGATCTCACAGTACCCTTCCGGCGATGTCGGCCGGTCGGAGGAGCGGGACGATGGTGGCGGTGGCGCTCGCCGTGTGCGCGGTTGCCGGCTGCGGCACCAGCGAGAGCGATCAAGTTCAGGCGAAGGTGCAGCAGTTCGCCCAGGCCGTCGCCACGCACGACTCCCAGACCCTCTGCGACCAGATCTGGGCTCCCGCCCTGCTCGCTCACTTCACGGCAGTCGGGCTGTCCTGCGAGCGGGCGATGCAGACCTTCTTCGCTTCCGTCCGCGACCCGACGCTCGCGGTCGGGCGCGTCGAGATCAGCGGCAACAAGGCGGAGGCGATTACGCTGAGCGGCGCGCGACACCAGGTCGGCGCGCTCGACGCGATCGACCTGGTCGACACCTCGAACGGCTGGCGCGTGTCCGGGCTCGGATCGCCGCTGCTGCCGAAGTCCAGCAAGCGTAAGTAGCCGCTTCTAGCCGCTTGCACCCTCATCCTCGAGCAGGCCGAACGCGACCATGTCGAAAGGTTCCTCCCGCAGCAGGTGGTAGGAGCGCAGCACGGCCTCGCGGGTGAACCCGGCGCGGTCGGCGACGCGTTGCGAGGGGGCGTTTCCGGTGGCCGCGAGGAGCTCGATCCGCTCGAGCCCGAGCGCGGCGAAGCCCCACGCGCAGATCAGTCGGACGGCGCGGGTCGCGTGGCCGTGGCCGCGAGCCTGGCGCGCGAGCAGGTACCCGACCTCGCCGCGCGAGTGCTCCCAGGTGAAGCGCATCAGCGAAATCGAGCCGAGCAGCTCGTCGTCCTGCGGCGCGACGACCGCGAACGGCGCCGAGATCCCGTCGCTGACCAAGGCTCGACTCTCGGCGATCCACGCGCGTGCGGCGGTGATGCCGGAGGCCGTGGGCACTCGCGTCCAGCGCGTGATCTCCTCGTCCTGGCAGATGGCGACGAGCTTCGGGATGTCCGACTCTCGCCACGGACGCAGCGCGGTGGCGCCATCGCTCAGAGGCTCGGCGGGCAGGATGATCGCGGGCACGTTCACGAGTTCCTCGACGCCTGCGCCGCGAGCGTGCGCTCGAGCTCCGCGACGTCGAGGCCTGGGTCCTGCTGCTCGAGCCAGCGCTCGGCCGCGCGGCGACCGCCGAGCGCGCGCACGCCGCGGTCGCCGTACTCGGCCGAGAAGTCGGCGAGCGCGTGCAGGCGGCGGGCGCGCAGACGGCGGGCCGGGAGGTCGAGCGCGGCGCGGTGCGCATCGAGCGTGTCCACGAGCTCGCAGATGCCCGTCGGCGGCGGGATCGAGGACACGGCGATGACCGGGATCTCGCGAGCGCCGAGCGAGCGCAGCGCGGCGCGAAGGTCGGCGAGCGCTCGCATCGCGGGGCGTCCGAGGTCGGCCTTTGTGACCACGAGTACGTCCGGGATCTCCATGATCCCCGACTTCAGGAACTGGAGCACGTCGCCCGAGCCCGGCTGCACGACGACGGCCACGGTATCCGCCACGTCGGCGACCTCTGTCTCTGACTGGCCGACGCCGACGGTCTCGATCACGACGACGTCGAACGCGGCGGCGAGCGCACTCGCCGCCGCCCGGGTCGCCGGCGCGAGTCCGCCGAGGCGGTCTCCGACCGCGGTCGAGCGGATGTAGACCTCGCGGTCGGCGGGGTCGACTTCGATCCGCGCTCGGTCCCCCAGCAGCGAGCCGCCCGACCGCCGCGAGGACGGATCGACCGCCAGCACCGCGACCGAGCGCCTCCGCGCCCGCCACTCCGACACAAGCCTGGAAAGCAGCGAGGACTTCCCCACTCCAGGTGGCCCGGTGACGCCGACGACTTGCGCGGGCGGCTCGTGCCCGAGCGCGGACGGAGACACTGCGGCGAGCAGTTGCGCGGTCTCGGAGCGCGCCGCGGGCGATCGGTTCTCGACCAGGTTCAGGACGGCCGGCGCGGCGCTGAGGTCACCCGTCCGCAAGCGCTCCCCGAGGTCCGCGCCCTCGGCCATCAGCGACCCTCGCGGGCGATCAAGCGCGGACGCCGGCCTGGACGCGCTGCCGCTCGGCCACGAGCTCGACGATCTCGTGCATGATCCGGTTGAGGTCGAAATCCTTGGGCGTGTAAACGGCCGCCACCCCGGCCGCTCGCAGGCGCACAGCGTCCGCGTCCGGGATGATCCCGCCGACGATCACCGGCACCTCGCCGGCACCGGCCTCGCCCAGCGCCTCGATCACCGACGGGATCAGCTGTGCGTGCGAGCCCGACAGGATCGATAGGCCGACGACGTGGACGCCCTCCTGCGCGGCCGAGGTCGCGATCTCGGCGGGGGTCAGGCGGATCCCCTGGTAGACGACGTCCATGCCGACGTCGCGCGCGCGCACGGCGATCTGCTCGGCGCCGTTGGAATGGCCGTCGAGTCCAGGCTTGCCTACCAGGATCTTCAGCCGCCGTCCGAGCGATTCGCTCACGCGCTCGACCTCGTCGCGCAGCTCTGCGAGCTCCTCGCTCGGCACCGAAGCCGCGTCGCCGACGCCGGTCGGAGCGCGGTAGCCGCCGAACTCCGAGCGCAACGTCTGCGCCCACTCGCCCGTCGTCGCGCCGGCTCGCGCGGCGGCGATCGTCGCGAACATGATGTTCTCCGAGTCATCGCGCGCGGCACGTGCAAGCTCGGCGAGCGCCGCGTCCACGGCGGCCTGATCGCGCCTGGAGCGCCACTCTTCGAGGGCCGCCCGTCGCTCGGCCTCGACCTCGGGGTCGACGACGAGGATCCCGCCCTCGCCGTCGGCGGTGAGCGGCGAGGGCGCGGTCTCGGTGTAGCGGTTGACGCCGACGACGACGAGCTCGCCCGACTCGATCCGGTTGATCCTCGCGCGGTGGGACTCGACCAGCGCGGCCTTCATGTAGTCGACGGCCTCGACCGCGCCGCCCAGCTCCTGCACGCGCTTCATCTCCTCGCGCGCGCCGTCGAGCAGCTCGGCAACGAGCCCTTCCATCACCTTCGAGCCCTCGAAGATGTCGGGGTAGTCCAGCAGGTCGGTCTCGTAGGCCAGGATCTGCTGCAGGCGCAGCGACCACTGCTGGTCCCAGGGACGGGGCAGGCCGAGCGCCTCGTTCCACGCCGGGAGCTGGACCGCACGTGCGCGCACACTGCGTCCGAGCGTGACGGCCAGCGCCTCGAGCGCGATCCGGTATGCATTGTTCTCTGGTTGGGCCTCGGTCAGGCCCAGGGAGTTGACCTGGACGCCGTAGCGGAAGCGCCGGTGACGCTCGTCCTGCACGCCGTAGCGCTCGAGCCCGAGCTCGTCCCAGAGCACCGCCATCGCGCGCAGCTTGGCGTGCTCCTCGATGAACCTGACACCGGCGTTGACGAAGAACGAGATCCGCCCGAACACCGCCCCCATCAGGCCTTCGTCGACCCGCTCCGAGACGGCGTCGAGGACCGCGATCGCGTTGCTCATCGCGTAGGCGATCTCCTGGACCGGCGTGGCGCCCGCCTCTTGCAGGTGGTAGGAGCAGATGTTGATCGGATTCCACTTCGGCACGTGCTCCACCGTGTACGCGATCGTGTCCGCGATCAGGCGCATGCTCGGGCCGGGCGGGAAGGCATAGGTGCCGCGGCTCAGGTACTCCTTGAGGATGTCGTTCTGGGTCGTTCCCTGGAGCTCGTTCTCGGTTACGCCCTGCGCCTCAGCGGTGACGATGTAGAGCGCGAGCAGCCACGCAGCCGTGGCGTTGATCGTCATCGACGTGTTCATCTGATCGAGCGGGATCCCGTCCAGCAGCGTCCGCATGTCGTCCAGATCTGCGATCGACACGCCGACCTTGCCGACCTCACCGCGCGCGAGCTCGTGATCGGGGTCGTATCCAGTCTGCGTGGGCAGATCGAACGCCACAGAAAGACCGGTTTGGCCCTTGGCGAGGTTGCCCCGGTAGAGCTCGTTCGAGCGTCGGGCGTCCGAATGCCCCGCGTACGTGCGCATCATCCAGGGCCGATCGCGCTCCGGCAGGCGCGGGGGCGGGGCGCTTCGCGCCCTTAAGGGCAGGGACGCCCCGAGTTCGCCTGGCGGCGAACATCCCGGGTCGGGCGGGCCAGAGGAGGGGGGGTCGGCCATCAGCTGCATTGTATGAAGGGATCGCTGCAGGGAAGGATTAGATGTTCGAAGCTAGAACCGGAGGGGAAGCCTGTCCTTATGCCAGATCAGCACACCGCCGCCACCGAGCACGCGCTCATCACGAAGATCGCCGAGCCGCTTGACCAGCTGCCCGACGATCCGCTCGCCGACGTCTCCGTCGACTTTCCCATCGCTCTGCGTGGCTACGACCGCTTCGCGGTGGACGCCTACGTCGAGCGCACGGCCCAGCTTGTGGCCGAGCTCCAGTCGACGCGCTCACCGGAAGCTGCGGTCCGCCGCGCGCTCGAGCGCGTCGGTGAGGAGATCTCGGGCATCCTCCAGCGCGCACACGACACAGCGGATGAGATCACCGCCAGGTCGCGCTCGGAGGCCGAGGAGCGGCTCGAGCAGGCACGGTCAGAAGCGACCGAGATCGCCGCGGCGGCCGAGCATCGGGTCAGGGATCTCGACGCCGAGACCGAACGGATCTGGGCCGAGCGTCACAGCATCGTCACCGACGCGCGCGAGCTGGCGCGCCGCCTGACGGAGCTCGCCGAATCGGCGCTCGAGCGCTTCCCGGCCGACGGGCCGGCCCCGGGCGACGGGCCGGAGGACTTGACAGCGAGCGTGAGCAGCACCGCGGCCCCGGTGCCCGCATACCCATTCGACGGGGCGGTGGAAGCGGAGCCAACGCCGGAGCCCTCCGCCGAGGACGAGCCGAGGGTGGCCCAGGCGATCGTGGACCAGCCGACCGAGGCGATGGCCCCGATCGAGCAGTGGGAGTCCGACGGCGGCCCGGCCGGCTCCGACGGGGCCTGAACGAACGCGGGGCCTGCACGCCGGAGAAGCACGGCCGGCAGTCGCTAGCGTACGGCCAATGCGAGTCATCGACGCCATGCACCTCGGGCACGAACGCGTGATCGGCTGCTGGCAGGTAGGCGACGTGCTGATCGACCCGGGTCCGTCCTCGTGCCTGCCGGCGCTGCTGGCGGGGCTCGGCGACGAGCGCCCGCGGGCGCTGCTGCTGACGCACATCCACCTCGACCACGCGGGCGCCAGCGGCTCGCTCGTGCGCCGCTGGCCCGAGCTCGAGGTGTACGTGCACGCGCGCGGAGCACCGCACATGGTCGACCCCGCGCGGCTGCTGGACAGTGCGCGACGGCTCTACGGCGAGGACATGGATCGCCTCTGGGGCGAGTTCGAGGCGGTGCCGGAGGCGAACCTGCGCGTGCTGCACGGAGGGGAGACGCTCCCGGGCGGCTTCGAGGTCGCCTACACGCCCGGCCACGCCTCCCACCACGTCTCCTACCTGCATCAGGGCACGGCCTTCGTTGGCGACGTCGGCGGCGTCCGGATCCCGCCCTCGGACTTCACCCTCGCGCCGACGCCCCCGCCCGACATCGACGTCGAGGCCTGGCACAGCTCGATCGAACGGATCGCCGCCTGGCGACCAGAGCGCCTGGCGTTGACCCACTTCGGCGCGACCGAGGACGTCGCCGGGCAGCTGGCGAGGGTCGGTCGGCGGCTCGACGAGCAGGCCGAGCTCGCCCGCGGCGGCGATCGGGAGGCCTTCGTCGAGCGGATGAGGCAGGACGTCGCGGCCGCCGGCGACCCCGTGACCGCAGGTGCATACACCCAGGCGGCACCGCAAGACCAGCTGTATGCCGGCCTGGCCCGTTACTGGCGCAAACGGGCAGACACGGCCCGACCGACCGCCGGACCGACGGTATCCTGACCCAATGCCGCAGACGGTGGAACTGCCCCGTGTGGGCGGCCCCGGCAGTGGTTTCGGCCGTCATTGGCGCGTCATCGTCCTCAACGACGCCCACAACACGTTCGACCACGTCGCCGAGTCGCTCGCCCGCGTCGTTCCCGGCATTACGCTCGCCGACGGCTACCGCTTCGCCGACCAGATCCACAACGCCGGTCGCGCGATCGTCTGGAGCGGTGCTCGCGAGGATGCCGAGGGCTACTGGCAGCAGCTCGACGGCGCCGGGCTGACGATGGCCCCGCTCGAGTCCGCGTGAAGCTGTGGAATCGGCTGGCGGCTCGCTACGCGGCGGACACCGGCTGCTCAGCCGTGACGAGCTCGCCGACGGTCAGCTCGTCGTGCCACACGTAGACCACGGGGATCTGGTAGCGCCTTGAGTGGGAGGCCCGGAACTCGATCATCTCCGGCCCGTCCCAATACCTGTACCAGTCGCTCTTGGCTTCGAACCAGGCCATCTGGGTGATCTTGTAGCGGTCGTCGCGCGAGCGGTGGACCGCGTACTTGGTGGCGCCGTACCGCAGCACGACCGGAGCCATCTCGCAGATGTCCTCGGCCAGCTCGTCGTGACGGGCGACGGTCGCGTACCAGGGGATGTAGACGACGCCGGCCATGAATCAGGCGCCCACCTCGGCACGAATCGCGCCGGGCCCCTCTGCGGTCTTGCCCTGACCCTCCTCGGTCGCGCCGACGAGGATCGCGATCTTGCCCAGATGCTTGTTGTCGCGCAGCAGCTGGTGGGCCTCGGCTACCCCCTCAAATGCCATCGTCCGCCACAGCACGGGGCGGATCTTCGACTGCTCGATCAGCTCGTTCGCCTTGTTCGCCTCCCAGGCGTTGGCGAAGTGCGAACCAAGAATCTCCTTCTGGCGCATCCACAGGTACCTTACGTCGAAGTCGAGCTGATAGCCAGAGGTGGCGCCGCAGATCACGACCTTGCCGAACGGCTTGACGACGAGGACAGAGGTGGGAAAGGTGGCCTTGCCGACGTGCTCGAAGACGATGTCGGGCGGGCCGCCAAGGATCTTCTCGACCGCCTTGCCGAAGCGCCGCGACTCCTTGAAGCGGGCCTTCTCCTGCTCGGGAGACTCGCCGCCCCGCCGCATCATCCCGTCGTACTCGCCGCGATGGATGTACCCGGTAGCGCCCAGCTGCTCGATCAGCTCGCCCTTGGCGTCGCTCGAGACGACCCCGACGGATTCGGCCCCCGTCAGGCGGCAGAGCTGGGTCGCGAACACGCCGAGGCCGCCGGCGGCGCCCCAGATCAGGACGCGGTGGCCGGCTTGGAGCTGGCAGCGATCGATCAGCATCCGGTAGGCGGTGAAGTAGGTCAGCCCGTACGCGGCCGCCTCCTCCCAGGCAAGGTGGCCGGGCTTTGGTAACAGCTGCTGGGCCTGGACCTTGCAGAACTGCGCAAACGAGCCCCAGCTCGTCTCATAGCCCCAGATCTGCTGCGACGGGGCAGCGAGCGGATCGAGGCCGTGGACCTCGGGATCCTCGTAGGAGGCCTGGTTGCAGTGAACCACGACCTCGTCGCCTGGCTTCCA
>Ga0302324_100005745_pt1 | contig 26985 bp, 24 predicted proteins | sample Palsa_T0_1_FD_201949 | JGI IMG/M metagenome (GOLD analysis project Ga0302324, IMG submission 201949) | Peat permafrost microbial communities from Stordalen Mire near Abisko, Sweden - Palsa_T0_1 | ecosystem: Environmental > Terrestrial > Soil > Palsa > Peat permafrost | place: Sweden: Abisko...
CAACGGGGGACGGCGCCGCCATGGCGTCGCGTCATTTTTCAGCCGATCCGTTTTGCACGAGGACAAAGACAGATGAGCCTGCAGCTTGACCTGATACTCGCCTGTGGTGTTTTGGCGCTGATCTACGGCTATTTCACCGGCCGCGCCGTGATGGCGCAGAGCGCGGGCAATGCGCGCATGCAGGAAATCGCCGCCGCCATCCAGGAGGGCGCGGCCGCCTATCTGAACCGGCAATACACCACGGTCGCCATCGTGGGCGTCGTGATTCTCATTATCGCCTTCGCGATCTTCGGCTGGCAGGTGGCGCTGGGCTACCTCATCGGCGCGACCTTTTCGGGCCTGGCCGGCTATGTCGGCATGAACGTGTCGGTGCGCGCCAATGTGCGCACGGCGGAAGCCTCGCGCCACGGGCTCGCGGCCGGCCTCTCCATTGCGTTCCGCGCGGGTGCTGTGACGGGACTGCTCGTCGCGGGCCTCGGCCTGGTCGCGGTCGCGGGCTACTACGCGCTGCTGCGCTACGGCTTCCATCTCGACATCAACGACGAGGCGCAGGGCCGCGTGATTTCCAACGCGCTCGTGGCGCTCGGCTTCGGCGCGTCGCTCATCTCGATCTTTGCCCGTCTCGGCGGCGGAATCTTCACCAAGGGCGCCGATGTGGGCGGCGACATGGTAGGCAAGGTCGAAGCGGGCATTCCCGAAGACGACCCGCGCAACCCCGCCACGATCGCCGACAATGTGGGCGACAATGTCGGCGACTGCGCCGGCATGGCGGCCGATTTGTTCGAAACCTATGCGGTGACGACGGTGGCGACGATGGTGCTCGCCTCGATCTATTTCACGGGCGATTTGCGTTCGGCGCTGATGCTGTTCCCGCTCGCCATCGCCGGCATGTGCATTCTCACCTCGATCATCGGCACGTTCTTCGTGCGGCTGGGCAGCAGCAACAACATCATGGGCGCGCTCTATAAGGGCGTGGTGGCGACGGGCGTACTGTCGCTCATCGGGCTATGGCCGCTCACCGACTGGCTTGTCGGGCTGCACACGGTGCTGGGACAAATTCACGGCCATGACATCACGGGCGAGTCTCTGTTCTTCTGCGGCATCGTCGGCCTGGCGGTGACGGGCGCCATCATCTGGATCACGGAATATTATACGGGCACCGGATTCCGGCCGGTCAAATCGATCGCCGCGTCGTCCGTCACGGGCCACGGCACCAATGTGATCCAGGGCCTCGCCATCTCGATGGAATCGACGGCGATGCCCGCCATCGTCATCTGCGTCGGCATCGTGCTGGCGAACTGGCTCGCGGGCCTGTTCGGCATTGCAATTGCCGTGTCCACCATGCTGTCGCTCGCCGGCATGATCGTGGCGCTTGATGCGTTCGGACCGGTGACCGACAATGCCGGCGGCATTGCCGAAATGGCCGGCCTCGAAGGCGATGTGCGCAAGACGACCGACGCGCTCGACGCGGTCGGCAACACGACGAAAGCCGTCACCAAAGGCTACGCCATCGGCTCGGCGGGGCTCGGCGCACTCGTGCTGTTCGCGGCGTATACGGAAGACCTTAAATATTTCATTGGTCACGCGAACACCTATCCCTATTTCCAGGGCCTCGACGTGCCGACCTTCTCGCTCGCCAATCCGTGGGTGGTGGTGGGGCTCTTTGTCGGCGGCATGCTGCCTTATCTGTTTGGCGGCATCGCGATGACGGCGGTGGGACGCGCGGCGTCCGCCGTGGTCGAGGAAGTGCGCCGGCAGTTCCGGGAAATGCCCGGCATCATGTTGGGCACGCAGAAACCCGACTACGGCCGCGCGGTGGATATGCTCACCCGCGCCGCCATCCGCGAGATGGTGGTGCCGTCGCTTTTGCCGGTGCTTTCGCCGATTGTACTGTTCGGGATCGTCGATGTCATCGCGGGCAAGGGACAGGCCTTCGAGGCGCTGGGCGCCATGCTGCTCGGCGTCATCGTGACGGGCCTCTTCGTCGCCATCTCAATGACCTCGGGCGGCGGCGCATGGGACAACGCGAAGAAGTTCATCGAGGACGGCCATTACGGCGGCAAGGGCTCGGATGCGCACAAGGCGGCCGTGACCGGCGACACAGTTGGCGATCCGTACAAGGACACGGCGGGACCGGCGGTGAATCCGATGATCAAGATCACCAACATCGTCGCCCTGCTGCTGCTGGCGACACTGGCACACGGCATTTGATCGGATGCGCAGGGCGGCGGGCGACACGCGCTCGCCGCGATTTCCTGCAATCAGTTGCCGCCGCCGGGAACGCCGCCGCCGCCCGGCACCGGGTTGTTGCCGCCTGTGTTTCCCGCGCCGATCGGAACGCCCGGCGTGGCGTTGAAGAGTTGTTGCAGGAAGGTCAGCTCGCGCCCGCGAGACGGCGTCTGTTTGGTTTCGAACGCAATCACGTTGCCGTCCTTGAGGCTGTAATGTTTGATGTCGCTGACCTTGCCGTCCTTGTCGAAATGAACCGCGAGAATGGAGCGGGTCTCGGTCTTGGGATCGAAGAACGCGATCTGCTTCTCGACGCTGGTGATGTAGTACCAGGCATCGCCGCCGAACGTCGCCTGGGTGGAGGGATCGCCCAGCCGCTGCTGGATGCTCGTCTTGGTGTCCATGCCGATCTTCACCGCCGCTTCGCCGGCCGGATCGGGCAGGTAGCCCCGCTGGTTCACGACAGGCGTGCAGCCCAGGAGAAGGCCGGCCGTCAGGGCAACACATACGCGACGTCGCATCGAAAAATCCTTCCGCAAGAGCCCCGGGCCCCGCTCGGGACAAGTGCTAGCGTCGGCCCGGCAGGGTTGCAAGGCCCCGGCTTTCGGAAGCGTTCGCCATGCTGAATGCGCTGAGATGGGGCCGCGCGCGCAAGCAACGCGCCGCACAGCTTTGCGTGGCCGTTTCGGCGCGGGCGCGCGAGCCGGTGTTCTTCCGGGATTTCGCCGTGCCCGACACGATCGACGGCCGCTTCGATCTCGTGGCGTTGCATGCCTGGCTCGTGCTCGAACGCCTCCAGGCGCAAGGGGAGCGCGAATTGGCACAGGCTTTCATCGACGCCCAGTTCGAACGCTTCGACGAAGGGCTGCGCGAATTGGGCGCGGGCGACATGGGCATGAGCCGTCGCATGACGAAAATGTCCGGTGCGTTTTACGGGCGCCTCGAAGCCTATGGCGCGGCGACCGACGCAGCCGCTCTCGCCGATGCGCTCGTTCGCAACCTCTATCGCGGCGAGGCGGCAGCGGTTGAACCGGCGCGCGCACTCGCCAAATATGCGCTGGTGGCGCGCGCACGACTGGCGGGCATCGCGGTCGACAAGACCGATCCGGATTTCGGTTCGCTGCCTGTCAGAGCGTAAATGAAGCCATGAACGAAGCCGCGTTCCCCATCCAGCGTCCCTACGATCTCTCCGATCTGTCCGCGGCGGGATATGAAACGAAGATCGAGGCGAACGCCGAAGATCTGCGCCGGATCGCGCAATGGTCCGGCGTGGATGCGGTTAAGCGTTTCGTGGCGCATGTGACGTTGCGTCCGCTGTCCCAGACCCGCTTTCTGTTCGAGGCCGAACTTGAGGCCGACATCGTGCAGGGTTGCGTGGTGACACTCGATCCGGTCGAGACCCATATCGCGCGCAGCCTGTCGCGGGTCCTGCACCTGATGCCGGGCGCGCACCGTTTCGCGGACAAGGGCGGCATGGTGACGCTGTCCGACCCGGACGATGAGGGGCCCGAGGAAATCGGCAGCCCGCGTTACGATCTGGCCGCGCCGATCCTGGAAGACTTCGTGCTGGGCATCGACCGCTATCCCCGCGCGCCGGGCGTCGCGTTCGCAGGGCCGGGAGAGGGCGCCGGAAAGCCGGAAAGTCCCTTTGCCGTGCTGGAACGGCTGAAGCGCGAGCCCTGAACCGGTCGCCCTGCGGACGGAAAATGTCAGGCGGTGCTTGAATCCGTCCGGCCTTTCCTATTCACTCCGCGGCTTGTTTTGCCCGCCCTTTCCGCGTATGGGAGGCGCCCTTTTCCAGCGCCAGCATGTCCGTTTGGCGGGATTTTGAAGGAGTTTCACCGCCATGGCGGTTCCAAAGAGAAAAACTTCGCCGTCGCGGCGCAATATGCGCCGGTCGCATCATGCCCTGGCGCCGACCACACATGCGGAATGCCCCCAATGCGGCGAGCAGAAACGCCCGCATCACGTCTGCGCCTCCTGCGGCCATTATGACGGCCGCGAAATCGTGAAGAAAACCGAGGCCTGACCGGTTTCGCCGACGCCTGCACAGCGATGCGCAGTCCCGGGGGCAGCGAGGCAAAGGTGAGCCGCGATCTGACGGTATCTGTCGATGCAATGGGCGGCGATGCGGGCCCAACCGTTGTCGTGGCCGCGCTGGCGCGCACCACCGTGCGCCACCCCGGCGTGAAATTCCTGCTGCATGGCGACGAATCGACATTGAAAGCTTTGCTCGCCAAGCGCGGCAAGCTTGCCAGCCGCACCGAGATTCGCCACAGCGCCGAACGCGTGCGCATGGAGGACAAGCCCAGCCAGGCGCTGCGCCGCGGCCGCAACACCAGCATGTGGCGCACCATCGAATCGGTGGCAAAGAAAGAGGCCGAGGTTGCGATCTCCGCCGGCAATACCGGCGCGCTGATGGCGATGGCGATGTTTCAACTGGGCGTCATCGACGGCATCGACCGGCCGGCCATCGCCTCGGTCTGGCCGACGAAACGCGGCCAGAGCGTCGTGCTCGATGTCGGCGCGAATGTGGCGACGGATGCGCAGCAGCTGGTCGATTTCGCCGTGATGGGGGAGGCGTTCGCGCGCGCGATTCTGGGCCTCGAGCGGCCGACCGTGGGCCTGCTCAATGTCGGCGCCGAGGATTTGAAAGGCAATGAAGCCGTGCGGGGCGCGGCGCAGATCCTGCGCAACGTGGCACTGCCGATGGAATTCTATGGCTTTGTGGAAGGCGACGATATCGCCGAAGGCACGGTCGATGTGGTGGTGACCGACGGGTTCACCGGCAATGTGGCGCTCAAGACCGCCGAAGGCACGGCCAAGCTCGTCGTGCATTTTCTGCGCGCCTCGCTCAGGCGCTCTTTGCTTGCCCGCATCGGCGCTGTGCTCGCGAGCGGTGCGCTGCTGACGATGCGCCGCAAGCTCGATCCCCGCGCCGCGAATGGTGGTATTTTCCTGGGGCTCAACGGCATCGTCGTGAAGAGCCATGGCGGCACCGATGCGCTGGGCTTTGCCAGCGCCGTCGACATGGCGATCGACATGGCGCGCGCCGATATTGCGCCCAAGATCGTGGCCGATCGTGCCATTGTCGTGCCGCCGGCGCTTACTGCACCGCAGTCCGGGACGGCCGCTTCGTGAGCATCATCCGTTCGCAGATCATTGGTTGCGGTGCGTGTCTGCCCGATACCGTCCTCACCAACGCCGATATCGCGCGCCGCGTCGACACGAGCGACGAATGGATCGTCGAGCGCACGGGCATTCGCCGCCGCCATGTCGCAGCACCCGGCGAAACGACCTCCGATCTCGCGCTCAAGGCGGCGCAGGCAGCACTCGCCGATGCAAAGCTCGGCGTGGACGCGCTCGATCTCATCGTCGTTGCCACAACGACGCCCGACGAAACGTTCCCCGCAACGGCGACGCGCATCCAGGCGCGACTCGGCATGACTCGCGGCGCAGCATTCGATGTGCAAGCGGTGTGCTCGGGCTTCGTGTTCGCGCTCTCCGTCGCCGACAATTTCATCAAGGCGGGGCAGGCGAAGACCGTCCTCGTCATCGGCGCGGAAACCATGTCGCGCCTACTCGACTGGACAGATCGGGCGACCTGTGTGCTGTTCGGCGATGGTGCCGGTGCGGTCGTCGTTCAGGCTGCGGAAGGTACGGGCGATTCGTCGGATCGCGGCATCCTGCACACGCAGCTCTATTCCGACGGGCGGCTGCATGACCTGCTCTATGTCGATGGCGGGCCATCCAGCACACAGACCACCGGCCATCTGCGCATGCTGGGCCGCGAAGTGTTCAAGCATGCCGTCGTCAACACCACGGCGGCGATCAAGGCGGCGGCCAAGGCGGGCGGCGTGGAAGTGTCCGATCTCGACTGGATCGTGCCGCACCAGGCCAATCAGCGCATCCTCGACAGCACGGCGCACCGCCTGGGCCTGCCGAATGAGAAGGTGATCTCCACCATCGCGGAGCACGGCAACACGTCTGCCGCCTCGGTGCCGCTGGCGCTGGTGGTGGGCGTGGCCGACGGGCGCATCAAGCGCGGCGATCTGGTGCTGCTGGAGGCCATGGGCGGCGGCTTCACCTGGGGCGCGGCCCTCCTGCGCTGGTGAGAGCGCGTCTCAATTGACGCGACTATCCCTTTGATGTTGACGGGAAAATCCCCGCCCCCTAGGCTTCGCCGGAGCGTAGGGAGTCGCAGCGTTCATGACCGCCAACACCTTGACCCGGGCCGACCTGACCGAAGCCGTATTCCAGGCCGTGGGCCTCTCGCGCAATGAATCGGCGCAGATGGTCGAGGACATGCTGGAGGAGATCAGCGCCGCACTCGCCCGCGGCGAGACGGTGAAACTGTCCTCCTTCGGCACGTTCACGGTGCGTCAGAAATTGCAGCGCATGGGCCGCAATCCCAAGACGGGCGACGAAGTTCCCATCGCACCCAGGCGCGTGCTCGTGTTCCGCCCGAGCCATGTTCTCAAATCGATGATCAACGGCGAGACGCCCGATCTCGATCGGGGGGATGAATGACCGCCGTTTCCTTAGCGGTCGCGAGCGCCAAATCGCCGGAAGCATTTCGCACGATCAGCGAAGCGGCGATCGAACTCGACGTGCCGCAGCATGTGTTGCGCTTCTGGGAAACGCGCTTCTCGCAGATTCGTCCCATCAAGCGGGCGGGTGGACGGCGCTATTACCGGCCGGAGGATATCGAGTTGCTGCGCGGTATACAGGTGCTGCTCTATCACGACGGCTACACGATCAAGGGCGTGCAGAAAGTGTTGCGCGAACGCGGCGTGCGTTATGCGGCCGAACTCGGGCGCAACGACGCGGCGGAACATGGCACAAACGATTTGCACGCGGACCGCGACGAGGACTCGTTTTCGCCGCTGGAGGCTCTGCCGCGCATCGGCGAGCGCGGACCGCTCGACGCGAAACTACGCGGCCAGCTGGAACTTCTGATGGCCGAACTCTCAGGTCTCAAGGCGAAGCTCAAATCCGCGCGCGCTTTCGCGGCGCCGTGAAAAAGCAGCGACGAACGCGGTTGCCGCGCCGGAGACGCGCGACTATAGTCCGCCACCCTTGGCGGCAACCCCGCCTCAAACCGGTACGGAGCGTGGCGCAGCCTGGTTAGCGCACCAGTCTGGGGGACTGGGGGTCGTGGGTTCAAATCCCGCCGCTCCGACCAATAAAATCAATGACTTAGATTGTTTTCTCGAACGGCCGGCTCACCCCGTAGCTGCCATTTAGCCGCAATTCGTTGAAATGCGTCGCGACAGATTCGCTCACGCCGCCTCGTCTCCCCTCACCAACATCAGAAGCGCTTGGAACTCGGCATTGTCGCCATTGCCCTTCCAGAAATTGATGAACCTGCAGACGACTTGGAGATTGCCTTTTTCATAGTGCCCGTCGCTGTCAATCCGATCGAGAGACGGCAACAGATTCTTGTCCGACTCAGGGCCGAAAAACTGAAATGGTATTCCCGTCAGTGCGCATCGGTTGTCTTGAAGATCGAGCAACGCAGCGATCAACTTCTCCAACTCAGCCGAGGTCATCCGAAGTTCTTTGTTCTTCGCTAAGCGCTGAACGATGTGCCCGTTCGCATTCTTGACCGTATCTTCGACGGAAACGCGCCGCGAGAGGCTGCGAGCCAGGCTGGGGCGCAAAATGCGGCCAGCTTGTTCTTCCGTTCCGTATCCGTATCGGGGTTGTATGGCTCGCGCCGATATTCCCAGCTCTGCACAAAGCGATCGGCAAAAGTGTCTCAGTCAGTAAGAGGATCGGCGAGCGCAGCAGCGGCGCGGCTCGGATGCCGGAGAACATAGCGCAAAGCGGAACCTAACATGATAAGACTCCTGGCCGCGCGGTCCCAAAATTGCTCAGGTCAATGTCCTGGCAAATCAAAAAAAGCAAAAACCGCGTCAGCGCAGCCAAGTGACAATCCAAAGCAGTTTGCGGTTACGAATCCGAATTCTTCATTTCTAACTATGCAGGCGCTTCGCTCACATCTGCGCCATGCCGCCATCGACATAGATTGCGCCACCCGTCATGTAAGAGGAATCAGGCGAACACAAAAACAACGCTGCCGACGCGATCTCCGCCGCTTGTCCACGTCTTCCCAAAAAGGTTCGCGTCTTGATCATCGCGTCGAACGCATCCATGCCACCGTCGTGAGCCTGCAACCGGTCCACCAGAGGGGTTTCAGTGACGCCCGGGCCCAACAGGTTGACGCGAATGCCGAGGGGGCCGAGTTCCGAGCCCCATACGCGCACCAGCGCTTCCACAGCGGCCTTGCTGGCGCAATAGACCGAAGCGCCGGAAAGCGTGATTTCTCCGGCCACCGAGCCGATCACGACGATGGATGCTTGGGCTCGCAGCAAGGGCAGCGATTTCTGCACCGTAAAGAACACGCCCCTCACATTGAGCGCCATCAGATCGTCGAATTCCTTTTCCGTGCACGTCGCAAGGGGAGTTGGGCCCGCAGAGCCGGCGCTGGCAACAACGATATCGAGCCCGCCGCATTCCGAGCGCACTTGTTCGTAAAGGTGGTCAATATCGCCAACACGGGTGACGTCGCCGCAAACGCCAAGAACATTGCCGCCGAGGGATTGAACGGCTTTCGTCAGCGCTTCCTTGCGGCGGCCGAAGATCACGATTCGGGCGCCCTCCGCAGCGAGCGCACGCGCGATCTCGAAACCGATGCCGCTGCTGCCGCCGGTGACGACCGCGACTTTTCCGTCCAATTTTCCCATGCGCAGGCCTCCTCACTATCCTTGCGGCGGCGTGTTGCTTTTTTTGCGCGGCGCCAGCTATAAGTTGACATACATGCTACTTTTCATCAAGGATCACGGAGCTTCGATCGTATCTGCATCAAGCACAGCGAACGCCCGGCGTCAGGGAGAACAACCGAATGAATTCCGGAACACAGAACCTGGATGTCGATTTCACATCGGACGACTTCCAGCTCAATTACAAATCCTACTACCAAAGTATGCACGAAAAATGCCCGGTGGTGCATTCGACGCGCGGCGATTTCTACGCGGTCGCGAAATACAACGAACTGATGTCGATAATTCTCAACCCGAAATTATGGAGCAGCAAATTCGGACCGGGCCTGACCCATCAGCCGCCCGATGCGCCCGGCGCGCTCGTCAATGTCGATCCTCCCGAACATACGGCCGAGGTCAAAATTGTGGCCAAAGCGTTCACGCGCGTCTATTTCGACAGTCTGGAACCCGATATCCAGCGTTTTGTTGATGCGCAGCTCGACCGCGTGTTCGTGTCCGGGTCGGCCGATCTTCACGCAGTTCTTTCGATCCCACTGCCGCTGTTCGTCATCTCGAAAATGCTTGGCATCGACTATGCGGAAAAGGCCGAGTTGCTGGAAAAATGGGTGACCGACAGCGCCGCCGGCGTACTGATGACGCCTGACGATCCCAGGCGCGAACAGGTGATACAAAGCAGCATGGCACTGCATGCCTATTTCATTCCGGTCCTCAACGAGTGGAAGGATAAGCTTGCGCGCGGCGAAGCAGGTCCAGATGACAATCTCATTACGCGGCTATTGACCGCCACGGCCGATGGGAAGAGCCTCTCCGAATCCAAAATTCTCGGCTTCTGTACATTCCTATTGGTGGCCGGAAGCCGGACGACGACGATCCTCATCTCGAACCTCATCTACCGTCTGCTGCAAGAGCCCGAACAGCTTGCGCGCATCCGGGCCAATGCCGATCTTGTGCCGCTCGCTATCGAGGAATGCCTGCGTGTCGATGCACCGGTGCATGGGTTGTTCCGCACCAACAATGAAGAAACCACCGTCGGACCTTACGAAATCAAGAAAGACACAAAGGTAATGATGCTTTGGGCGGCGGCAAACTTGGACCCGGAGATGTGGGCCGATCCGCTTAAATTCGATTTGAGCCGGGATGCAGAACAAGTGAAAAAGCACGTCGCTTTCGGCTCCGGAATTCACATCTGCCGGGGAGCACCGCTGGCGCGACTGGAGGCAACTGTCGCGCTGCGAACGGTACTCGGCCGTCTACCCAATTTGCGGCTAAACGGTGAGGCATTGCCGGAAATGCGCATGCCAGTGCTGATGGGCTTGCGCTCGCTGCCCGTCGCATGGGACGTCTGAATCTGTTCGCGCAAAAAGGCTGCAGCGGAGAGCCGAATGACGGATAAACGATCTCAGCCTCTGGACCTCGAAACTCTCATAGCCCGTGCCGAAATCAGCGATGTCGTGAATCGCTATGCAACGGGGATCGATCGCCGCGACTGGGAACTCTATCGATCCTGCTTTGCCGATGAAATGGAACTCGATTTCACAAGCTGGTCGGGCGGCGAGCCTTCGCACGTGGCGGCCGAACAGTGGGTGGCGGGCGTACGCGACGGGCTATCCGGCTTCGATGCGACCCACCATGTGAGTTCCAATCACGTCATCACTGTCACGGGCGACAGTGCGACTTGCGTTTCCTACATGGTTGCCTACCACATCTTTGCGACGGGAATGGGCGAGAATATTTTTACGTTGGGCGGGCATTACACCAACAGGCTGCGCAAGACGAACGATGAGTGGAAGATCTGGGGCTGCAAGCTGACCGTGACCTGGGCGACCGGCAACCGCCATCTGTTCGAACTCGCCCACCAGCGCTGGAACGACAAGAAATAGGCCTCGAATTTTCCCCCGGGGTCAGCAGGGAGACTTTGGATGGATATCAAAGGACGAAGCGCACTCATCACGGGTGCCGCGGCCGGCATAGGACGCGCGACCGCTATCAGCCTGGCGCGCAAAGGCGCGGCAAAGATCATTCTTGCCGATATCGACGAAACCGGGTTGCGGGAAACGGCCGCACTCGTGAAAGATGCTGGTAGTACCAGCATCGTACGCAGGGTGGACGTCACCGACACGGCCGCGCTCGAGCGCCTGTTCGACGAAGCCGAACGTGAAGGCGGCCTCGATATCGTGTTCAATAATGCCGGCATACTTTCCGGGCCGCCTGCCTTTCCCGATACGCCGCTCGCGCGAATCGAATTACTCATCGCCATCAATTTCACGGCCGTCGTCACCGGCACCTGGCTTGCGATCCGGCACATGAAGCGCCGCGGTGGCGGCGTGATCATCAATACGTCCTCCACAGGCGGCCTCAACCCCTACCTCGCCGATGCCCCCTATGCCGCGACCAAGGCAGGCGTTCTGATGCTTAGCCGGTCGTGTGGGCCGCTAAGGGAAATGAACAACATACGCGTGAATGCCGTCTGCCCGGGTGTCACCAATACGCCCATCCTCGCCAAGACGGGCGGCGACAGGGTCGCGGAGTGGCTGGAGCCGCTCCTCAAGCAGATTAAGGTACTCGAACCCGAAGATATCGCCGCCGCCGTTTGCGGTTTGATCGAAGACGACAGCAAGTCCGGCGAATACGTCGTTGTGCAGAATGACGTTATTGGCGACTCCTCGGTAAAACTCACCTAACCCCAGAATAGCTCCAACCACAAAAAAAGGAGCGCAGAAGACCCGCGCTCCTTCAAGTTGCCGGGAGAATCAAAACCGGTAGGTGACCTGGATCGTCACTTCGCGCGGCAAAGGCGCCACCGCATCGTATTCGCCTGCCAATCCCAGCGGTTTTCCTGCAACAACCGTGAAATAATTGCTATCGGAAAGATTGGTTCCGATCAGCGCAACCTCCCATTTGTCGTCTGTCTCATATAGGCGCGCCGACACGTTCAGGAGGACATAGGCGTTGGAGCCGGGCACAAGCGGATCTGAGTTCAGTTTCGGCGCGCGACTATTGAAGTAGAAGTCCCCGTTCAGGCCCAGGTTCCAGTCGTTCGAGACCGGCGCCGTATAGGCGGCGCCGAGATTCACTTCGAGCGGCGGACCGCCATAGCTGCGTCCGTTCAAGTCCTGCGAACCAGTGGCTACGCAACTCGCCACGGCGTTCGGCGTCCCTGGAATTTCCTGATCGGCGTTGCAGGGCGCGCCCGTGTAGGTCGTGAATTGCAACTGGGTGTATTCGAGATAGCCATGCAGCGACAGCGCGCTGGTCGCTTGATAGGCGGCCTGTAGTTCGACGCCCTGATTACGTGCGCCGCCGGCGTTGCGCGTGAAGAAGGAGGTCGTATTGGAATCGAAGCTCGTCACTTGGAGATTGCTGTATTCATACCAGTAGAGCGTTAGGTCGCCGCTCAGGCGTCCATCGAGGAGCCCGGCCTCTTTCGCGCCGACCTCGCCGCCTTTCACCGTTTCGTCCCGGAACTGCAGCAATAAATTGGGGTCCGTGCATCCCGGCGTGGCCGCGCACAGCGCATCGTAATTGCTCACATTGCCCGGGTTGGAAGACCCACCCGCGAGATAGCCGGTCTTGAACGCCGTGTAGAGCGTAAAATCGTCCGCTGGATGCCATGTCAGCGTCGCTTCGGGCGACACGTTGTTTTCGCTCACGACGGAATGAAAGATACGTCCGGCGGGTTCGAACGGGTTAAACGCGTCGGGAATGAACAGCGACAAATAGTTAAAGGTGTTGCCGATATCCGTTGTCTTCACGTCGTGCGACCAGCGCGCGCCGCCGGCCAGTTCGAGATCTGGAAAGATCTTCCAGTTGAGCTGACCGAACAAGGAATATGATTCGCCCTTGTTGTCCGCATGCATGAGAAGCGTGTTGTAAATGCCGTCGTACGGCCCGGGAACGGGATAGGGGCCGAGCGGAAAAATCTTGTCCGTATTGGAGAACGGCCGGTGATCGTGTTCGTAGAAAGCGCCCGCCGTGAAATTCACGGGACCTGCGAAGTCGGACGCGACGCGGAATTCCTGCGTCAGGCTCGAATTGTTGTCCTGCTGTCCGTCTAGCGCCTGCGCATAGACAGTCCAGTCGAAATTGTCGAACCCCGACTGCGTCGCATGATAATAGCCGGTGACGGATGTGAGCGTGAGGTTGGATAGTGTGTAGTCCATCGTCAGTGTGGTGAGCAGCGTGTCGTCCAGATCGAAGGGCTGCCCGTTGGACGGCGCGCCCAGGAAATGCTGGAGCACTTGCGGCGGCGCGTTGCCGATCGAAGTCTTGCCATTCATACTGCAATCGCCAAAGGGATCCTGGAACGAGAGCTGCGGCGCCAGCAGATCGACGGTCGACGGATGGCTGTTTCCCTGGAAGCACCCCACAGCCTCGGACGCCAGCGCCGAGCCGTCATCATGGTATTGATCGCCTAAGACCTTCAGCGTGGCGTCGAAATTGGTCGTCGGCTTCCAGACAGCCGTGAAGCGACCGATCAGATTGCGGATTCCGGGACGGTCGCGATTGGCTGCGCCCGGCAACGTGAACGTGTTCTCGCCGGGAAAAGGATCGGCGATCGGCTGGGCGACATTCGTGACATAGCCGCCCAGCATGTCCTGATAGCGGAGCGCAAAACGCACGGAGAGTGTGTCCGTCACCGGCAGCGAGACCGCACCTTCGAAGAATGGCATCTCCGTCTTGAATTCATAGCCGGCCCGGGCATAGCCCTCGAATTCGTCGCCGGGACTCACTGAGTCGATCGACACCACGCCGGCGGGGCTGTTCTTGCCGAAGAACAGGGCTTGCGGACCCTTCAGCACTTCCACCTGCTGGACGTCGAACAGGCCGATATCGGCGACATGACCGCGAGTGAGTTCCATGCCGTCGATCACGACAGCCACGGGCTGTTCATTGCCGTAGTCGATTGCGAGGTTGCCGACGCCACGAATCGCAAACGACCCACCGGATGTGCCGCCGCCTGTTTGCTGCAGGCTCACGCCCGGCATCTGATTGCCTATAGTCGTAAGATCGGTCGCGGCGTAGCGATTAATCGCCTCGCTGTTCATGATCGACGCCGCGACGGGAACATTGATGAGCTGTTCCTCGCGTTTGCGCGCCGTCACGACGACGGTTTCAATGCTCTCCGCAGCGTCAGCCGACACGTTCGGCCCGGGAGCCGATTGCGCCAGCGCGAGGGACTGCCCCGCGCCGGTTACGAGTGCGAACACGAGAGTCGTTCTTGCTGCACTGCCGAGCCAACGATTGCGACGCGCTGCTCCAGCCGATGTTAGTTTTACCATCCCGCTCCCCTCCTGGTTCGGCCACGGACCGCAGGTTCGGGCTTGCGTATCCGCATTGGAGCAATGTGCCAGCCGACGCCTAGGGCGCTCTGAGTTATGAAGTCGGCCTGCCTGTCTCCGCCCGCCCCCCGTTTTTCCGGAGGCCATTTTGATGGAGAAGCTAACGCGAATTTTGCAATGCATGTCAATTAAAAAGACCGCCAAATATGCCATAGGAGTTACTTTTCCAACCATTGCCTTGCACCTGCGGCAGGGCTGCAACGATGACGCTGGCGGCAGATTTGAGCGCCGAACTGGATAAACGGTGGCGATGAAAGTTTCTCTTGCGCGTTGATAACGCGCCATGGACGCTGTCACGCTTGTCGATAATTTTCGAGATAGGGTCCGAAATCATGGGACGGGTTCAGGGAAAGGTCGCGATCATAACGGGGGCGGCGAAAGGATTGGGCGAGGCGGACGCCCGCCTGCTCGCCGCGGAGGGCGCGCGCGTCATTCTTACTGATATCGATGTCGAGATCGGAGAGCGCGTTGCCGCGAGCATAGGCGATGCGGCACGTTTTCTGCGTCACGACGTTCGCCACGAGACCCAGTGGCGCGAACTGGTTGAGTCGGTCATGCACGACTACGGACGCCTGGATGTTCTCGTCAACAATGCGGGCGTGGCAGCGCTCGGAACCATCGAAGATACTGACGAGGAAACCTGGCGCCTTATGATGGCCGTCAGCGCCGACGGAACATTTTTCGGTTGCAAACATGCCATCCCCGCGATGCGGAGTTCAGGTGGCGGGTCGATCGTCAACATGGCATCGCTCGCCTCTCTGCGCGGCGAGTGGTATGTCACGGCATATTGCGCGGCCAAGGGCGCCGTCGAGTCCCTAACGCGCGCGGTGGCGGTTTATTGCGCACAATCCAAACTCAATATCCGCTGCAATTCTCTACATCCGTCAGGCATCGACACGCCGATGGTCAGGGGCCTGGCGACGCGGATTGCGCAGGTGAGAACCGCATCGAACCTCGATCGCGGCAGAGGAGCGATCGGCATGCCCAACGATGTTGCGAATGCAGTGCTGTATCTGGCTTCCGACGAATCCCGCTACGTCAACGGGCAAGCCATCGCCATCGACAACGCGATCTCGGCGGCCTCCGGCTGGGTACCGGCATAGACGCCACCCGCTCGATCAACGTCCGCCGACCGCGCCAAACATTGCGTGTGACGGATCGCGCTCACGGCGACCGCCGCCCGCAAACAGCGCTTTCGCCTCCCATTCCGCGGAAACCATCGGGGCGTTGCCAAAATCGATCACCACTTCGCGCCTGGCGATCTTCCACGCGCCGTCGCGGCGCTCGAACCGGTCTAGATACCGACCTCCGACATGGACATGCGTCGGCGCCCCTGTCTGCGCATCGCATTGCGGATGAAAGGCGAGAAAATAGCTTTCGACGGCCGCCACATCACCGTCGAGGAAAATCAGGATATTGGTGATGTGATGCTGGCCCACATGCGGCACCGCATCCATGTTCGGCACCAGATATTCCGCGAAAGCGTGACCGCTGCCCTTGAAGCTGCCATGATCGTCGCGCGCATCCGGGTGGTACACGCTCTTCAGCAAGGCCATGTCCCCGCGGTCCACGCCCCGGCAATAGCGGTGCAACACATCCGCGATCTCAAGTCGAGCGGCGATGTCCTCCAGCGTCATGGAAACCTCTCCCATCGAATGTCGCGTTCACGCAGCCGCGCCCGCGAGATGGCCCTCGCGGATTGCGGCAGGCAGAAAGCGCGGTGAATTCGCATCTCCCACGATGCGAACATCGGTTCCCTGCGCCACAAGCGAATCGTAGAGGTCGCGATTGGGCCGGTTGAGCGACACGAGCACGACGGTATCCGCCGGAACATGCACGGTCTCATTGGCGCCGCGTGCGAGATAGGTCGGGCCCACAACGACCCCCTTGGCGTCGATCGCAATTGCCCGCGCACGTAACATCGTCGAGAAATGTCCACGACTGAGCCGCTGCAAGGCGGGTTCGGTCATCAGCGCACTCTCGACCCGCGGCCCGAACGCAACCTGGCGCGACACGAAGGTGACGGCGAGCCCCCGCGCCACCAGAAATTCCGCGACCGCAATCGCCTCATAATGGCCCACATCGTCGATCACCGCCGCGGTGCTGCCGAAATTGCGCTCCATCGCGCCGAACACATCGTTGCTCGACAATACACCGGCACGTTCGATGCCATCGATCGGCTCACCGGGATTGGAGAGTTGAACACCATCCATGCGAGGTAGCGAACCCGTAGCGACGATCACGACGTCGGGTCTTTCGGCAAGCACATCTTCCGCATCGACATAAGTGCTGAGACGAACCTCGACACCAAGGCGGAATATCTCCTGCTCCAGCCAGGTCGTGATATCGGCGAGCCCATGGCGCGTGGGCGCGCGGGACGCGAGCTTGATCGCTCCGCCCAGGGCGCGCTCCGCTTCGGCGAGAACGACGCGGTGTCCGCGAATGGCGGCGACGCGCGCCGCTTCCATGCCCGCCGGACCGCCGCCCACGACAAACACGGTCTTCGGTTTTTCCACGCGCTTAAGCGTGTGGTCGCCGAATTGCCGCTCGAAGCCCGTCGCAGGATTGACCGCGCAGCCCATGCGATAGGGCGGCGCGAGAAGCTGTCCCACGCAGCCCTGATTGCAGGCGATGCAGGGACGTACCTCGATCGCGTGTCCCGCCAGAGTCTTGTTCACCAGTTCGGGGTCGGCGATGGTGGCGCGCGTCATGCCTACAAGATCGGCATCGCCCGCACGTATCACCTGATCGGCCTCTTCCAGCGTGCGAAAGCGTCCGGTGACGATGGTGGGGCTGCGCACTTGGCGCGAGATGACCGTGCTCGTCGGCAATTCATAGCCGGCGGGCTCATGCATACCGCCGATCATTTTCGGAAAGCTGTGATAATTGCCGAGCGAAATGTTCACGAAATCGATGAGGTAGCGATCCTCGAGCAGCTTTACGGCGCGAGCGTTGTCTTCTGGACCGATGCCGCCCGCCGTCATATCCGGCGCCACGCGCACGCCGACGGCAAACGTCTTGGGGACGGCGTCGCGCACGGCCTGGACCACTTCAAGCATGAAGCGCGCGCGGTTCTCAAACGTACCGCCATATTCGTCGTCGCGCTTGTTGGCGTTGGTCGAAAGAAACTGCTGGATCAGGTAGCCGTGTGCACAGTGGATCTCCACACCGTCCAGACCCCAGCCTTCGCATTTACGCGCCGCATCCGCATAGGCAGCAACTATCTCGCCAATCATCGCTTTGGTCATCGCGATGGGAACGACGCCCACGACGGGGCTCGCCACGTCCGAGGCCGACCAGGGCGGCGATCCATCGAGCGGGTGCGCATTGTGGCCGGCATGCCAGAGTTGCTGAAACAGGCGCATGCCGTATGGGCGGATCGTGTCGACCAGCTTGCGATAGCCGTCGCCGATCGTCGGATCGAAGGAGTTGAGCCCTGCCACGGAAGTCGGATGGACCGCCATAATTTCGACGATCGTGAGGCCCACGCCGCCGCGGGCGCGCGCTTCGTGATAGGCGATCAGGTCGTCGCTCATCTTGCCGCCACCGATATTCGTGGCGTGTGCGGTTCGCACCACTCGATTGCGAATCTCCGCGCCGGCGATGCGGATCGGCTTGTCGACATGGGTGAGCGCCATCTGCTTCCTCCGTGGGCGCATGGCCCGTCATTGTTCAGGCCGTCGCGAGACGGACGATCATCTTTCCCGTGTTTCCGCCCTCGAGCATGCGGACGAAAGCCGCCGGCGCGTTTTCGAGTCCATCCACGACCGTCTCCTGCCAGATAAGCTCGCCGGATTTAAGCAGGGAGGCGAGTTCGGCAATGATTTGCGGCCCACGATCGTAGTAGTGGCCGACATTGACGCCTATAAGCGTCAACCCTTTTTCGATCACCGTGAAGAAATTGCCAGGGCCCGAGCGGTAATTGGCGTCGTTGTACTGGGCGATGGCGCCGCAAAGTGCGATGCGGCCATGACGTTTCATCGCGCCGATCGCCCCTTCGAGCGTCGTGCCGCCGACATTGTCGAAATAGCCGTTCAACCCGTCGGGTGCGGCAGCGCGCAATGCATCGCCGATATCTTCCCGGCGATAGTCGATGACGTGGTCGAGCTTGAGCACATCCCTGAGCCAGCGCGCCTTGCTGTCGGAGCCCGTGCTACCGATCAACCGGCAATGACGGCGCTTCGCGAGCTGGCAGACGACCATGCCCACCGCGCCCGCCGCACCGGAGACGAAAACGATATCGTCGCGCCGCGGCGCCAGCGCATATTCGACGCCGCCATACGCTGTGATGCCGGTCAGTCCCAATATGCCGAGATAATAGGTGAGCGGCGCAATTGTCGGATCGACGCGCGACAGTCCCGTGCCGTCGGAAATATAGGCTTCCCGCCAGCCCATCTGCGGATGCACAACATTGGCGCCTTCGGCAAAGGCGGGATGGCGCGATTGCACCACGACGCCGACTGCCGCGCCGTCCATGACGTCGCCCGGCTTCATAGGCGCATGCACGCCGGCAAGCCCCGTCAAGGGCAGGCGCATATAGGGGTCAACGGACATGGCGAGATTGCGGATGAGGATCTGCCCCTCTGCAGGCTCCGACAGAGGGGTCGCAACCACACTGAAATCGTCGGCCGACGGCTTGCCCCGCGGCAATGTCCTGAGCCGCACTTCGCGCGCGATCATCCTGAGACCTCTTCCCTAAAGCGCTTTTCGCGTCCCTAATATTATAATGTAAGTCAGTTTTGACTGTCGAGGCCGCGCCGGCGCCGGTCTTGCGGGGCCGGAAAGACGGCGTTACCAACATTGCCCCGCCAGAGGTTTGCAGCAAATGACTTCCACCGCGCATGGCGCAGGCGCCAAAACCAGAGCGCACAGCACCAAACGCGAGCCCTATGCCAGCCCGCTCATTCACGAAAGACGCAAACGCATTCTGGCCGAGGCGCAGGCCCTCATCGTCGAAAAAGGCGAAGGCGGCTTCACGATCCAGGAACTGAGCGTGCGCGCGAAAGTGGCGCCACGCACGCTTTATAACGCGTTCGGCGACAAGGAAGGCATCATCGCGCGCGCTACCGAGGAGCACTACGCGGCGCGGTTCCAGAGTTCAAAATTCTGGCGCGGAACTGTCACGCTGAAGAACCTGCTCTACTTTCTGGACAACAGCGTGCTCGATATCCTGGCGACGCGGGAATATGCCCGCAGCATGGTGGCCGTCTATTTCTCGCCCAACGCCAATGAAAAAATCTATCTAGCGCTTAAGCATGTTGCTTCGCGCTCCATCCGCGTCTGGGCAGAGACGGCTGCCAAAAAGAACTGGATCGAGCCGTGGTATCCGCTCGAACATCTTGGCGATCGCTACGCTAATGTCTTCATGACGAGCATTCATGACTGGCTGATCGGCCGTATCCCGGACGAAGATCTGGCCGCGCACGTGAAATCCGATTTCCTCTTGACCATCGCGGCAGCGGTGAACCCCGCCCGCCGTGCGGAGATCGGGCGGCTGCTGACGAGTGTGATATCGCTGAACCGGCGCAGCAAGACTGCGCGATAAAGCCTCACGCCTGAGCATGCAACACGATGCGTCCATCGGCGCCTGCGGCCACTTTGCGATAGGCAGCGCGTCGGTGATCGGCGCCGCATGATAGTCCCCCGCTTCGAACCCCGGAGTCAGCGCCTCGATCACGCGCGCCGAAGCAACGAGATCGCGGTTCAGCGTATCGACGCCGAACATCCGACTCTCATTGTGATAGAAATCAGCGAGGTCGAAACTCACCACGCGCCGGCCCGTGGCGCTGATCTCGATCAGGGCGCTGGCCGTCTCTTTCATTGGAATAATCGAATTGCGGGCGCCAATGATTTCGCTGGAAAGAAAGTCAAATGTATTGACCGCAGAAGTATTACCGGGTCTTCTGGAGCGGATAGGCGGTGGGCGCCCACAGTTTTTTGGCATTGCTTGACTTAGATTGAACGTAAGATCGCTTAGGGCGCAAAACAGGCACTATACAGGGCCGTACTTGCAGGACTGGGGATGCCAAACGAGAGTAGGTCCGTCGGTCCCCAATTTCATAGACTGGGGGGCATATAGCAGGCCAAGCAAAAATCATTAAGAACTTCAATTGGTTACAAGAACGGGGTTCGTTTCAATTTGAGGATAGCTGCCAATTAGCAGCATTGCAGCGCATTTCGATCTCGCAATGACGGCATTTGGGCGCAAAGCGGACGTGTGCCACCAATGGTGCTCGACGGAGGCCAAATCCGATATAGAGAGCTTGCCAGCGGCATGACAATCAATCTCCGAGGGCGAGCAGCAGTTAGTCGCCCGGCATGAATTGTCTAATGCCGCTCAACTCTTGGTAAAATACAGATACATTGACGTGCGAAAATGACGAGGGACAACGTCCGGGCAACAGCAAGCGATTTTCGGTATTAATCGCGCATGACAATTCGCAAAAATCGCATCGGTAACCCGTCCAATCACTTTCTGTGCCTGCGGACGAATGTTCGCATGCAGAAGTGACGTGGGAATTGTGGTCTGTCCGCCTGCGGCCCCCTGTTACTTATATCTCCACTCTTCGTGTCATAGGTCGATAACGGGTGAGGGGGCAATTTGCTGACTACAATGCCCCATGAGTATCCAGCTTGGCCACCCGGCTTTCAATTGATGGGTGATTAGCCGGCGAGCTGATGGCGCCGCCGAGCATGCGACCGAGGGGCGTACCGTGTGGTCGCGGCATGCCGCGCTGCGGTCCAACTATGGCTTTGCAGGCTGCGAGTCCGACCATGGTCCCGGTGCCGCGTTTGGGGCGCGCTCTTGACTCAAATTGGTGCTAAGTGCCGTTACGCCGGCAAGACCGCCCAGCTGCATGGTCTCGACCGCCGTGCTCGGCACGATAACAAGCGTGGCGTTGTTTTTCTTCAATCCCTCGTAGAGCATGTTCATGGCTCGCAGATGAAAGGCGGTTGGATTGTTGGCGTAGGTTTTCGCAGCCTCGCCGAAGCTCTCGGCGACCTGGCGTTCCGAATCGCCGAGAATGACGCGTGCCTGCCGTTCCCGCTCCGCCTGCGCCTGCATCGACATCGCATCCTCAAGAGCTGGAGGGATAAGGACATCCTTGACCTCCACCGCGATGACATTAATGCCCCAGGGTTCGGTTCGGACATCGATGATCTTCTGCAGATCGCCGCTGATCTTATCTCGCCCCTCCAGCATGTCCGAAAGCATGGTTTTGCCGATGACATCGCGAAGTGCTGTCTGCGAGGCCCAATTGATGGCACTCACATAGTCGGCAACATCGAGCGCTGCCTTCTTCGGGTCGACGACCTTCCAGAACAGCACGGCGTCGACATCCACCGGCACTGTATCTTTTGTGAGAGTCTTTTCCGCTTTGAACGCACTTGTGATGACCCGTGTATCGATCCAATAGGCAATGGTTTCGATTATGGGAATGATGAAGAAGAGGCCCGGCCCCTTGAGATCGCGGAAGCGGCCAAGACGAAGCACTACGACCCGCTCCCATTGATCGGCTACCTTGATGGAATAAGCGACCAGAGCAGCAACGATAAACGAACCGATGGCAAGCGCTGTACTAACTTGGAAGTTTGGGGCGGCGAAGTACGAATAAGCGACGGTCAATCCGGCACCGAAAATGATGACGAAAATCAATCCTGGTAGCAGGCTGGGCTTTCTCATCTCATTTTCCGATCTTTGCGCATGCGCGCGGCAGGACGCTCATGGCGCTCTTCATCGTCCGCTAAATTACTCCCAAGTTGGTATCAGGACTGTGCAAAATTGCTCATCCGACGCCGTCTGGACTCCTGCGTTTGGATGCGATGGTGTCTACTGGCCGCATCGCAGCTGTGCCTCGCATTCGGGGCGTTTCAGGAGGTAAAACGACGATGAACGCTTTCGGATCAATCGAACTTGAAATGCTATGGGCGAGCGCCGCTCTCGGACTGCTTCAGATCGTGATTGCAGTTGCGGCAGGTGTGCCGTCAGTGGGATTGCCCTGGGCGATGGGCCCGCGCGACGAGCCGCCGACTCCCGTCAGCAAATTCGCTGCGCGACTTGACCGCGCGCTCAAGAACTTCATTGAGACGTTTGCATTCTTTGCGGTCGCCATTCTGGTCGCAAATGCACTCGGCAGGCATACGTCAATGACGGCAATTGGCGCAGTGCTTTATTTCTGGTGTCGGGCCGCTTATGTACCCGCTTACGCGCTGGGAATTCCGGTCGTCCGCACAATGCTGTGGTTCGGCGCCGTCGTTGGCATCGTGTTCGAGCTAATCGGGGTTTATCCCGGCATTTAGCTCCTGCAGGCTCGTGCCAGTTTACTGACTTTATTTCAAGAATAACCTGCTCCTTGCGGATCGTGCGCGAGCTGTGCCCCATGCCAATTAAAACAAGAAAGCGTTCTCGATCAGACGATCGTCGTCAGTCGTCAGGCACGAGCTGATCTTCACCAGCCCACATCGCCGAATACAGAAATCCGACGTGATATTTTGTGACGTTGCAACAAAATTGCGCAGTGAGCAATTATGCACAGTACGCCACGTCGACCGGCGCTAACGTTAGTGCGCTGGTATTGGCCAATGAAGTCCTGATGCACGTGAATGATTGAGCCAGGACGATATCGGAAGACTCGGGAACCAGCTTTCGGGCGAGAGTACCATCTGTACCTCGAAAGGGTTCTCGCAATGTCAAGCTAAGGAGAAACTGATGATTCACGGTAATTGGAACGATTGGTACTTCGGTTGGGGTTGGATCCTTTGGTTGGGGTTCGTTTTTCTGATGTTCTCAAGCGTTGGAAACTGGGGCTATACGTATCGCGCGCATCAGAGATATTGCGGGCAACCTCACAGAGGAGCCTTAGACATTCTGAATGAGAGGTATGCCCGCAGCGAAATTACTCGGGAACAATTTGTCCAGCTGAAATCCGATATATCGAGCACATAGGAAAGTGGCAGATGAGATCCATTGGCAGTTTCTGCGCATTAGACCCCACCGCCCGAAAAAGGCGGACGAGTGAAAAATAGGAATCGCCACGGAGACGCGCGCGAGCCTGTGATTCGTCGACGGGACTGGAGACGCATTTATCATTCCCCATGGTTTTGGGTTGGTTTTTTCTTTTTCTTGGCAGCGATCGCGATTTACGTATTGTCCGATGACCTTTCGTGGCGGCCACGAGTCCATTGATTAGCGTTCCACCACATAAACACCTTCGTCTTTTCCGACACAGCCCTGCGGTGCAAGTGGAGCGCGATACTGACGCTTGACGACTTGGTGATGCCGGCGCGGTAGGTACAGCGTTAAACAGCGCACCAGACCTGAAGGTTGGCATAGACAGAAAGAGGACTCATCATGGACTCCATCGCCGGCCAGCCCAAGGCTGCTGAAGCCGAACCTGCTCCAAAGTCCAGTGCAAAGGGTGATCTGAAATCTTTGCCCCTGCAGGAGGCGGAGAGGATATTGGAATCATCGCCAAACGGCCTGACGCAAGTCGAGGCGCAAAAGCGCCTTGTCCAATATGGACCTAATGAAATCGAGGAAAAGAAAACCAATCCGTTTTTGAAATTCCTGACTTATTTCTGGGGTCCCATCCCGTGGATGATCGAAGTGGCAGTCATTCTGTCGGGCGTGGTCCGCCATTGGCCGGATTTCTTCATCATCCTTCTGCTGCTGGCTGCAAATGCCGTGGTCGGCTTCTGGGAGGAGCGCCAAGCGGGCAATGCCATCGCAGCCCTGAAGGCCAAGCTGGCGATCAAAGCCCGCGTGATACGCGATGGAAAGTGGGTGAACCCGGCGGCACGCGAACTGGTGCCTGGCGACGTAATCCGCTTGCGCCTGGGCGATATCGTGCCGGCGGATGCGCGGCTGCTGGCCGGCGACCCAGTCGAGATGGATCAGTCCGCATTGACGGGCGAGTCCCTGCCGGCTACCCACAAAACCGGAGACGAGGTATTTTCCGGCTCGATCGTTCGCCAGGGCGAAATCGGCGCCATGATCTACGCCACAGGCGCGAACACCTATTTCGGCAAGACCGCGCAGCTCGTGCAGCAGGCACCGACAGCAAGCCATTTTCAGCGCGCCGTGCTCAAGATCGGCAACTACCTGATCGTTCTCGCCATAATCCTGGTCGCCGTGATCGTCACTGTCGCGATCTTCCGCGGCGATCCGATCCTCAGCACATTGCAATTCGCGCTGGTCCTGACCGTGGCGGCAATCCCCGTGGCGATGCCGACAGTGTTGTCGGTCACGATGGCGGTTGGCGCGCGCCTGCTTGCCAAGAAGGAGGCGATTGTCAGCCGGCTGGTGGCCATCGAGGAATTGGCGGGCGTGGACGTGCTGTGCGCCGACAAGACCGGCACCCTGACTCAGAACAAGCTGACCCTCGGTGATCCGTTCAGTGTGAAAGATGTCTCCGAAGATCAAGTGTTCCTTGCTGGTGCACTGGCCTCTCGCGCGGACAATAACGACACCATCGATCTGGCCGTTCTGGGCGGCTTGAAAAGCAAAGACGCCTTGCACGGTTATCGTGTGAGCCATTTCCAGCCTTTTGACGCGGTTCACAAGCGCACCGAGGTCGCCGTGGAAGGACCCGACGGCAAACAATTCAAGGTCACAAAAGGTGCGCCGCAAATCATCTCGGCATTGTGTGCAAACACCGGGCAGGTAAAATCTGCGGTCGATAAAGCCGTGAACGATTTCGCAGAGCGAGGCTTTCGTTCACTGGGCGTAGCGCGCGCCGATATGGACGGCAAATGGCAGTTCCTCGGCGTACTGCCGCTGTTCGACCCCCCACGGGACGACGCCAAGGCAACCATCGCGACCGCAATAAAGATGGGCGTGAAGGTCAAGATGGTGACAGGCGATGCGATCGCCATCGCCAAGGAAACCGCCAAGAAGTTGGGTATGGGCGAGAACATCCTCGATGCGAGCATCCTTGGCGATGCCAAGCACAAGGAAACGGCACAGGAGACCTCTGATATCGAACGGGCCGACGGGTTCGCCCAGGTGTTTCCCGAGCACAAGTTTCACATCGTGGATGTCCTGCAAAGGCACGGACACATCGTCGGCATGACGGGCGATGGCGTGAACGATGCTCCAGCGCTGAAGAAAGCCGACTGTGGCATTGCAGTTTCAGGCGCTACGGACGCTGCGCGCGCGGCGGCCTCTATCGTGCTGCTGACGCCCGGTTTGTCAGTGATCATAGACGCCATCAAGGAGAGCCGCCGGATATTTCAGCGGATGAACAGTTACGCGATGTATCGTATCGCCGAAACGTTGCGTGTATTGCTTTTCATGACGTTGGCGATTTTGGTTTTCAACTTCTATCCGCTCACGGCAGTGATGATTGTGATGCTGGCGCTCCTTAACGACGGCGCCATTTTATCGATTGCTTATGACAATGTTCATTACAGAGATCAGCCCGAAGCGTGGAACATGCGCGTCGTGCTCGGCGTATCGACGGCGCTTGGCGTTACCGGCGTGGTGGCCGCATTTGGGCTGTTCTATCTCGGCGAGCGTGTCTTCCACCTCGACCGTGCCCACATCCAGACACTGATGTACCTTAAGCTGTCCGTCGCCGGGCATCTGACTATCTTCCTGACACGCACACGTGGGCCCTTCTGGTCGATACGCCCCGCGCGTATTCTGTGGGTCGCGGTACTCGGAACGCAAACCATTGCGACGCTGATTGCGGTCTACGGACTGTTCATGACTCCATTGGGCTGGGGCTGGGCGGCGTTCGTCTGGGGCTATGCGTTGGTCTGGTTCCTCGTGAACGACCGCGTGAAGCTTCTCGCCTATCGCGCGCTCGATCACATAAAAGCGGAGATTAGGACTGAGGCCAGAGCCAAAACGATTTCCCAGCCGGCGCTACAACCCGCCAAGTGAGCGAACGATGAAAATCAACACAAGGGACTTCCGCACAAGGGAGGACGACGAGGTCAATCTCGCAAAATGGCCGACAGAGGTCGATCCAGTTTATAAGTCCAAACACCAATATAAGAAACTATTGGACGGTCATGTTGCCCAGTTGAGCGCTCAGCAGCAGCTTCTTTACGCCGACAACCGACATGCCGTTCTGCTCATCTTCCAAGCAATGGATGCTGCGGGAAAAGACGGCGCGATCCGGCATGTGATGTCCGGGGTTAACCCCCAGGGTTGCCAGGTGTTCAGCTTCAAGCATCCGAGCGCAGCCGAACTGGAACACGACTTTCTCTGGCGCACTACGCGCGATCTACCGGAACGCGGCAAGATAGGCATCTTCAATCGCTCCTACTACGAAGAAGTGCTGATCGTGCGCGTGCATCCGGAGATTTTTCGAAGCGAAGGGCTTCTCGATGCCCTGCACGATGAGAAAATGGTTTGGCACGACCGTTATCGCTCGATCTTGGATTTGGAAAAGCACCTTCACGCGAACGGAACACACATCGTCAAATTCTTTCTCCATCTTTCCAAGGAAGAGCAGCGCAAGCGCTTTCTCGCGCGGATCGACGAGCCGGAGAAAAACTGGAAATTCAGCTCCGCGGATATCGCGGAGCGCGGCTTCTGGGATGACTACAGGAAGGCATATGAGGAATGTATCGCCGCGACGAGCACCAAACATTCACCTTGGTACGTCGTTCCCGCTGACGAC
>Ga0302324_100005746_pt1 | contig 26980 bp, 32 predicted proteins | sample Palsa_T0_1_FD_201949 | JGI IMG/M metagenome (GOLD analysis project Ga0302324, IMG submission 201949) | Peat permafrost microbial communities from Stordalen Mire near Abisko, Sweden - Palsa_T0_1 | ecosystem: Environmental > Terrestrial > Soil > Palsa > Peat permafrost | place: Sweden: Abisko...
TACAAGACTTCTACCTGATCGAGCAGATGGCGAACTTCAACCGCGAGCGCATCCCCGAGCGCCAGCCCCATGCCAAAGGAGGCGGGGCGTTCGGTAGCTTGGTGGTGACCCATGACGTGAGCGGCTACACCAAAGCGGCCGTGTTCCAGCCCGGCACGGAGACCGACCTGGTGGTGCGCTTTTCGACCGTCGCCGGTGAGCGCGGCTCTCCCGACACGTGGCGAGACCCGCGCGGCTTCGCTGTCAAGTTCTACACCAGCGAGGGAAACCTGGACATTGTCGGTAACAACACCCCGGTGTTCTTCATCCGCGATCCGATGAAGTTCCAGAACTTCATCCGATCCCAGAAGCGACTTGCCGCCAACAACCTGCGCGACGCCGACATGCAGTGGGACTTCTGGACTCTGTCGCCCGAATCGGCGCACCAGGTCGCCTGGCTCATGGGCGACCGGGGCATCCCCCGAAGCTGGCGTCACATGAACGGCTACTCATCCCACACCTACATGTGGATCAACGCCGTGAGCGAACGGTTCTGGGTCAAATACCACTTCAAGACCAACCAGGGCATCGACTACCTGACCCAGGCCGAAGCCGACCGGATCGCTGGCCACGACGCCGACTACCACCAGCGAGACCTCTACAAGGCCATCGAACGCGACGACTATCCCAGCTGGACGCTCAAGATGCAGATCATGCCCTTCGACGAGGCCAAGACCTACCGGTTCAACCCCTTCGACCTGACCAAAGTGTGGCCCCACGGAGACTACCCCCTCATCGACGTTGGAACTTTTACCCTTAACCGCAACGTCACCGACTACCACACCGAGATGGAACAGGCCGCCTTCCAACCAAACAACACTGTGCCCGGAACTGGCCTGTCACCAGACAAGATGCTGCTCGCCCGAGGGTTCTCCTACGCCGACGCCCACCGCGCCCGGCTCGGAGTGAACTACCAGCAGATTCCCGTAAACCGTCCCAAGGCGCCCGTACACAGTTACTCCAAAGACGGGGCCATGCGCATAGACAACGTAACCGACCCCGTCTACTACCCCAACTCCATCCCGACGGCCCCCAGCGCCGACACCAACACCTACGCCGAGCAAGCCGTGTGGGCCGCTGATGGAGAGATGGTGCGCGCCGCTTACACCCTCCACCCCGAAGACGACGACTTCGGCCAAGCCAACACGCTGGTCAACAAGGTGATGAACGACGACGCCCGAAGCCGCCTGGTCGACACCGTCTCGGGCATCTTGGCCGGACTTCGACGCGACGAAGTGCTGCAGCGAGCGTTCGAGTACTGGCGGAACATCGACAAGACCGCCGGTGACCGCATCCACGCCGCCACGCTGGACAAGCGCCAGCCGATGTCCAACGGCGGACCTCGTGCCGAGACGTGACAACGGGGATTCGTCCCAGACGTCGTGATCGACTCGCCCAATTGCCATGGTGGGGCTACCACCAGTGAGATCACAAATCCGGCGGTCCTACTCCTCGCTCATTTCGCAAGGCATCTGCCAGTTCACGACGCCCGTTGATTCCGAGCTTCTCGTAAACCCGCTGTAGATGGGTTTCAACCGTTCGCACCGAGTAGTGCATCTCCGCGGCGATCTCTTTGTTAGAGCGGCCAGCGGCGGCCTGCATCGAAGCGTCGAGTTCCCCTGGTGTCAGGCGCGCCCGAGTACTGATCGCTTGCACTGCAGGGGTGATGACCCCCTCGCAGCGGCCAAGGAGTTGCGACGCTCTCAGCTCGGCCGCTGCAGCCTCCCGTGAGGTGCCGGCACGTCGGAGGAGTACCGCGGCTTCCGCGCTGGCCTCAGCCGCGTAGAGGACCGCGCCCAGGCCCTCAAACTGAGCGGAGACCCTCGCCAGGTCGGATGTGCTTCGGGCGGCTAGGGCCGTCGCATGAGCACAGCGAGCCGCTACGAAATTACCCTCGACCTTGTCGGAGATGGCATTGAGATCCGCGGTGACACGGCGAGCTTGGCCGAGCCGTGCCAGGCCGTGCAAGGCGCTTGCGGCACCCACCAGGTCGCCGACCCGACGGCCGAGTTCAACTGCAGCGTCGAGATGGTCACGGGCGGAATGAAGTTTGCCCCCGGCCACTGCTGTCCACGCTCTGGCCTGCAGGAGGTCGACCTCGTTGACCAGGATTGGGGGCAGGCCGAGGGAATCGAGCGCAGCCAGGGTCTCGGCCGCCTGTTCGGCACGCCCAGCCAAAGCCAGTGCCCATGCCGCCGCGATGTAGGACCACCGGGCCGGTGCCGTAAATCCTAGTTGTTGGAAGAGGGTGTACGACTCGCTGGCGCGTTGGAATGCGATCCGAGGTCGGCCTTGCTCGAGGTGCACCGCGGCGAACCATCCCGTAATGAAAGCCCTGCCTACAGCGGCGGGTTGATCGATGACCGTGGCGTAGGCACGAGTGAGGAGTTCTTCGGCTTCCTTGAGGTGCCCGGCATAAGCCAACCTGTCGACTCTGCTTATGAAGACAACCCAACTGTCCCACTCCTCGTCCGCCGCAGGGATGAGAGGTCGAGAAGTTCGGCCGACCAGCTGCACGCCCTCTTCAAAGCGCCCCGTGCGGTTTAAGCTGTAACTCAGCGCCGCAACGACTGGGGTGAGGGGTTCGGAGCTTGGAAGTTCGAGCACCGCTGACCCGGCCTTCACCGTGCCCCCAGGACCCATCCCGAAACTCCTGACAAAGAAGCGGTGGGCTGCCAACTTGTCTCGCCATAATGGCTCGCTGATCATATCGAGCGCATCGTCGATGAGTCGCAAGTCCGTCTCACGCGGCTGTCGGGAATGATTGTGATGGAAGCGGAGTAGCGCGACGCGGGCTCGCTCTGAGTCAATGCTCGCGTAATCGGCAAGCTCGGCGAGTTCTTGCTCGGCCTGGTCGGGTCGACCGAGGAAATGCGCTGCTTCGGCGGCCAAAAGGCGGGCTTCAAATCCTGACCCTTCCGCGATCGCCGCCTGCGCCATCCGTTCAGTGAGCGAATGATCGTGGCGAGCGCGAGCGGTTACCGCGCCCGCCAAGAAAAGTTCGGCGCTGCCGCCACCGCCGACGAGCCGGAGCGAAGCCACGAGCAACCGATCGGCTTGGGGCCCCCGAGCCGCCTCGATCACGTCGGCCAGTGATCGGGTGATGCCCTGCTCGCGAAGGGCGCCAATACCCACCCGGACCACATCTCCGTACACGGGGTGTGCGAGCCACACCTTCACGCTCCGGCCTTCGATGCGGCTGCTGATGAGACCCTTGTCTTCGAGAGCCTCGACTACAGCCGGATCGGCCAACTCGGCGAGCTCCAGTTCGTCGAGGGGCTCTCCTAACGCCAGCAATTCGAGCACAGCGCGCTCGGATCTGGTGAGGTCGCCCAAACGAAGTGCTACCAATTCGACGAGGCGGGCTGTAGGCCGCAAGTTGTCCCGAAGGCGCCAGATGCCTCCTGCATCGACCAAAGCCCCGGCCTCGAGCGCCCCCGTCACCAGTTCACGCAAGTACAACGGGTTTCCCTCGCAGCGAAGGGAGAGTTGCCGCACTGATGCAGCGTCGACTGGACCGCCAAGGACCGCGACGAGCAGCTCTTCAATTGCCACATCGCCGAGAACGCCAACTTCGATGCGCTCGGGGGGTCCGTCCTTCCACATGGCCACCACCGCGTCCGGAACGACTTCAGTTGATCGAACGGTGGCCAAGACCGTTGCCGCTCTCGTCACGGCCAACTGGTGGACAAGTGTGGCTGACCCATTGTCCAAATGGTGGGCGTCATCGACGAACACCAGCAACGGACGTCCTCCGGCACCCTCAGTCACCGCCCGCACATAACGCCGAAGGAGGGCAGTGTGGCCCTCTCGAGAAAGTGGGTCGCTCTGATCTGGTGGCAGGATCGATGCGAAAGCCCCGAAAGGCAACCCGCGCGACGCCTTGGTGGCGGTGGTGCGGATGTGCTGCACCCCCCGCTCCCCAGCCCACTCAAGTCCTGTCACGGCCAGGGTGGTCTTTCCGACTCCAGCCGAACCGGTGATCACGGCCCCCCGTCGCGCGCTGATAGCGGCCGTGAGCTGGGAGAGTTCCTTGTTTCGGCCGACCAGCGGCCAGATCGCCACGGGCGAGCGTACCCCGGTGGCGCGGCCGCGGCAATTGCAAACCAATTGCGGCTGGATGCGGGAAAGGGTCAGCCATTCGGAGAAAGCAGAGAGCCGGGGGCTGCAGGTCCTTCCGGCGATCTGAGAGCTACGGATCGGTGGCAGTCTGAGGTGGAACGCCATGGCTAGCCGGCTCGGCGGATCGAAGGCAGGGAGTTTGACCGTCGCTCGTTCGGGAAAGGCGCGACGCCCCGACGATGCCCATCGTGGCGGCACATCCGAATGTTAGAGCCCACGAATAGCAGCCCGCTGGGTCGTTCGGGCAACGGAGCAGGCCCGTGGTCGAGATCGACACGCCTTGCTGATGGCTGTCCCTTTGCGTTACCGGGCTTAGGCCGATCACGCTGCGCAAGGTCGTCGCCCGATGAGGACGTCCCGACGGCGCGCAAAGAACTGCGGTTGAGCGTGTTCGAGAACCCGGCCTTCGGGTGACGAACCCGAGAGCCAGAGCGACCTGAATCGCCCGAGATTCTGTTTGACATTATCCTATACTGTCAGACAGAATAGGCGTGGTGGAGATCCGGTTCACTCAGGCGGCCAGGCGCCACCGAGTAGGCAGAGGATCCGTCCGACACGTAATGGCCAACACTCAGCCAACGTCGGTGACCACGGCGCAAGGAAACGTCGCCTGGCACTACCTGGGAACAGATGACCGAGGCCGCGAGCCTGAGATCATTGCCGTCGAGGTCCCAGGCGAGACCGATCGCCCCGCTGCCTTGCTCGTGATCCATGTAATGCCGACCCACCTCCGAGGAGGTTGAGACTCATGCCGAAAAGAAAGCCGCCGCGAATCACCACCGAAACGCCGATCGGCGCCGATGTGGACCTCGAGCGTGAAGACATCCGCCTCGCCGGTGGGACCAGACTGACCGAGGACGTGGCCGCGCAAATCGCCGAAGAGGCGATCCGTTCCGTCGGTCGTCCCTCGCTGTCCGGTGCCCGGCAACGCTCACCTCAGATCGCCTTTCGCGTACCGCCGGCGGTACGCGACCAGGCAGCCGAGGTCGCCGCCCGTGAGGGCAAGACCGTCTCTGAGTTGGCGAGGGAGGCCCTGGAGGAGCGTCTGGCGGCAGCCCGCCGGGCTTCTTGAGCGATACGACCTTCGGGCGAAGAACCCGAAGGTCGAACAGGTAGCCTGAAGGTCTGGGGGGCCGGGGTTTGTCATCACAGTTGTCATCAGAACTTACTCAGACGGACTCGCGCGGCCCCATCTGACACCGCATGGACGAACGCCGAAAACCTACGTTCACGTGCGACAACGCGCACCAGGACGGACAGACCCGATGGGCCTCGGACCACTCATAACCCGAAGGTCGTTGGTTCAAATCCAACCCCCGCCACCAAGCCAAGAAAGTGCTGGTCAGAGCCCTCCCGGCCGGGAGGGCTCTTCCGTTGGCAGAGAACCATCCCTACTTCTATCCCTAGTCCGGGAGTAGGGTGTGTGCGGACCCGGTTCATACTTGACACTGTGACACCGGTACCTGCTTGACAGTTCTGGGACGCGGCCCCGGTACCTGGGCGACACTGGCCCCGGTTCCTGCCTGACACCCTGGGTCCACCACTTGGCCGGTGTCTCCTTCTTCGCTGTGGGTTTGTCGCGTCCGCAGATCCGGGGGAGGCCGGTTGATGCTTGTGGAGTTGAGGCTGGTGGAGCAGCGTTATCAGGCCGTGTTGGAGGTGTTGGAGGGGGCCACGGTCACTGATGTGGCCCGCCGGTTCGGGGTGGCCCGCCAGACTTCCATGTCGGCACATCCGGACTGTCGTGGATCATCGACGCCTACACTCTGATGCTCGCCGCCTTCTTGATGCTCTCGGCGTCGCTCGCCGACCGCTTCGGACGCAAGCGCATCTTTCGGATAGGCCTCGTCACCTTCGTCGCCGGATCGGCGCTCTGCGCGGTGGCCCCAAGTCTCGGATTGGCTCATCGCTTTCCGCATGCTCCAGGCGCTCGGCGGGACGATGCTCAACCTTGTCGCTATGGCCATCATCGCCAATGTGTATCCCGACAGAGCTGAACGAGCCAAGGCCATCGGCATATGGGGTGGGGTCACCGGCCTCTCCCTTGCGCTCGGCCCGGTCGTCGGCGGTGCCTTCGTCGGGTCATCGCTCGGGTGGCGATGGATCTTCGTCATCAACTTTCCGATCGGGCTGGTCGCAGCGCTGATCGCCCGGAGAATCGTTCCCGAGTCCAAAGCCGACCGCCCGCGGCGCTTTGACCCGACCGGCCAGATCCTCGTCGTCGCGGTGCTGGCCACCCTCACGTACGGGATCATCGAAGGACCCCACCTTGGCTGGGCCTCGCCCGTCATCATCGCCGCGTTCGCCGTAGCCGCGGTTGCCCTCGTCTGTTTCGTCGGGTACGAGTCCCGTCGGACCGAACCGCTCCTGGAGCCCCGGTTCTTCCGCAGTGTTCCCTTCTCGGGGGCCAATGTGATCGCCGTGCTTGCGTTTGCCACCTTGGGGTCATTCCTGTACCTCAACAGCACCTATCTCCAAGAAGCACGGCACTACAGCCCCCTCGACACCGGGCTCCTCGTCCTTCCTCTGGCGATAGTCAGCGTGATCTGGGGGCCACGCAACGGCCGAATGCTGGCCAAGTTCGGCCCGCGCCGCTCCCTGATCATCGGCGGCCTGGCTGTCACGGCTGTCGGCGTGCTGCTGTCATCCGTGACCACCACCACGCCGATCTGGTGGCTGCTGATTGCCTACGCCGCCCTGGGCCTTGGCAACTCCAGCATCAGTGGACCGATCACGCACACGGCGGTGGCAGGAATGCCGCCATCGCAAGCCAGCGTGGCTGCGGGCGTCAGCGCTACCACCCGCCAAGTCGGCGCGACCATCGGCGTCGCGGTAGCCGGCGTGACCATCGCCGCCATCCCGGTCACCCACGTCCATCAACTCGCTGCAGCGACGCACACCGGCTGGTGGCTGATAGCCGCCTACGGCCTCACCATCCTCGCCCTCGGGATCATCTCCACGACCAAGTGGGCCAAAGCCACCGCGGAGAAAGCCCTCCCGTCGGGAGACCCGATAGAGCCAGCCAACATCGACCGCATTGCCCCGCCGCCGGCAGACAGTCAAACGGCACATCCACGTTCGGCATGACGGCCTCAGAAGCCCCACCACGCTCAAGGTCCTGCCGCCGGTTCCCTGCGAACCGGGCGGCAGGCCAGATCAAGGGCTCAAACAGCTTCCACGGCGTCCATCTCATACCAGTCAGCCGTTACCGCGAGACCGCCAGACAACTCGAGCAACTCCTATAGGCATCCCACGGCCGGCGAACTGGGCGACCCCGACCTATTCTTTTGGTCGGGATTCGGGGACACCCTCGACCAGCTGATGGCTCAGAACATAAAAGGAATCAGCATCTTGGTCGAGCGCTTGTATGCCGGATAGTCGTTCGGAAAGAGGCGCTCCATAATGTGTTCCTCCACCGTTGCGCTGTAGATGAAGTACGCGCCCATAAACACGACGGCAACGAGCCAATACCAGCTCACAGCTATCGCGGTCCCGATGGCGGCGAGGATCAGTCCCGAGTAGATGGGGTTTCGGATGTACCGATACGGCCCGGTGGTGACCAACTCCGCGTCCACCTTCTCGGACATCGGGGTGCCCCAGTTCCGTCCCAGATAGACCCGTGCCCACAGAGCCAGTCCCAACCCGGTCAGGAACAGGCCCATGCCGATGCCCTGGAGAATGGGGTTTTTCACGATGGCGTGGTGACCTTTGAAGACGCCCGAGCGACTCACCAAGATGAGGATGACGAAAAAGGCGACCCTCAAGCCGACGAAATGTAGCATTCGTGACTGAGCTGCCCGCTTGGCCGTCAGGGCGGCCGCCAGCCATGCCAACCAGAAGAGGACCCACAGGCCGTAGATGACGTAGTCGGTGACGTACATGGACGGACTGCCAGGGTACCGGGGTCAATGCTGATGTGAGGTGACCTGGCCTCCGAGGATCCATCGCATCGCAGCCCTTGTTTGCTTCCTGCGGGAAGGGCCGCCTGACGCCAGCCAGGACGGTGAGCGCGAGGCATCCGTCCGCAACTGCCCATCACGGGACTCCTTCCTCCGGGCTCAGCCGAAATTAGGAGTCCACCAAAGCGGGGCAAGACCAGCGTGCTCCAACCGATCGGCCGCACTCAGATGCGATATTCCGGCGCGCCGGGGCCGCGTTGCCGGGTCGCCTTGCACGGCTGGTCCTCTCGTCAACGGCGAAATAATCGCCGATCTGTTGCTCGCAGGCCCAAGTCCTCCTTCGCGGGCTATGGTCGGACGGATTGCAAAAGAGGAGTAGCTCCTTGCCAAAGTTCCCGGCGATCGCACATGTCGCTCTCACGGTCAGCGACCTTGACCGCAGCCGCAAGTGGTATCAGCGACTCTTCGGTTCAGATCCGGTCCTTGACCAGGACACCGGTCCGTTTCATCAGGTTGTTTGGTCGGTGAGTGGAGGGCTTGTGGCCATTAACTGGTTCCCCGACTTGCACAGTTCTGAGCCGTTCGATGAGCGCCGTCCGGGGCTCGATCATTTGGCCTTCGCATGTTCCAGCCGATCCGAACTTGAGGCTTGGGAACGACGGCTAATCGAACTGGACGTCCCGAACGGAGGGGTCGTTGACGCCAGCTACGGCTCAGTGCTGTCGTTTCGCGACCCGGACAACATCGCTCTGGAGTTCTTCGCTTCCCTGGGCTAGGCGGGCCGCCTGGAGAATCGGTCTTTCGACGGCCTCAGTCCGCCGCGGACGGCCGATCCAACGTGAACGGACGCCGGACATATGTACGGTCCAGAGTGCGACCGCATTCAGATACCGCCCACTCCTTCGTGCATGCCCCGATTCGGGAGGGCGGGGTGGGACTACCGTCGAGCCGGTGACCGAGTCTAGTGATGGTGACACGGACCTGTCTGAACTGATAGCGAGGCTCCAGCACGCGGCCCGGCCTGTACAGCGTCCCGTTACCAGGACTCCCCAACGGCCGACCGTCGTGGAAGCGACGGTCGACAGCAGCGACATCCCGACGCACCAACTGTTTGGCCAGAAGCTCGACTCGCCGGACGTGTGCAGCCACGAAGGCTGGTATAGGTCCCCCGCAATCGGCGTCGTGGCAACGTTCCATGGAGCATCTGGTGCGGTCGACAAAAAGGGCCATCCGGGACTCCACGAGGCCCGGACCAGCATCTCGTTTCGCCGGCACAAGAACCGAGTTCTTCAATGGCCTAGCGACTCGTCTGGTGGCTGACTCGTTCGACATTCGCCCGCCTACATCGGACGGTCAGAGGACAGTCTTTCCTCGGTCTTTGGCTCGCTGTGACCGCCTAGCCAGAAGGCTTGGAACGGGCGAAGAATGTCAGCGCCCCCGGTTATCGCTTCGAATCTGCAGGTGGCGCAGACTCGGCAGGCGCGCTTTTGTCCGGCCGCAGAAGGCCGCTCGACGTCGCACAGAATGGCATCCCGCAGCCGGCGTTCGGAGCTACTCACAAAGCGGAGCCCGCCTGGGATATTGAGACAGTGTGGGGATAGGCGATACCGACCGGTTCCCAGGGGTTGAGGGCTGAACCCCTGCTGCTCGGGATCGGCACTTTCCGAGTTGTCAGTGGCGCGGTCATAGCAGTTAGGGGCGTTGCCCTAGGGCGAGGGAGCCATGATCGAGCCACAGGGCGGCATCTTCGGGGAGACGCTCGGCGGTGAGTTGCTCGTGTCGACGAAGTTGCGTCTCACTGAGCTGGGCGCGCCACCTCCCGTTCGTCCCCAGGTTGAAGAATGCGGTCGCGCCTTCGGGAAAGGCTTGGTTCAGGATCGCCGATGCTTCATGTTGTGACCTCATCGCCTCGAACCTGCACCGCTCTACGACCTCGCTCCAGAGCGCACGGGGGAGTTCGACGTCGAGAAAGTCGGCGATGCGCCGCATCTCGCCGCCGAGGTCGCGGATGAGGTCGGCGTAGTGGACGAGCAGCACGAACGGCTCGTGGCGATTCGGCCACCACGAGGCCAGGTGTTCCATGGGCGTCCCCCAGTCGACCCATTCGTCGAACAGTTGGTCCATGTCGCCATCCCACACCGTTGGCCATGGTGCGACGCCATCCCGGGCTGCGCTGGCGTTGAGGACCTCTATCACTTCCGGCCGCATCTTGCGCCGGTGGTTTGCAAATGAGACGAGCGCGTCGCGTCCGTCTCGATAGTCGGCGAGGTAGCGGCACTCAGTGAAGATCGGCGTGCAGTCGGCTGGACTGTGCGTCTTGATGAACCGTCGGTGCGGGATCGCGTCGACCCTCGCGATCATGTCGTCCAACGGAACAATCCGGGCGTCCAGCCAGGGGCTCAGGTCGAAAGCGGGAGCAGGCGCGTCGCCGTGGGGCCACAACAGCGAAGCCACGATGCCCTGCATCCATGTCGTCCCCGACTTCGGCGGAGTCGTGATGAAGATGTCGTCCGGACGCGGAGTGAATCGCTCCCACCGCTGGCTGTCATCGTAGACGTGCTGGCGACGGCGCGTCGCCGGCAGCACCGGTGCCATTCCGCGAACGTAGCCGCATCGGATCAACGGGGTGTCGTCCGCACTCCACCAGGTGTTACGACGGCTGTCGCTGTCCGGTAATGCCGGTTACAGCGCCCCCGGGATCGGCGCGGCGCAGGCGGTGGAGAGACGCCGGTCTATTGTTGAGGCGGCAACCCCCGCTCCTCCATCGACGAGCGGTACATCTCAAGGTGGGCACGGCTGGCTTCGAGCACGGGCAGGCCGTGGTCCGCCGTCCACTGGAACAGGTTGCGCAGATCATGGCGGTAAGCGTCGAGCGTTCGGCCGCTGTAGCGGGCCAGAAACGCAACAGCTGCCAGTTCCGCCGGATCCACGACGTACTGGGCTCCCGGAAGCTCAATGGTCGTAGCGATATTGTCACTGGTGTTCCTCCTTCTAGTGGGGAAACCGAGCCAAGCCCGAACCTCCCGTTCGCTGTCGTCCGAACGATTGACCATATGATGTACCATATGGTCGTGGGACGGAAAGAAGTGCTTGTTCAACTCGACGATGACCTCGTTGACCGTTTGGACCGACTCGCCGAGCAGCAAGGAACTAATCGCTCGGACCTACTCCGTCGCGGTGCCGCTGCAGTCCTCGAAGCCGCCGAGCTCGCCGAGGCTGACCAAGCCCTTCAGGGGTCCTACCGGCGGCTGCCGCAGGATCCGGCCATTGTCTCCGCCGCCTCGCGACTGGCTTCACTGACCGTCCCCGAGTGGTAGAACGCGGCGACATCATCTGGGCCGACCTGGGACCGCCGACCGGGCGGCGGCCCGTCTGCGTCCTCACCCGTGACGCCGCCATCGAGGTGCTCAGCGCCATCACCTGCGCGCCGATCACTCGAACGATCCGTGGTATCCGCTCGGAGGTTGAAATAGGGCCCGCCGAAGGCCTTCCCGATCCCAGCGTCATCAGCTGCGACAACCTAATAACGATTCCCACCACGTTTCTCGACCAAGAACGCGTCGGCCAGCTCAGCCTCGAAACCCGAATCAGGCTCGACCAAGCCCTCCGTTACGCCCTCGACATCCAATACTGAGTGCTGATCCGGCGCTTGGCGGCGCGCTACGCGTCGAGGCGCGTCGATATCAGAGGCGACCGTCCGGGAGACGCGCGGGACCACCTAACCTGACCCCGTCCGAACCAATGTGTGTCGTCGTAGAGTCAAGAGATGCCGATCGACGTAACCTTCGACTGCAGGACTGACGCAGGGATCGTCCAGGACTACTCGCCGGGTACGTATCTCATCGCTGCGATCGTCTGTTGCGTCGTGGGCGCCCTCGCCTTCGGTTCGTCCTGGCTGATCTGGGCGCGCCGGATTAGAGCCCCCATGTCGAGGGCGCTGATTGATCCGTCCTGAGCAGCAGGGGATTCGGTCTCGCCACGGGTAACCGCACCCGTATATCAGCTTGGTATGGGCGGCTCAGGCGACTAGCGACGGGGCGCCCTCGGGATTGCCGGCAGCTACTCGACGGAGGATGGGAGGGCTTCTTGTGTTCACGGGCATGCGACGAGCCCGGGTCGCCCTGTTAGCTAGCCTGTGCTCTTTGTGTGGAGCGCTGAACTGGTTGACCGAGTCCACGGAACGGCTTACCGCGTCGGTCGAGCAGATGCGACCTGAGGACCTTGCTCAGCCGTCTCAGCTTCCCGGTTGGAGTCGAGCTCACGTGCTGGTTCACCTCTCCAGGAACGCGGACGGACTGCGGAACCTGCTGCTCAGCGCCCGAACGGGCGAGCCACTACGAATGTATCCCTCCCCTGGCGCACGAGAGGCCGACATCATGGCCGGGGTAACGCGCCCCGCTGAGGTCGTCCTGGCCGATGCCGTCGAGGCCTCGCGACGCTTCCTTGTCGAGGCTCACTCATTCCCTGAGAGCTGTTGGCCAAACGAGGTGGCCTTCACCTCCGGTCGGCCAAATCCACCCCTCGTTAGTGCCGAACGAATCGTCGAGCTTCGACTCACCGAGGTTGAAATCCACCACGTCGACCTCGATCTCGTTTACTCGTTCGCCGACGTGCCCGTGCTTCTGGCGGGTCGGCTGCTCGTCGACTTCGTCGAACGCTACGACCGCAAGGGCGCTCACTTTGCTCTTGAGCTTGACGACAGTCCCGGAGGCGTCGGCTGTGTCAAGAGTGGGGATCTCCCCGTCGTGCGCGGCTCCCTCGCCGCAGCTTTGGCGTGGCTGACGGGAAGATCCTCTGAAGGCATGCGTTGTACGCGCGGAGGGCGGCTTCCGGAGCTGCCCACGTTCGGGTGACGTGGGAGCACCACGAACGGAACGAGGAGTACGTCCGAACATCGGAGTACGAGGATGCCGGAGCGCCGGTTAGTTAGTGCCGCTGGCGATTTTGCTCGCTGGCTGCGTGTCTCTTTCGTGGAGCACGAAGCACCTGCCGACAATCCCGGTTCAATCGCCCGCAGCCACCGCGCAGTCGTGGTTCGCCGCCATCAACGCCCGTCGGCAGTCGCTCGCCTTGGCTCACTTCGCGCCGGCTGAGTATCAGATGATGGAGTGGTCGTCATGGGGGTTTGGGCTATGAGGCTCCCGAGGCGTTCACGTCGTCGGTGTGAGTAGGTTCGGGATCACTTTCGGCCCAGGTCAGGAGGACAGACTCGACATCTGATCGTTGGCCCGTTCGTAGTATCCGTCACATTGAGCAAGGTTACGAGGGCGGACGGCGACGCCGACGGTTACGGACAAGCGAAGGTTTGTATGGAGCGGCCGGGGCCGGGGTGGACGGAGGGGCGCTACGCGGTGGCGAGCTGCTCGACGCCTGCGATGAGCCGGTCGACGTCGGACTGGTCGGTGTAGGGGGCGATGCCGATCCGGACGGCGCCGCCGTCATCGAGACCCAACCACCGGGATGGCTCGAGAGCGTAGAAGTTTCCGGAGGGGGCGTTGATCCCCTCGTCGGCGAGCGCGGCGGTCACTGCCGCGGGGGTGACGCCTGTGATGGAGAACAGTAGGGTCGGGGTGCGCTGGGCGGCATGCCCGTGAAGCGTGACCCGCTCGAGGGCGTACAGGCGTGCCTCCACCTGGTCACGAACCTCGTCCTCGTAAGCCTCGATGACGGTCATGCTGGCCACCACCTGGTCCCGACGGGACGGTTCCTGACCGGGGGAGAGTCCGGCCAGGAAATCGACCGCGGCGGTCGTGCCCGCTAGCAGCTCGTAGGGCAGCGTCCCCAGTTCGAATCGCTCAGGCACATTGTCGGTCGAGGGGAGCAGCTTGTCGGGATGTAGCGTCTCGAGCAGCTCCGGCGCGGCGGCGAGCACGCCGCAATGCGGGCCAAGAAACTTGTACGGCGAGCACACGTAGAAGTCGGCGCCCAGCGCGGCCACGTCGATCGGCGCGTGCGGGGTGAGATGGACCCGTCGACATACAACAGGGCCCCGGCGTCGTGCACCAATGCGGCGATCTGGGCCATGTCGGGGCGGGTGCCGAGCAGGTTGGAGCCTGCGGTTACCGCCACCAGGCGGGTGCGCGACGACACCACCCGGGCCACATCGGCCGGGGTCAGCTCCGTGGTCTGTCGATCGAAGTCGATCGAGCGGACGGTGGCTCCGACGGCCCCGGCCGCCTGCAGCCACGGCCGGATGTTGGCGTCGTGGTCGAGACGGCTCACCACGACCTCGTCGCCGGCGGACCACCCTTTGGCTACGGTGCGGGAGAAGTCGTAGGTGAGCTGCGTCATACTGCGGCCGAACACGACGCCTCGGGGATCGCCCCCGAGGAGGTCCGCTATGGCCAGGCGGGCCGCTCGCACCGTGTCGTCGGCGCGCCGCTCCGCGGGTGTGGAACGCCCACGGTTGGATATGGCTGCCGTCAGTGTGGCCGCCACCGCGTCGCCCACCACGGCGGGGACCTGCGACCCGCCTGGACCGTCGAAATGGGCAGCGCCTTCGGCGAGCGCCGGGAACTGCTTGCGGATCGCAGCAACGTCGTAGCCCACAGTCGACCTCCCTAGGCATCCTTACTGCCAGGCCACAACATCCTGCCGGGGGCGCTCGCAAATGTGAAGCCACATCGGGCAGCGGAGCATCTCAGAGGACACGTCCCGCTGGCACCGGACCACCGTCTTCGCAGGGTGACGGCCCGGAGATCGAGGTCCAATCCCGAAGATGCACGCCGGTCGAGTTTCTCGGGACTCTGATTGCGGAGGGCCTTCAGTGAGTCGGCAAGCCGCCTGGCGGCTGCAGATGCACGGCCCGTCTAGCAGCACTTTCGTGGCGGTGGAGGCGCGTGGTCGTGTGGATCAAGCGTGCCCCCGCCATTGTTTGAACTCTCGATTACCCGCTTCAGACCGGCTCTCTGCAAGTCGGCTCGGCAGTCAGGGGTGTGGCCGAACGTGTTCTGCAGCGCGTTCGATCATGATTCCGATCTGTTGGGCGTCATGATCCCGAGCTCCGACGTCGTCCTGTTCGCCTGGTGAGCTTCGACTCGGCGTGGTAAACGGCCCGATCCTGACCTGGCACCCCAGAGTTGCAGGGTCGGTGGTCTAGCCGGGGCGTGTCCGGTTCGGCCTACTCTGCGTTGATGGTTGCCGAGCGGCCGGGTCCGGCTCCGACGGGGCTCCCGGTCGAGGATGTGGTAGCCGAGTTGCGGGCCGCTTTGGCTGGCGACGGCGTTGCCGTATTGCAGGCAGAACCCGGCGCGGGCAAGACCACCGTGGTGCCGTTGCGGCTGCTGGGCGAGGGGTGGTTGGGCAGCGGGCGCATCGTGGTGTTGGAGCCCCGTCGGGTGGCGGCTAGGGCGGCGGCGGCCCGGATGGCGGAGCTGCTCGGCGAGGAGGTCGGGGCGACGGTCGGGTACATCACGCGCGACGACCGGCGGGTCGGCCCGACCACGAGGGTGGAAGTGGTCACTGACGGGATCCTGACTCGTCGGCTCCAGCGCGAGCCGGCGCTGCTGGGGACAGGGCTGGTGATCTTCGACGAGTTCCACGAACGGCACCTGCAGGCCGACTTGGGCTTGGCGCTCACCCTCGACGTCCGCGACGGGCTACGCCCGGACCTGCGGGTATTGGTGATGTCGGCCACTCTTGACGCCGGTCCGATCGCGGCGCTTTTGGGCGAAGCGCCGGTTGTCACCAGCTCGGGGCGGACCTACCCGGTTGCGGTGCGCTGGCTATCGAGGCGGCCCGGCGGTCGGCTGGCATCCGGCGTCGCCGCCGTGGTTGAGGGAGGCGCTGGCGCGTGACTCAGGCGACGTGCTGGCCTTCTTGCCGGGTGTGGGCGAGATCCGGGAGACGGCGGATGTGCTCGGGGTCGTTGTCGGGGTCGAGGTCTTACCGTTGCACGGAAGTCTGTCCGCCGCCGAGCAGGACCGGGTCTTGCGGTCCGGTGGTGGCCGGCGTGTCGTGCTTTCCACCGATGTGGCCGAGACCAGCGTGACCGTCGAGGGCGTGGGCGTGGTGGTGGACGCTGGCCTGGCTCGCCGGCCGGCGTACGATCCGGCCAGCGGGCTCACGCGGCTGCGGACCGTTGTGACCTCGCGGGCTTCCGCACAGCAGCGGGCGGGGCGGGCCGGACGCACGGGCCCGGGCGTCGCCTACCGCCTGTGGTCTCAGGCTGAGCATGCCGCCCGCCGCGCCTGGTCCGACCCCGAAATCACGACCGCCGACCTGGCCGCGTTGGCGTTGGAGCTTTCGGTATGGGGCGTCCCGGTTGGCGCCCTGCGCTGGCTGACGCGTCCCCCGCCGGCTGCGCTGGCAACCGCTGGCCAGTTGCTCGAGGCCCTGGGCGCGGTCGATGGTGGGCGGCCGACAGATTTGGGTCGCCGGCTGGTTGAGCTTCCCGTTCACCCCCGGCTGGCTCGAATGTTATTGACTGCGCCAAGCTCCCATCGACGGACCGCGGGGCTACTGGCGGCCCTGCTGTCCGAGCGCGACATCCTCCGGCGCGGCGGGTACGAACACCCGACTACCGCGGATGTGGCGGCCCGCCTGGCAGTCATCGATGACGACCGCGGCGACCGGCTGCGGCCCGTCGACCGTGGCGCGGTGGCCACGGTACGTCGGCGAGCCGACGATCTGCTCCGACGCGTCGAGCGTGCCGCGCCAACCGGGAAGAACCCGACCCCAATAGCGCAATCGGGGCCGGCCGGTGTTGGCTCAGACCCAGGGCCGTTACTGGTCGAGGCGTACCCCGACCGCATCGCCCAGGCGCGGGGCGGCGGCCGCTACCGCCTCCGCCACGGCGGCGGTGCGGTCCTGCCCGCCCACGACCCCCTGGCGGCGGCCGACTGGCTGGTCGCTGCCGAGGTGGAAGGACCGGCGGGTGGCACCGGCCGGGCCGACGGGCGGATCCGCCTCGCCGCCGCGCTCGACCGGGCCGACGTCGAGCGGATCGGCGGCAAGTCGGTCCACACGGTGGTCCGCCTCGAGTGGGACGAGCAGCTCGACGACCTGCGGGCCATCACCGAGAAGACTCTCGACGCCCTCGTGCTCGACACCGTCCGCGGTCGCGCCCCGGCCGGACCGGACACGACCGCCGCGCTGGTCGCCCACGCGGTACGGACCGGCCTGACCATCCTGAAATGGACGCCCGCAGTGCGGTCCCTGCAACGGCGGGCACGGTGGGCCCGCCAAGTGCTGGGCGACGATTGGCCAGACGTATCCGACGGCGCGCTCGCGGACCGAGCCGAGGAATGGCTGACTCCTCGCCTGGCAGGAGCTCGCGGCCGCTCCGACCTGGCTCGGGTCGACCCGTCGGCGGCTATCCGGGCCGCGCTCGGCCGGCGGCGGGCCGAGCTCGACTTCCTCGTGCCGTCCGCCCTCGACCTGCCCGCCGGGCGCAGCGCGCCGATCGACTACAGCGGCGACCGGCCCCGAGCCTCGGTCCGAGTGCAGCACCTGTTCGGCATCACGACCCAACCCGGGGTCGCCGGCGGCCGGGTGCCCGTCACCCTCGAACTGCTCTCGCCGGCCGGCCGCCCAATCCAGGTCACCGCCGACCTGCCAGGATTCTGGACCGGATCCTGGGCGCAAGTCCGGCGAGAAATGGCCGGGCGCTACCCCAAACACCCCTGGCCCAACGACCCGACGACCGCGTCGCCTCCGCCGTCTCGGAGCACCATCCGCCGGCCCCGATAGCGCGTGCGCGCTTTGAGTATCCCACCTCAAGCCCGTCGGGCGGCTAACCCGAAGGTCAGCCGATCCTGCCCGACGAGATGGACGACAGCGAAAAATCTGCGTTGACGTGCACCAACGCGCACCAGGACGGACAGACCCGATGGGCCTCGGACCACTCATAACCCGAAGGTCGTTGGTTCAAATCCAACCCCCGCCACCACCCCAAACCAAACTATACCATTGAAACGCCGGTCGGTGCGTCTCGTGCATAGGGCACAGGCGACCGACCAGCGTTTTCGCGTTCGCGTCGAGGTCGAAGATCGGGATTTCTCGGGGCTTTTTCTCGGGACCTGCTCAGCCTTGCCCTATGCAGCACCATGCAGTGTGGCGCCGCGCACGCGGCCCGTACGCTGGCGCTTCGAGGTCGAGTCTTCGGTTGAGGTGACGATGCATAGGGCTGCACGGGGTATGCCCTATGCACCTGCCCTGCTCAACCTCTGGGCCGCGTTCACTGGTGGGACGCAAGGTCAAGCCTTGTTGACTGTCCCGATTGACGCCCCTGTTCCGAAATTGTCAACGGGCGGGTGCTGCAGACACTTTCGAGTTCACACCTGCTCATGTGTCCAGCAGCCGGTTCACCTGGTGTCCGGTGACGGTTTGGCTTGCGGAGAACCGGACACCCGCGTCGGCCGTCGGGAAGTCGGTGTCTCCTGTCGTCTCCCGGAGGCAATCTCTGACTAAAGTCAGAGATTGTGGTTGCCATCGACGAAGCAATGATCAAGGCGGTCCGATCGTTCAACCGGGCGGTGACGCAGCGTGTCGGTGCGCTCAACGAGCACTACTTGGGTCGCTCCAGACCTCTTGGCGAGGCCAGGGTTTTGTGGGAGATCGGTGAACGAGGGTGCGACGTCCGTCTCTTGCGGGCCCGGTTGGACTTGGATTCCGGCTACCTCAGTCGGCTGCTCCGGTCCCTCGAGGGCGCCGGGCTGACTGCCCTGACCCCCAGCGACGATGACCGGCGCGTGCGGAACGTCCGACTGACCAAGAGAGGTGGAGCCGAGCTCGCAATGCTGGATCAGCGCAGCGATGCCTTGGCCAAATCCATGCTGTCAACGCTGGCCCCGGCTCAACAGGAGCGTCTCGTCACCGCGATGGCGGAGGTCGACAGGCTCCTCACCGCGTCGGCGGTCGAGATCAGCCAAGTGGATCCTGATCAGTCCGACGCCCGCCTGTGCTTGAGCGCCTACTACGCCGAGCTGGATCGACGATTCCCAGCGGGCTTTGACGCCGCAACAGGCGATTCGCTTGAGCCGGGTGAGATGCGACCGCCTGCCGGACTGTTGCTCGTGGCGACGCTCGGCAAGACGGCCGTCGGTTGCGGAGTGCTCCGCTTTCACAGCGAGGGATGGGCCGAGATCAAGCGCCTCTGGGTCGACGGGAGCGTGCGCGGCCTGGGTCTTGGTCGGAGGCTTCTCGGTGAGTTGGAGACCCGGGCTGCGCAACTCGGGAGCCACACGGCTCGCCTGGACACGAACAGGTCGCTTCATGAAGCCATCGCCATGTACCGCCAGACCGGCTACTAGCGAGGTGGTCGCCTTCAATGACAACCCCTACGCGGACTACTGGTTAGAGAAGCACCTCAAATCGCCGAGCGAATAACCAGGCATCGACCACCGCATTCCCCCGTCCTCCGAATCGACAGGAGAGCACCGGAAATAGGTGGCACGGGGGCTCAGCTCTGTTGGGCGGAATCGTGATTCACCTCCGACCGCTCGCTCAGGTTGGCCTCGGCGTGCTGCTTGATCGCCGCCATGGTCCGAAGGTTCTCTTGGTCGAACCTGGAGGTCACCAGGCGGCGCAGCGGGCGAAGGCACCAGGGCATGATGACGTCGAGGACGAGCCAGCGGCCCACCGAGGTTCTTCGTTTGTCCGGGCTGGGTGACTCGAAGGAGTAGTGAATGTGGACGTCGACAGTTGCCCGCAGGGGCTTTACCTCGATGGTGTGGTGGAAGTCGATCGCGCCGGGAGGCTGGAAACCGGTGACGGTCCCCCACCATGCATTCCCAGGTCGATCAGGCTTGCCGTCGTGGTAGCGGGTCCCGAGCTTTACGGGATAGGGCTCGACGTCCGTGGTCTCTCCGAACTGGGCAGATCCGGGAAGCCAATGCCCGTAGCTGGGCATGTCGGCGACCAGGTCGAAGAGCACCGTGGGCGGCGCCGCCACCTCTGCGACATAAAAGCGATGCCACTGCGACCTCATTAGACCCCCAGTGATCTACCGGAGCTACTCTCATGTTGTCAGAGTCAGACTCTAGTGATATGAGTCGAGGTCTGTCAACGGGTAGGGTGAGCTGTTGATGTCTGATGCCAAGCCGTCGCGCCGCCAGGAGTATGCGGAGGCGACCCGTCGAGCCATCGTGGACGCGGCCCGCAAGCTCTTCGCCGAACGCGGCTACTTCTCGACCCGGGTGGAGGACATCGCCGCCGAGGCCCGGGTGGCTCCGGCCACCGTCTACGCCGTGGCCGGTGGAAAGCAGGCCTTGCTCAGCACCTTGATCGACACCTGGACGGGTGACCCGATCGTCGTCGAGACGCTGAGCAACATCGACCGGGTGTCCGATTCCGAGGCCATCATCCGAGAACTGGCCTCGGCCAGCCGGACCATGCGCGAGGCGTACGTGGACGTGATCCGAGTCATGCTCGCCACGGCCCCTCACGACGAGGCGATCGCCGAACAGGAGCGAGGGGCGACCGACTACTACAGAGACTGCATCTCCTCGATCGCCGAGCGACTGGTGGGACTCGGCGAACTCCGCCCGGGCGTAGAGATGGCCGAGGTAGTCGACGTGCTGTGGTTCTTCTTCGGCTATGCGTCCTACTTCACGCTCCACGAGGACAATCACTGGTCCTATGAACGAGCCGAGCGGTGGCTGGCCGACCAAGCTGTAGTGACCCTGCTCCAGGATCGAGCACCCCGACGAATGGACACTGGGACCTGAGCCGACATGCCGAGCGAAACCTCACGGACGGTCGTCGTTGCGCTCGCGGCTGGCCTTGGGGTGGCGATCGCGAAGCTCTTTGCCGCGATCGTCACCGGTTCGCCGGCCATGACCGCCGAGGCCTCCCATTCGTTTGCCGACTTCGCCAACGACCTGTTCCTCCTGGTCGCTCAGCTTCGCAGCCACCGAGCACCCGATGACGAGCACCCGTTCGGCTATGGGCGCGAGGCCTACTTCTGGGCGCTCCTCGCCGCCTTGGGGGCGTTCCTGGCGGGCGCCGCCTTCTCGCTGCGGGAGGGGATCAACAGCCTGATCCACCCGGTGGCCACGTCGTCGTTCCTGTTGGCCTACGTCGTGCTCGCGGTCTCTACCGTCTTCGATCTTGTCTCGTTTCGCCAGTCCGTGCGCCAGATGGTCGAGGGGGCGCGCCGTAATCGTCGAGGCGTGCTCGCGCACGCCGCCCTCACCTCCGATCCGATGCTGCGGGGAGTGTTCAACGAGGACTCGGTGTCGATCGCCGGGGACCTGGCCGCCTTCGCCGGCCTGGCCATCAGCCAGGGTACGGGCTCTTCAGTTCCTCAGGGAATAGCGGCGGTCGTTGTCGGCCTGCTGCTCGTACGGATCAGTCTCAGAATGGTCCGCCGCAACCACGACTTTCTTCTCGGACAGCCCGTGCCACTCGCACAACAGCAACAAGTACGGGACTTCCTCCTCGCTCGCCCTGAGGTAACCGCCGTGCATCAGTTGCTGGTCACCTTTCTCGGTCCTGACCAGGTCTGGATCCTGGCTCGCATCAGCGTCCGCCCCTCACTGCGCGCCGACGAGGTTGCCGCACTCGTCAGCGACCTCGACGCCGGAATCCATCAGGCGTCGCAAAGCGTCTCCCGTATCGACATCATCACTGCCGGCGAGGGAACGTAGCCGATTGTTGAAGGCGGCTTGGATCGCGCTGACCTTTGGCGATCAACCTCGCCGCCAATCTCAGAGGTGCTCATACCTCAACGAGTGCCCAACGGCCTCCACGGGAACTGTTTCGCGGCCGGCGAGCCCGTCCGCCAATGCCCGGATCGTGCCAAAGCCCGAAGGTCTGCCAGTATCGAAGTGCCAAGCGGGATTCTCGGGACGTCAGCGTGGAAGCGAGGATACTGAGTAGTGCAGCGCCATGGTTGCATAGTGCAAGGTGGGTGAGCAGCGGTAATGTCGGGTTGGAACCCGACGGCCGTCGTCCAACATTGCCTCGGCCGGTCACGACGGCGGGGCATGGTCACTGGTAGGTTTCCAAGGGCGTCATTACGCTTGTGACGATGTCAGGACACGACCTCGCGATCCGCTTCATGAGCTTCGAGGGTCGACGTATTGCCTATGCGGTTATCGGAGACGGCCCACCGCTGGTGGCACCGGCGTGGTGGGTCAGCCATCTTGAGTTGGATCGGCGGGATCAGGCGTTCCGGTCATACTGGGACTTGGTCGGCGCGGGCCACGCTATGGTGCTCTACGACCGACCCGGTGTCGGGATGTCCGACCGGGAGATAAGCCCCCATGAACTGACGCTGGACAATGAGGTCGGGTTGCTGTCGGCGGTCTTCGACGAGTTGAACCTGAACCAAGCCACGTTAATGGGGGGCTCGTCCGGCGGCTGCACGGCGGTCAGCTTCGCCGCCCGTTTCCCGGAGCGAGTGGATCGTCTGCTTCTCTACGGTGCCTATGCCCACGGACCGTCGATCGCGTCTCCAGAGGTACGCGATGCGATTGTCGCCACCGTTCGTTCACATTGGGGGCTTGGGTCTCGTGTGCTGGCTGAGATCTTCTTGGGCGAGGCCGACGGCTCAGACCTGGAACGCTTCGGACGCCTGCAACGTGAATCCGCAACTGCCGACACGGCGGTGGCGCTGTTGGAGATGATCTACCGGAACGACGTTCGCAGCGAGCTCGAGCGCGTCGAGGCACCGACCATCGTGGTCCACCGGCGTGGCGATCGGTCCATCCCGTACGAGCAGGGTCGAGCCCTTGCGGCAGGGATTCGGAGCGCCAGGCTGATACCGCTCGACGGCCGGGCCCACCTGCCGTGGGCCGGAGACGGTGGGTCAGTGGCCAGGGCGCTGCGGTCATTCCTTGCGCCGAGCGAAGCAATCAGAGTCGATGGTGAGCCAGCGGACGCGTTGCTTTCGGGCCGTGAGCGCGAGGTGCTGCTGCTCGTTGCCAACGGGTTGACCGATGGCGAGATTGCCCAGCAACTGGTGCTCAGCCAGCACACGGTGAAGCGACACGTGGCGAACATCCGCCACAAACTCGGGCAGAGTTCCCGAACGGCTGCGGTGGCCGAAGCGAGTCGTCTGGGCTTGTTGTAGCCACTGGCCCCATGGGGCCATCTTTGGACAATGGCCCAAACGGGCGATGCGCCAACAACCGGTGTCCGCTCAGAGTGGCAGCATGCAGATTGGCAGCTCAGCAACGTCGGGATCCAGGGATGCAGGTCTCTGGGCGCGGGCATTCGCGGTCCTGTATGACCCGTTCTTGTGGGCCGGCGAGAAGGCCGGGGTGGGCGCTCTCCGACAAGGGCTACTCACCCGAGCGAGCGGGACGACAGTCGAACTCGGCAGCGGGACAGGCCTGAACCTGCGTTTCTACTCAGAGACGCTCGACGAGCTGATCCTGACCGAACCAGAGGCAGCTATGCGCAGGCGCCTGGCCCGCAGACTCAGGCGAGAGCAGCGTTCGTCACGGGTTCTCGATGCATCGGGAGAATGCCTGCCGTTCGAGGACGAGTCGGTCGACACCGTGATCTCGACCTTCGTTCTCTGCACCGTCGACGCCCCCGATGTGGCGTTGCAGGAGATCAAACGTGTGCTTCGTCCAGGCGGGAAACTCCTCTTCCTCGAACACGTCCGATCTGGGTCGCCTCGGCTCGCCCATTGGCAGGACCGCCTTGCCGGGCCATGGCAGCGGTTCGCCGAAGGCTGCCGGTGCAATCGAGCCACCGGCGAACTCGTCCGATCGTCAGGGCTGGAGATTGAGGAAATGCACGAAGCAGGTTGGCGGGCCATGCCCCCGATCGTCCGTCCGCTCCTCAGCGGTGTGGCCACGAAGGCTGCAGGTGCGAGTGATGCCTAGTGTGCGGGTCGGATTCTTCCCCACTCTCACGCAGCTCACCGGTGGTTCAGGCCACCCGGAGCCGCTGGAAGCAGCGCTGCCGCTGATTGCCGATGCGCCGGTCGACCACCTGTGCGTCGGTGATCATGTCAGCTTCTTCGTTGGTGCAGGGTCCGACGGACTCATCACCGCCAGTACCTTGCTGGCCGCACAAGCGAGGCTTCCGGTCTACGTCGCGCTTTACTTACTCCCGCTCCGCCACCCGGTCCCGGTGGCCCGACAACTCGCCACGTTGGCCCAGTTGGCACCGGGTCGACTCACTCTCGGCGTGGGAATCGGAGGCGAAGATCGACACGAGATCGAGGTCTGCGGGGTCGACCCGCACACTCGAGGATGCCGGATGGACGAATCCCTTGAGATTCTGCGGGCCTTGGCGGACGGGTCTCCGGTGAGCTTCAGCGGGGAGCATTTCTCCCTCAAGGAAGCCATCGTCTCACCCCCTCCATCGCCACGAGTTCCCCTGATCGTGGGCGGGCGCTCCGATGCGGCGATGCACCGCGCCGCCCAGTTCGGCGACGGCTGGCTCGGAATCTGGGTCTCCCCCCGGCGATACAAAGACGTCTGCGATCACATCGCCATGGACGCCGCCCAATCAGGCCGACATGTCGGCGGCTTCGAGCACGCCCTCAACGTCTGGTGCGGGTTTGCGCCGAGGCATGAGAAGGCCCGCCAACTGCTCGCCACGCAGATGGAGGCGTTCTACCAGATGCCATTCGAGCCGTTCGAGCGCTACTCACCCAGTGGCACCCCCGAGCAGGTCGCCGAGTTCCTGATTCCGTACATCGAGGCCGGATGCTCACGCTTCAACGTGATCCCCTGCGCAAACGACCTCCAGAGCTCGATTGCCGCTGTCGGCGAACTTCGAGCGCGGCTGACTTCGCAGATGGAGGTGATCCCATGATCAACCCAGAGACGCTCAGCATCCAGGAGTCGCTGTACCCCGACCTCACCTGCTTTGGATGCGGCCACGCCAATCCGCATGGATTCCATCTGCAGAGCTACCGACACGGCAATGTCACGGTGGGCGAGTTCACGCCTCGCCCGGAGCACGACAACGGGTTCGGCTTCCTCAACGGAGGGATCAGTGCGACCATCTTGGATTGCCACGGCGCTGCCGCCGTATTCCGGGAGGTTGTCGAACGGGGCTGGACCGATGCGAGCGGCAGGCCAGTGCCGTTCGTCACCGCGTCATTCGACGTGACGTTCCACCGTCCAACACCTCTCGGACCGGCGGTACGGCTCACTGCATGGCCCGAAACGGCCGACCCGTCACGGATCGTCGTCACGTCGGAGATCACGCTCGACGAAGAACCGAGGGCAACCATGCGCGCCACCTGGGCACGATTTCGCACTCGCTGACAGACGAACACGCTCGGAGTTCGACCGGCGGATTCCGGACAGCAAAAAGGCCCAGGTCGGACCTGAGCCTTGCGCCCCGCTCACTCGGACTTGGTGGCGGGGTTCAGAGCCATAGCGCACCCGTCGGGTTACAAACTCGATGAGCTGCTGGTCACGGCGTCGTGACCATGGGCTGCATAGGGCAGGCGCCTGCTCAATATCGGCCTCCCGCAGGTAAGTCCCGAGAAACTCCTACACCTTGATGAACCTTCGGGTTGAAACCCGAAGGTATGGGTTGCCGTCCCTCCTCGGTAGGGTTTCTGGGGACCCCGGCCAGGGACGGGTGATATTGAGCAGTGCAGCGTCCAGGCGGCTGCATATGCACGGCGCCACTACCAGCGTCTTTGCGCCTCCGAAGGACCGGGCGGCTCGGAATGCGCCAGTGGCCCCGCCACGATGTATGAACGGGCGACCGTCCAGTTACGAGTATGACGAAATCGCAGGTTGGCGGTTGGCCTCTTTCGACGTTCGTTCGAGAGTGATCAGTAGATCTCGTAACTGAACTTCTCGTGCGTATGCAGTTTAGGACTCGTCCATTGCTGGTGCATGGGGCATCGCCGAGGAAGTGCTGGTCAATCCGGTGCATGGGCTAACGCCGCTGGCTGTCTTGCCCTACGCAATCTCGGGACTCGGGACTCGGGTCCCGAGTCCCGGTGTCAACGTCCTCGGCTCACCAACCCAGCTCGGCGCCAGGGAGCCTGAGCCGTCCTGGGGACGCGGACGGACCCGATCATTCGGCTTTGTCGGCTGGAGGTTGCAGCCTGGGCAAGGGCCGAGGCTGGAGGCACCGCAGTTGCGCCGACACGGTCTTGCAGTCGTCGAACCGCTGTTGGCCACTGTGGTAACTGGGGCCGCCCTCATAGTCCGGACCGGTCGACAAAACCGCTCTCGTAAGCAAGCACGACGGCTTGCACGCGATCACGTAGGTGGAGCTTCATGAGAATCCGACTCACATGGGTTTTGACCGTGTTTTCCTCCACGAAGAGGCGATCAGCGATCTCGGCGTTGGAAAGTCCATGAGCAACCTGACGCAGAACTTCTCGCTCGCGCGGCGTCAGGTCTTTGACCTGTGGAGGGTCCATAGAACTCGGACGGCTCGCCTGAACGAACCTTTCGATCAGACGCCGGGTGATCGCGGGATCGATGAGGGCGTCTCCGGCCGCTACACTGCGAACCGCGGCGACCAGCTGCTCGCTCGGCGCGTCCTTCAGTAGGAACCCACTCGCCCCCGCCCGCAACGCCGCGTAGACGTACTCGTCGGAGTCGAACGTGGTCAGCATGAGGACTCGACTGGCCGTCTCGGCCAGGATCACCCTTGCGGCCGCCAGCCCGTCCATCACCGGCATGCGGATATCCATGAGCACCACGGATGGACACAGTCGACGAGTTAGCTCTATCGCCTCTTCCCCGCCGCCGGCCTCCCCCACGACGGTGATGCCCGGTTCGGTTCGCAAGATGACACCGAACCCGGCTCGCACTAAGCGTTGGTCATCGACGACCAGGATAGAGATTCCCTCTCGTGTCCTAGGCGACGCCGGGGTTCGTTGATCCTCTCTCACGGAACGCGGGGCACAGTCGCTGCTCCTTCGCCCCGGATGCCCAGTTGGGAACTTCGGATTCTTCCGGGTCGAGGATGACGAGGTATGCGTGCTGTCACCTGCCATCCACCGACCGCCGTCACGCCGGCTTCGAAGGATCCACCGC
>Ga0302324_100005750_pt1 | contig 26972 bp, 21 predicted proteins | sample Palsa_T0_1_FD_201949 | JGI IMG/M metagenome (GOLD analysis project Ga0302324, IMG submission 201949) | Peat permafrost microbial communities from Stordalen Mire near Abisko, Sweden - Palsa_T0_1 | ecosystem: Environmental > Terrestrial > Soil > Palsa > Peat permafrost | place: Sweden: Abisko...
CAGCGACTAGACGAACTAATCGCCAAGCATGCGGACGACTCTGCCTTCCAGATCTCCCAGGTCTATGCCTGGTGGGGCGATAGGGGTAAGGCATTTCAGTGGTTGGATAGGGCTTACGCACAGCACGACAGCGGCGTCGCCATCGTCAAAGTGGACCCGCTGCTGAAAAGTCTTCGCCCGGACCCTCGTTACAAAGCCTTCCTGCACAAGATGAATCTGCCGGAGTAGCGCCCCGAACTATCGGGTTGCGCTTCAGCTATAAGTTCAGCGGCAATTAAGCTCAGTCTCTTTTCCATGCGGCAGCCGTGCCCTGCCGGTTGGGTGGTATCCTGTATCCAGGCGGCGCAGCACCTCCGCACGGCCGCACGGCAAGACGCGAGCGAAGTGCAGTTCTTCTCCCAGTCCGGTCAGGATCAATACCTGTTGCAGAATTTCTTCCGCGGCCGGCGCGGCGGCGTATTCGTGGACATCGGTGCCTACGACGGCGAGAAATTCAGCAACTCGTTATTCTTTGAGCGTTCCATGGGCTGGCGCGGACTGTGCGTGGAGCCATTGCCAGCGGCGTATGCGCGGCTGGTTGCGGCACGCCACTCGATCAATGAGCAGGTATGCATCGCCGATTTTGAAGGAGAGGCGGACTTCATCGACGCCGACGCCGGCGCAGATGAACGAATGCTCAGTGGCCTGGCGGATCGGTTCGATCCGCGGCACCTCGAACGCTTGCAGCGGGCCAATGCCGTCCAGAGCGTGCGTAAAGTTCCAGTTACCCGTCTCGAGACGCTGCTCGAGCGGCATGGGCTGTACCAGATCGACTACTGTTCGATCGATACCGGGGGCGCGGAGCTGAGCATACTCTCGGGCCTCGATCTGAGTCGCTACAAGGTCGCCGTTTTTACCATTGCCAATGAGTACGACGATCCGCGACTGGCGGAATTGATGCGCTCAAAAGGCTACCAGCTGGTCGCGAAGCTGCAGCAGGATTGCGTTTTCAGGCGCTTGGATTTCCAGGTATTGCCGCTGACTTCGGTGTTGTGCGCGGTCTGGAACCAGGACCCTGATCGTTGGGATATGTTGCGCGGACATAGCGCCAATCTCGCGGCTCAGACAGTGCCCGTGGAACCTATCTACGTGTTTGATGGCGGCGATGCTCCGCCGGATTGGCTTACCGGCCGCAAGGTCGTGGTGCACGAGAACCTCACCATCTATCAGGCCTGGAATGTCGCGCTGGCCCTGGTATCGACTCCGTTTGTCATGAACCTCAATCTCGATGATCGTCTGGCCCCGGATGCGATCGCGATGCTGCAGCATCTGCTGTTGCGTGAGGGCGCGGCACTGGCGGGCGGTGACTGGAAAATCTGCTATTCACAGTCCGAGACCGATGCCGTCGAGCCCTGCTACAGCGTCGGCAGGCTGCCGTTTGTTCCGCAATGGCCACCGGAGCCCGGAACCTTGACGCGCCTGGGAAGCGGCACGGGGTCGCGCGGCACCTTCGGTCCGGCTGTCATGTGGCGGCTCGATACCCACATCGGTGCGCCACGCTATCCCTGGCGTCTGCCCGATGGGACGCTGCTGCGCGTGGCAGGGGATAGCGGTTGGTGGACTGTGGTCACGGAACATCTGAAAAAAAAGGCGGTGCGCCTGCCAGGAGTGATTGGGAACTATCACAGCCATCCCGCGGCGCAGGCGGAATTTCGCCACCCGGTCGACGAGCTGCTGCTGATTCAGCAGCTTGGTTTGTCGCTGCTGTAAGGTCCAGGTTGCTACGGTAGAGAGTGACAAATGATGCCCGCGATCCGTCGCAGCCGCGTCTCCAGATCGCCTGAATCGGCCAGAATCTCGGTCAGCAGCCCCGTGGCGTAGCATTGCGGATCGCGCAGCAGGCTCTCGGCCAGCTGAATGAACAACTGCCCGTTGCGAAGCCACACATCCTGCGAGTAGCGCGCCGGGTGCAGGTAGTGCAGGGCGAGCGGCGTATTCCAAGGCAACCGCTTCAGCGGGAAGCCGCGCGCGATGGCCAGCAATGGCAGAGCATAGTCCCACCAGGGTTCGCCGATGCGCAGTTCCGCCGGCAGCAAATGCTCGTCAACGATGGATTTCGCGAAGGCCGCGGGCAGCAGAAAGTAGTCGAAGCCGTGAGCGTAGATGCCTTTGGCCTGCAGGCCGCTTTGACTTTGGGCATCGCGCTCGACCTCGAGTCTGTTGCCGTAATAGACCCCCTCGGGATCGAGCTGTCCGAGGAGGTTGAAGAATGCAGTAGCGAACACGATATCGGCATTCACCAGTAGCAGATGGCTGCCGGGCTCCAGAGTCCTTGCCGCCAGCATCTCTGCCACGCTCGGTCTGGTCTGCGTCTGCACCCATTCGATTCCGGCCGGCGGCGAACGCTCGGCCACCGAGGTCACGGCGCTGCCGGTGCGCTGCCAGGCTTCCAGGCACATCTGAAACCAGGCCGGACCAAGGTCGGATCCATCCGGCAGCCGGCGCTCCAGTGTGCCGCCGACGGAGGTGACCACCGCGCCGATCTTCAGGCCGCTGGCGCGCGCGCTCACGCTGCCGGGCCGGTCGGGTCTGAAATAAATCCCATCGTATTGCTGCACTACGCCCAGGCCATCGTCGTAGTACGACGGCTCCAGGGAGACACGAGAGAACCCCAGTTGCGTGACCAGCTTGCGATCCAGTGCGAACAGGTCCGGCGCGCCCTGATAGCACTCGACCAGGGACAACTCCAGCAGCAGCAGACGCACGTCGCCGATATGCGGCAGAAACCCGTCGATCACTTCATCCTCATAGCCCTGTACATCGATCTTCAAGGCTTCGATTTCCATCATGGCCGGCGCGCGCAACAGGGCGCCGGAAGTGTTGACGAATATGCGTTCCGTGCCGACGATTCGGGTCGAAGCCTCGGCGCGCACGTGATTGGGATGAACCTCCCGCAGCGAGGAACTCCAGCTGTTCTCCGACAGGTTCAAGTCCATGAAGTGACAACTGGACCCGGCGCCTTGCCGGGCCAGCGGAAACCAGCGCGCGTCCTCGCGCGAATTTGCCAGCAGCTGCGCATAGGCCGATGCCTGCGGCTCGACGCAATAGATGACGCCGGTGAACCCGAAGCGACGCAGCTTGGCGGCAAACTGGCCCGAGTTGCTGCCGATGTCGAGCACCTTGGCGATTGCAAGCCGCTGCAGGTGGTGGGCGAAGATGCGCTCCGAGCGTTCGGCGCCGAGGAATTCGGCGTTGAGGCCGCGCGCGAGCCCCGCGCCGCCGGCCACAGCCGCCGGCACCGGGGCCTGGGCCGGGGCAACCCGTGGCGCGTTGGCTGCCTGAACCAGCTGCTGCAGATCAGCCCCATGCGTGCGGCTATATTCCACCATGGCCGCCTGAACGCCCGGCGGCGCAAACACCATAACGTCGTTGATCACCCATAGCCTGTGATGAGGATTCAGACCACGCAGAGTCTCGACAACTTCGTCAAGCAACGGCCAGTGGTCGCTGTCGTGCGGCTTGGGGGGCGGCGCAAGAAACAAGCGTGCATCGTCGATCAACACCACCGACTGATCGTTGAGTGTCCCGATCGCGCGCAGCTCCGAGAGCAGCGGGCACTCGTTCTCCTTGCCTCCGGTGACTGTCCCGCACCAGTGCGCGTCGAGCCAGTACAACACGCTCTGGCTGGCGAGCTGGGGAGCCAATTCGCTGATCACCTGTGGAGAGTCTCCCAGCCGCCGGGAAACGTTCGCCAGCGACGCGAATCGCGCCTCCGCCTGCGCGTACAGCTCGCTGGAGAGTTCAACCGTATAGACTTGCTCGAATAATGCGGCGGCCGCCGACGCGGTGTCGCCGCGGTAGGTGCCGGACTCGAGAAATACCGGCAGCGTCAGCGTAGTACGCAGCGCTTGCACCAACCTGGGATCCAGCGAGAAATGTATAGCGCCCAAAGTGACTCCGGTCGATACGGCCCGTGGCCGCGCATTACAGTGTATGAGCGGACTCTACGCGGATGTGCCGTGCCGGCAAGTCCGCCTGATAGCGCTCATAAATGCTGGTATAGGCCGCTTCGATGTGACCGGTGAACAGCCGCGAATCGAACAACGAGCTGGTGAGCCGATTGCCTGCCAGCCTTTCGCGTATGCCGACCAGGCGCTGCGGGTCGGTCGCCAGTCCCACAGCCAACTGCTCGTACTGCGCCTGAGTCGAAGTGCACAGCTCCGGCAAATTCAGCGCCTTGAGCAGACTGGCCGCAACCCTGGCAGCAAATGCCTCGCCGGCACACGTCAGCACAGGCAGGCCGGCCCATAGCGCATCGCTGGCGGTGGTATGGGCGTTGCACGGCAGCGTATCGATGAATAAATCCGCCACGCGCTGTCTTGCCAGGTGTTCGGACATCGCCGTGCGTTTTGAAAAAATCAGCCGTTCCGCATTGACATTTCTTTGCGCCGCCTCGCGCCGCAGATTCCCGGCGGCACTGGCATTGTCCTCCAGCAGCCACAGCACGCTGCCTTCGACCCGGCTCAGTATCCGCATCCAAGCATCAAAGGTGCCGGGCGTGATCTTGTAGCTGTTGTTAAAGCAGCAGAATACAAAGCCTGTTGGCGGCAGTCCGAGCTCGCTGCGCGTATAGATCCGGTCGGCAATGCTGCGCTGTCGGTCGTTAACCTCATAGCTATCGGGCAAATAGATGATCTGCTCGCTATAGTAACGCTCGCTGCCGTGCGGTATCAGGGTGGCATCGGCGAGCAGATAATCAATGTACGGTGCTCCCATGGTGCCGGGATAGCCCAGATAACTGACCTGCACCGGCGCGGCGCGCAATGCGAAAATTCCCGGTCGGGCGTCCTGAGTGAAACCCTTCAAGTCGATGGCGATGTCGATACGCCGCTCGCGGGCGAGCATGGCCACCTCCTGATCGGACTTGTCGCGCACATCTATGAAGTCCTCACAGGCGTCGGTCAGCCGCTTTCTCATCTCGTCCTGTTGGTCCGGGCCGAACGAGAACACGCTCAAGTCAAATCGCGATCGATCGTGCATTTCGAACAGGCCCGCCATCAGATACAGGGTCGCATGATTATGAAAGTCGGCGGAAAAGTAGCCAATTCTTATTTTTTCAGCTCTGGGATATTTGGCAACGGGTGCAAGTGAAGCATTCTCTGGGTATTCCTCCTGCATCCACAGCTCGGCGGCCTTTCTCTGCAGCGACGCGCAATCCAGCAGCGCCAGAAAACACGAGGGGTTGGACGCCGCTTCACCGCGCTCAATCCTGGCTTTAAGCTGCGCCAGCTCGGCCTCGAAGCCGTCCCATTGGCAAATCTGCATGCGCACGTGCTGGCGCACACCGTGTATGCCCTTTAGATCGGGCTTGAGCTCAAGCGTTCTGTCATAGCAGGCGATGGCAGCCTGGTATTGCTTCATATTCAAAAATGCATGGCCGCGGTTGTTATGGGCCTCGGCGTAGCTCGGATTGAGCGCAATTGCCTGGTCGTAGCTGGCAATGGCAGCCTCATAGCGGTTCAGCTCAAAAAACGTATTGCCACGATTGCTGTAGGCTGCCGCATGGTCAGGCGCGATGGCTATCGCCCTGTCAAAGCTGGCAATGGCCAGCTGGTAGCGCTTCAGTCGATGCAGCGAAATACCACGGTTATTGTAGGCGTCCGCATAGCCGTCATTGAACTCGATGGCCTTGTCGTAACTATCAACGGCCTCCTCATATTTCTTGCGATCGTACAGTACGATGCCGCGATTGTTGTACGCCTCCGCATAGTCTGATTTTAAGGCGATGGCTTTTTCGTAGCTGTCAATAGCCGCCTGATACTGCTGTAACTCATACAGCGAATTGCCGCGGCCGTTATAGGCCCTGGCGTCGTTGGGATTGATCGCAATCGTGCGGTCATAGCTGGCGATAGCCGCCTGGTGCCTGCCGAGCTCGGCCAGTGTCAGGCCCAGGTTGCTGTGAACTTCCGAGTTGTCGGGGCTGATGGCAATCGCCTGCTCGTAACTGGCAGTCGCTGCTTGCAGCTGTTTCAGCTCTCGCTGCGCATTGCCGCGATTATAATAGGCATCCGCGTAATCCGGCTTGATCGCAATGGCGGTGTCATAGCTGGCGATGGCCGCCGCGTGCTGCTTCAGGCCACGCAGTGCGTTGCCGCGGTTATTGCTGGCTTCGGCATACTGCGGGTTGATTGCAAGCGCCTGGTCGAAGCTCGCGACCGCGGCCCCAAAGCGCTCGAGATCACGCAGGGCAATGCCACGGTTGTTGCAGGCCTGTGCGTGACTCGGATTGATTGCAAGCGCCTGGTCATAGCTGGCGATCGCCGCCTCGAACTGCTGCAGATCCCGCAGCGCGTTACCTCGATTGTAGTAGCTGTCTGCGTCGCCGAGGTTGAGGGCAATCGCCCGGTCGTAACTGGCGATCGCCGACTGATACTGCTTCAGGCTAAACAGCGCGTTGCCGCGGTTGTTGTAGGCTTGCGCGTGCTCGGGCTTCAGGGCAATCGCATGGTCGTAGTCGGCAACGGCTGCCTGGTAGTGCCCCAGTTGCTGCTGCGCGTTGGCGCGATTGTTGTAGCTCTCTGCGTAGTTCGGCCTGAGGGCGATCGCCCGGCTGTAGCTCGCGACCGCCTGCTCCAATTGCTTCAGGTCGCGCAGCGCATTGCCACGATTATTGTGGGCATCCGCGTGGTTCGGCTGCAACGCAATCGTCTTGTCATAGCTGGCAATGGCCGCGTCGTGTTGACCGAGGTTGCGCCACGCATTGCCGCGATTATAGTACGCATCCGCGCCGTGCGGATCCAGCGCAATGGCTTTGTCATAGCTGGCAATCGCGGCCTCGTAACGATTGAGCAGGAACTGCGCATTGCCATGATTGTTGTGGGCCGAGGCGCTCTTTGGATCTATCAGCACCGCTTTGCCGAGCAATTCGACTGCGCGCTCCAAATGATTGCTCTGCAGAGCAATGACACCCGACAGATTCAGCGCGTTGAAATGCCGCGGTTGCAGTTGCAGCACCTGCTGGCACAGGACTCGGGCTTCATCGAGTCGCCGCTGCTGATGCAAGGCCAGCGCCCGCTTGAATGTTGATTCAGCCTTTGCCGCGATCTGAGTCGCCATGATGTCGGCCCGCAGCATAAACCAGTTCCCTGCATGGCGCATGCGCTTGTGCTCGCTGCTGCAGCGGCTTTATTGGGCCTGGTAGTTGAGCCTCATGCACATTGGCCTATGGATTGGCGCGATCGCGCTGATGGTCGCCGGCTCGATCGGCACCATTGTTCCCGGGCTGCCCGGGGTGCTCCTGATCTATGGCGGCATGTGGCTCGCGGCCTGGATCGATGGCTTCACCAGAATCGGTTGGCCGACGCTGACAGTGTTGGGTGTTCTGGCAGCGCTGGCTTTTGCAGCCGATCTGCTTGCGAGCCTCGTGGGCGCAAAGCGCGTCGGAGCAAGCCGGCAGGCGTTGATAGGCGCTCTGATCGGCGCGATTGCGGGTATGAGCTTGGGCCTGCTCGGGCTGATTTTTGGCCCGTTCGCGGGAGCCGTAATAGGAGAACTGATCGCGCGACGACCGATTGCCGCCGCGGCGCGCGTGGGCTTCGGCACCTGGCTTGGCCTCGTGCTCGGGACCCTGGCCAGGATCGCGCTGGCTGTGAGCATGCTGGGTGTGTTCGTGGTGGCCTACTTTCTTTAAAGAGTCACCTGCCTGCCGCGGTCGAGATTGTGCAGCAGGCGTTCCAGTTCGGAGATGTCCAGCGGCTTGACAAAGTGTGCGTCGAAGCCGGCGGCCCGTGCACGGCGTTTGTCCTCGGCCTGCCCGTAGCCGCTGACCGCGACCAGGAAGGCGGATTTTCTCTGTGTCCTGATCCTGCGGGCCACCTCATAACCATCCATATGCGGCAAACCGATGTCGAGCAGCACCACATCGGGATTGAATTTTGCCACCTGATCGAGTGCGGCGTGCGCGCTATACACGCTTTGAACCTCGTGGCTTGCGAGCTGCAGCATCATCGCCAGTGAGTCGGCAGCGTCGACATTGTCATCGACCACCAGCACACGCCTGGCTGCCACTGCAGCGCCCCGGGATTCAATGGCTCGGGAGCCCGGAGCTTCAATCAGTGGCAACCTGATCTGGAAACTCGAGCCACGCGCCGCCCCATCGCTGCGCGCGCTGACGCTGCCGCCGTGCATCTCCACCAGCCGTTGCACTACCGACAGGCCTATGCCCAGGCCGCCCTGCGAACGATCCAGTGTTCGATCACCCTGAACAAACAGCTCGAATATTCTCGGCAGCAGCTCGGGTGCGATACCGACACCGTTGTCGAGGATCTCGACCACCGCCTGAGCCTGCTCGGTGCGCAGCTCGATATTGATCTGTCCAAAGGGATCGGTGTACTTGGCGGCATTGGTGAGTATATTCGCCAGGCATTGGATCAGACGGGCGGGGTCGGCATCGACGTACAGGGGCTCAGTGGCGGTGCTGGTCACCACCCGGTGATGTTTCTCGCGGATCAGCGGCTGCACGGTCTCCAGCGCCTGGTTGATCGCTGTCGCCAACTCGACCGGCTGACGCTCCAACTGAATGCGACCCTCGGTGATGCGCGCGATATCCAGCAGATCGTCCACCAGACGGGCCAGTTGCTTGACTTGACGACGCACTATGCCGGCCATCTGCTGGCCGTGTGAATTTTCCGGATGCATACGCGCCAGCAATTCGCTGGCGGTCTGAATCGGCGCCAGTGGATTGCGCAACTCATGGGCCAGCATGGCCAGGAACTCATTTTTGCGCCGATCGGATTCCTGCAATCGCAGGCCGGCTGCCTTGAGTTCGTCCTCGGCCAGCTTGCGTTCGGTCACATCATTACCCTGAACGAATACACCGGTCACGGCGCCGGCAGCGTCGAGCAGCGGTTGATAGACGAAGTCCAGGTAGCGCACCTCCAGCTCAGCGTCACCGCGACGCGACAAGGGCAGCGCCATGGAGCGGCCGTTGTAGGGCTTGCCAGTGTTCATGACCTGGCGGAGCAACCCGATCAGCGGTTGCGTTGCGATCTCCGGCAACGCCTCCAGCAGCGGCCTGCCGATTATCTCGCGTGGCCCGATGAGCTCGAAGTAGGCGGCGTTGGCAAGCTCGAAGGTGAAATCGGCGCCGCGCAGCACCGCGGCAAATCCGGGCGATTGCGCGAACAAGCGGTGCAGCTCCTCAGCTTCGTACTTCAATTCACGAGTGAGCGCCTCGGCCGCCTCGCGCCGAGCCTGCTCACTGCTCTGGATGGACTGCTGCGCCTGCCTGCGCAAGCGAGCCAGGGAAATATGAGTCGCGACGCGGGCCAGCAGTTCGCGCGCAGTGAAGGGTTTGATCAGATAGTCATCGGCACCGGCATGTAAACCCTCGACTCCAGCCTCGTCCCCTGCTCGGGCTGACAGCAGGATGACCGGCAGAGTTTGCGTGCGGCCTTCGGCTCGCAGCGCCTGCAACAAACCGAAGCCGTCGAGCTGCGGCATCATGACGTCAGTGAGCACCAGGTCCGGCAGCCCCTGAGCGATGCGTTCGAGCGCTTCCTGCCCGTCGCATGCGGTGATGACCGCAAAGCGTTCCGATAGCAGCCGCCCAACGTATTCGCGCATATCGGCGTTGTCGTCGACCAACAGGACCGTGCCCTCGGGCGTGGCGCAGACCGAGGCCTCGGCACCAAGGGCTTCATCGCGGTGCTGCGAGCCCCAGTGTGCGGCCTCCTCGGCAAACGTATCCGTCACAGCCGTGGTCCATGATGAGCGCTCGCTGTCTTGTACTTGCTCGGCTGGCAAATGCGCACGGCCCAACGGGATGGACACCGTGAACGTGGAACCGATGCCGGGCCTGCTGTCGACCGCGATAGTGCCGCCGTGGAGCTTGACGAGTTCACTGACCAGCGCCAGTCCGATGCCGCTGCCCTCGTAGCTACGCCCCTGAGCCTTGTCGACGCGATAGAAGCGCTCGAACAGCCGCGGCACGGCCTCGGAGGGGATACCGCTGCCGGTGTCCGTCACCGCAAGCGTTGCATGGGTTGGGGATTCGCTCACGGCAACCCGGATACTGCCGTTTAGTGTGTATTTGAACGCATTGGAGAGCAAATTGAGCACTATTTGCTCCCACATGCCGCGATCTATGAAGGTCGCACCATGCAGCGGCGGGCAATCCAGCTCCAGCTGCAAGCCTGCCCGCTCGGTGGCTGAGCGAAAGCTGCTTGCCAGTTCTGCCGATAAGCGTGCCAGGTCGGTGGGCTCGTACGCCGCCTGAATGCGCCCAGCCTCAAGACGAGAGAATTGAAGCAATGTATTGACCAGTTTCATCAGCCGTCGTCCATTGCGATGGGCGATCTCCAACTCCCGGCGGATGGCCGGCGCCATCGAGGCTGCATCGCCAGCCAGCGCGTCCTCCAGCGGACCCATCATCAGCGTCAGCGGTGTGCGAAACTCGTGACTGACATTGGAAAAGAATGCGGTCTTGGCGCGATCGATCTCCGACAGCGCCTCGGCACGGGCCCGCTCGGCCTCAAAGCTTTGAGCGTCGGCAATCGCCGAGCCTATTTGTCCAACGACCAGGTCGATGAAGTCGAGATAGGCAGCATCGAGCGATCGCCGCGGGCTCAGACCCACGATTGCGAACGCCGCTGCCCGCTCTTGACCGGCGCCGCGTACGGGCAGCACCAGCGCCTGTTCGATGGATTCCTCCCAGGGACTCGCGGTAATCCTGATGCCACGCTTGGGCAACTCTTTCAGGTGTTGGCGGCGTTGTTCGGCCAGCGCATCCGACAGCAGCCAGGCATCTTTCTGCCCGGCGAGGGGAGCGTCCACGGGCAGCTGCTGTGGGTTCAGTTCGCGAGTGCTCGCCGTCAGCTGCAGTCTCTGCATCGCGGGCGCCGCCAGATAGAGCGCGGAGAAAGGTATATCGAGCGGATATTGCGCCAGTACGCTGATGGCCCGGCGACAGCTGTCCTGCGCGTCCCCGACGCCACCCAAGTGCGCTGCCAAGTCCCGCAGCAGCCGCAAGCGGCGCTCGCCGATGACGCGCTCGGTGACTTCAGTCACGACGCAGAGCATACCGGCGAGCGCGAGAGCCGAGCACCCAGTCGCGCTTGATTCCGACGGTGGGCAGGTAGGCGTCGTTGCAGAAGAACGTCAGCGCCGGGCCCCATGCCATCCACATGGCGTAACGCGAGTCGAGCATGACGCGCACGATGGTCTTGAGCGACTGCGGCCACTGACGTGGGTCACCCAGCGGCGTCGCACCCCAGTCCAAGGCGCGCATGCGCGCGCCCATCTCGCCTCCCTTGGCGAGAAATTCGAGCGCGGTTGCCGAGCTGTCGTTCGCGGCGATGTCACGCATGACGCAGATTTCCAGTGTCTGGCGAGACCGGGTAGCCCAAGTGATCGTTTATGTCCTGGAGCTAGGCGGGCGAGCCGGCATTTGGAATCGTAGCAACAACTGCGTCGCGCTGAAAACTGATCGCATGTCAGCGCATGCCTACACGGAGGCGATTATGACTGCGGCGGATCCAGAAAATTAGCGGCCACGGGCTTGTGCTCCAGGATCTCCTCGCGGCTTAGCCCCTGAATCTCGTGCGGGAACACCAGCCATTGTTCCGTGGCCCGCACGTAATAGTCCGGTATCAGGGTGCTGCGATTTCGCGCCGGTTTGTAGTACACCGTCGCGATCCGGATCTTCTCCGGCAGATTGCGCCGGCAGCGGCGCTTGAGTTCGGCGATGACCGCTTCGAGGCTGCGCCCGGAATCAAACACATCGTCCACCAGCAGCAATTCATCCTCGGCGGTCAGCTGCGAGACCAGATAGTCCAGAGCGTGCACGCGAACCGTCTTGGATTGATTGTCGATGCCGATATAGGACGAGGTCCGTATGGCGATGTGATCGGTGGCTATGCCGTGGTACTCGAGCACTTCCTGAACCGTAATGCCGATCGGCGCCCCGCCGCGCCACATGGCGACCAGGAACGTGGGCCTGAAGCCGCTGCGGATAATGAGTCGCGCGAGCTCCATCGAGTCGCGCAACAACGAATCTGCCGATATGAAAAGCTTGTCCATAGGCCCATCGCGCCGCGGCTACGCCAGCAATCGCTGCAACCACTGCGCTATGTCCGCGATCTCCGCCGCGCACACCTGATGCTGCATGTCATATTCCTTCCATTCCACGGCGAACCCTTGCTGCAGCAGCGCGTCGCGCGATAACCGTCCGATTTGAATGGTCAGCACCGGATCGTGCCGGCCGTGACACATCAAAATCGGGGTCTGATGGTTGGCCTCTGTGGCCTCCAGCGCCAGCCGGTCGCGCAATGGCAGGTAGCACGAAAGCGCGAGAATGCCGGCCAGGGTCTGCGTGCAGCGCAAGCCGCTATGCAGTGCCATGGCGCCTCCCTGTGAAAACCCGGCGATCACGATGCGATTGACGGCGATTCCGGAGGCACGCTCGCGCTGCAGGTAGCCATCCACGCGAGCGGCGGAATCGGTGATGCCGGCGGCGTCTTCGATTGCGCCGATCGAGAGCGCTTTGATGTCGTACCAGGCGCGCATGTGCATGCCTTGATTGAGTGACACCGCGCGCTTGGGCGCGTGCGGAAACACGAAGCGCACGCCGAGATCTGCCGGCAGGCGCAGGTCCGGCACGATGGGGACGAAGTCATGGCCATCCGCCCCCAGGCCATGCAGCCAGATGACGCTCGCCGTAGTCGGGACTGCGACTGGCGTCAGAATGACGGCGTCCTGATCTTCCTGCATGCGGTAGCTCATGGTCGGTATTATCGTGCAATTGCGCCCGGTCCGCCTGGATTGCGCAACGCTGGCCGCTCGACCAATAATGGCCGCGAGGCATACTGTACCGTTCATGAGTTTCACCGCACGCTGCTTGCTTCTGGCCACCCTGGGTTTGGCGTCTGCGACGCCGGTGCCGGCGGAAGAGCCGTTCTCTTTCGACTCGGCTCCGGGCCGTTTGCCGAAGGATGTGGTGCCGCTGGACTATACGGTCGATATCACGCCGAACATTGTCGCCCTCGCGTTCACGGGCTCGGAGTCGATAGCGCTGAAATTTCGCGCCCCCGCCGCGACCATCAGTTTCAACTCCTTGAATGAGTCGCTGAGCGATGTTCGTCTGGATGGCAGGCCGGTCCAGAGCGTGGCATCGGACGATGATCGGCAACTCACGACTGTGCTGCTGGCGGCCCCGGCTGCCGCCGGCATGCACACACTGACATTTACCTATGCGGGAAAGATTGAAACTCTATCGCGAGGCCTGTTTGCACAATCCTACGTCGGCCGGGACGGCAAGCATGGGCTGATGCTGTCGACCAAAATGGAGTCAACCGACGCGCGGCGCATGTTCCCGTGCTGGGACGAGCCGGCATTTCGCGCGACCTTTGAATTGAGTGTCACCGTGCCGGCTCAGTGGGCGACGGTCTCCAACATGCCGATCTCCAAGCGTCGGGTCCATGGGAAAACCGCTACCACGACTTTCATGCGTTCGCCGAAGATGCCGTCCTATCTGGTCGAATTCACCGCCGGCGATCTGGGCGACATCAGCGCTGTAGGGCAGGGAACCAAGCTTGGCGTCTGGGCCGTTCGCGGTCGCGAGCACGATGGCCGCACTGCCCTGGCCAATGCACAGCAGATCCTGGCCGACTATAACGACTATTTTGGATACAGCTATCCGCTGCCAAAGCTCGACTCGATCGCCATACCCGGCGGGTTCACGGGTGCCATGGAAAATTGGGGTGCGATCACCTACAACGACCAGCTGCTGCTGCTGACGCCCTCCAGCACCACCGGGACGCGCCAGACCGTATTCAGCGTTCAGGCCCATGAGATGGCGCATCAGTGGAACGGCGACCTGGTCACGATGGCATGGTGGGACGACATCTGGCTCAATGAAAGTTTCGCTTCGTGGATGGCTGCCAAGGAAACCGCGCAGCGCCATCCGGATTGGCACTGGTGGGAGGGCAGGGACGCCGACAAAGAGGAGGGAATGAGTGCCGATGCACTCATGGCCTCGCATGCGATCCAGCAACATGTCACCGACGAACTGCAGGCAACCGCCGTGTTCGATCCTCAGATTACCTACCGTAAAGGGCAGGCGATCCTGCGCATGTTCGAAGCCTTCGTGGGTGCCGACGCATTCCGCAGCGCAATTCGCAACTACATCAAGGCGCGCGCATTCTCGAATGCGACCACTGTTGATCTATGGGACGCGCTGAGTCTTGCGAGCGGCAAAGATATCCGCGCGATCTTATCCGGGTGGACCGAACAAGCCGGCTATCCGCTGGTCACGGTCGCGGCCAGCTGCGATGCGGCCGGGGTACGCACGCTGCGTTTGTCACAGCGGCGTTTTCTGCTGTCCGGTACCGATCCAAATCAGTCCCACTGGAGTATTCCTCTGCAGATCCGTGCCGGAACGCAAGCCATGCCGCAGGTGCTGTTGCTGACCCAGGACCAGCAGAGCGTTTCGGCCGGTCTTTGCGAGCAGCCTTTGAGCCTGAATGCCGATGCGATTGGCTTCTATCGCGTTAGCTATGATCAATCCACGCTCGAGACCAATACCCGGGAGTTTGATCGCTTGCCGAGCGGCGACCGCATAGCACTGCTGGACGACCTCTGGGCCCTGGTGCAATCCGGTACCGAATCGCTACCCGTATATCTGGCATTGGCCTCGGCCATGGGCAGCGATCTGGATGCACGCGCCTGGGGACAGATCGCCGGTGCACTCGAGACGGTTGAGTTCGATGAGCGCGAGACGCCGGGGCACGATGCGTTTGCCCTCTATGCCCAATCGATGATTCGGCCGGTGTTCGAACAGCTGGGATGGGACATAAAGCCCGGCGAGACTCCCGATCTGCAGCAACTTCGCAGAACCATAGTCGCCGATCTGGGCGCCTGGGGCGACCGGCAAGTCATCGATGAGGCGCGACGGCGGTTCGCCGCCTTCATCAAAGATCGCCGCGCCATTGCACCCGACGATCAATCGGTGATCCTGTCGATCGTCGCGCAATATGCGGATCTGGCGATGTTCGAGCAGTTGCATGCGGTGGCCAGGGCCGCGAAAGACGAATCGGAGCTGCGTCGTTATTACAGCGCGCTGATGAGCGTCCAGGATTCAGAGCTCGCCGAGCAGGCTGCGCGCATTGCACTGTCGACGGAAATTCCACCGCAAGCCGGCTCCGTGCGTCTGAATCTGATCGCGCGTCTGGCCGCGCACCATCCGGCGCTGGCGTGGACGAATTTCACCCGGAACTCGCAGACGCTGCTGTCGCCATTCGCACGCTACGCGCCGCTGATGAGTGCGCAGCAAGTGCCTCAATGGTTCTGGAGCGGCGTACCGCTGGCTGAACTCGAGACCTGGGTGCGCGCGCAGGTTCCGGCCGAAATGGCGCCTAATATCGAGCGCGGTATGCAGACTGCGCGCTTCATGTTGGCGGCCAAGCAGACCCTTTTGCCGGCCGCTGACGCTTACGTGCGCTCGCGCACACCCGCCCGTGCCTCGTTCAACGTGAGCTCGGAACTTGGAGCGCCACATCCGGACAATTGCTGCGAACCCCGCGCCCGCAGCCCCTGACCGTCAGCTCGCGCGTCAGGCAGATGCGCACTTCCGACAGTTGCTCGCGATTGCAGATAACCGTCAAGGCATCGTCGGGCAGAGTTGGATTAGCTGCGTGAAACGCGGCAGCGATCTGCAGGCGCGTCAGAGTCATATTGTGGCGCGGAGCCTCGAACATCGCCGGGACCTGGACCACGGCGAGCGCGCGATCGGCGGTCTTGAAGTAGTTCATCGCGTCCAGCCCGCTGCAGGTGCCATGGCTTTCCCATTCGTGCTGCATGAGCCTGGCGCTGGGATATACGGTTTGGCCGAGCGCGGCAGCCTGCCCCGGCAGATCACTCCTGGATTCGCAGTATTGCGGATAGCGGCCGGAGTCAAATTGCGGCCACAATCCGTGCAGTACGAAGCCCAGGCCCATGCCGCCGCACTGTCGACGATCCTGCTGGTGGGTGAGACAATAGCTCGGCGACCAGGACAGCGACAGCAGGTAGTAATCGAATTGCCCGGGCGCAGCGCTGTCGGCGTGCGCGCACACACACGCCAGGCAGCATAGCACCGCCGCAAAAAGCTGCCTGAGCTGCTTGATCATGTTGCATCGCCCGGTGCGAGAGTCGCTCACAGTTCGGCGGCCTGGCCGCTGCGTAGTCGTCAACGCGGCCGCTTCGTGTATTGTATAGCTGACCGGCTCCCGGCGGCCCCCAGGCGGCTGGATTATCGGGGTAACGTAAGATGAATTTGCTGCTCAGAATCAATCTGGCGCTGGGAGCTGTGATTGCGTTGGGCGCCCTGGCGGCAGGGTTCATATGCTGGTCCATACTTGAGGCCAATGCTAGGCGCGAAGTGCTGGCGCAGGCGGGGCTCATGATGGACAGTGCACTGGCAATTCGCGCTTACACCGCCAACGAAGTGGTGCCGTTGCTCGATCGGCAGATGAGCAGCGAATTTCTGCCGCAAAGCGTGCCGTTCTACGCCGCAACCCAGAATTTTCTGACACTTCGCCAGCGGCATCCCGAATACTCATACGTCGAAGCCACGCTCAATCCCACGAATCCGCGCGATCGCGCCACCGATTGGGAGGCCGATATCATTCAACGCTTCAGGGACGACTCCAGCGTGCGCGAGTCGGTCGGCGAGCGCATCACGCCGATGGGCCCCATGCTGTTTCTCGCGCGACCTATCCGTGCCGAGGCAGGTTGTCTGGCGTGCCACAGCCTGTCGACCTCGGCGCCGCAGACCTTGATCGCGCGCTACGGCAGCAGCAACGGCTTTGGCTGGCGGCTTGACGAGGTGGTCGGGGCACAGGTCGTTTCGGTGCCTCTGGCGCGTGCGGCGGCGAGCGCCCAAAGAGCATTTCGTGCCTTCATGGCGTCGTTGGCCGGTATTTTTGCCGCCATCCTGCTGGTCATCAATACAGTTTTGTATTTCCTGATAGTGCGTCCGGTGCGGCGTATCGCTCAGATTGCCGATCAGTTGAGTCTGGGAGACCTGTCGGCGCCGGCGTTCCCGGCGGGCGGCGCACGGGAGATCTCCGCGCTCGCTCGCTCCTTCAATCGGATGCGCATCAGCCTCGATAAGGCTCTCAAGTTGCTCGAAAAGTGAATCCCATGCCGCGCGACGTATTCGTCAGCTACTCCCAATCGGACCGCCAGTGTGCATTCGAGCTGGTCGCCCGCGCCGAGTCGGAGGACATAGGCTGCTGGATCGCGCCGCGCGATATCACCCCGTCCGCCGACTGGGCTGCCGAAATCATCGACGCGATCTCAGCAGCCCGCGTCATGGTATTGGTGTTTTCCGCCAGCAGTAACAAATCGCCGCAAGTGCGCCGTGAAGTGGAGCGCGCGGTGCATAGGGATCTGAGCATCCTGCCGTTTCGCATCGAGGACGTGCAGCCGGCGAACAGTCTCGAGTTCTTCCTGAGCACCCAGCATTGGCTGGACGCATTTCCTGCGCCGTTGGAACCCCACTATGCCAGGCTGTGCGCGCACCTGCGTACCATGTTGCGCGCGGGCGCGGTGCCGGTAGTCGCGCCGCCGGCCGTGCCGCGCGCGATGCCGAGCGCGTTCGCTGAGGCAGAACTTCGGCAGATCGAATTACGATTGGCCGATTACATCGGTCCGCTCGCCAGGCACCTGGTGAAGCGAGCCACGCCCCATGCGCTCGGCATGGAGGATCTGTTGCTGCGATTGGCAGCGGAGCTGGAATCAGAAGACGATCGGCGCCAGTTCATCGGCAGCTGCCGCCGGATTGAACGGCCTCGCGGTTGACCGGACCTCTAGGCTGCCGGCGGCGGCTGATGTTCAACGCGCGGCAATGCCGCATTGATGCAGGCCCAGCTGGGCGCCTGCGAGGTCCAGATAGTGCTCACGGGCTGTGCGAGTTCCGGATCATCGAGTGTCCCGGCTCGAACGAATATCAAATGCGGCCGCGATTGTGCCTCGCTGAACAGGGGCGTGCCGCATTGAGGGCAGAAGCGTCGCGACATGACATTGCCGCTTTCGGCCACACTTTTATATTCTTGCGGATTGCCATGCAGGGTCAGCGCAGCAGTCGGCAAACACACGTTGACCGTGCCGCTGCCCGCGCCGATGAATTGGCACACGCGGCACCAGCACACCCGTGTGACGATCGGCGCCGCTGCAAACTCGTAGCGGATTGCGCGACACAGGCAGCCGCCGGTGACGACCATGACTGAATCTCCCGTTGATGCAAGCAAGTATACCGGCCGGCTGGCTCAAGTCGAAGCCCTGCCCGTCGATGGACGGATCGGGCATCATACGAGCGCGGATCTGAGGCGGAGAAGGGTTTGGAAACGATCGATTCGACCTTGACGATCGCCAGGCGCCGAGGCTGGCCGGTGGCCTTGCTGTGGTCGTTGCTGGTGCAGGGCGCGGCAGCCCAGTCGTCCGCAAGCGCCGTCATCAGCGATCAGCCGCAGGATCGGCAGCATCCGGCTCGCATGCAGGTGGTGCACATACCGTCGCATGGATTGAACATCAACGGCGTGCTCTATCTCGCCGCCGGTGCGGGCGCGCATCCGACGGTAATTTTGTTCCATGGAATGCCTGGCAACGAACAAAACCTGGATCTCGCGCAAGCGATTCGCCGCGCGGGCTGGAACGTGCTGACGCTGCACTTTCGCGGTTCCTGGGGTAGCCCCGGCACCTACAGCTACCACCACATGCTCGAGGATGCTCACGCGGCGCTCGACTTCGTGCGCGATCCCCATAATGCATCCCAGTACGCACTGGATTCGCAGCGCATCGTGCTGGCCGGTCACAGCACCGGCGGATTCCTCGCGGCTGAGACAGTGGCCGACTCGCGCGGCATTGCCGGTCTGATATTGATTTCTGCCTCCGACGATGCCGGCGAGGCGCTGAGCGCCCATAGCACGCCCACGGCCTGGCGACAGTGGGTGCAGGAGAATTTCGCCGACAGCATGGAAACCCTGGGCACATCCACGCCCGAAGGGCTGACGCGCGAGCTGCTCGCCAACGCCGCGTCGTGGTCGTTTGCAGCGATCGCACCGCGCTTGCAGGGTGTACCCATGCTGGTGATCACAGCGGACGACGGCCTGAGCCCGGAAGGGGATGCGCTGGCAGAGGCGGTGCAGAGGCTGGAACCATCGCAGTCCGCGCGGATTCGTCGGCTACACATGGCGACCGACCATCTCTATAGCGATCATCGCATCGCGCTGCAGAACGCCGTAGTAACCTGGCTGCTCGACGACTACGGCGAGCATGAGTAGCGTGCCGAATACGCCTCGCCGCTGCGCCTGGGCGCGCAACGATGTGCTCATGCAGGCCTATCACGATCAAGAGTGGGGCGTGCCGGAGCACGACAGCCGCGCATTATGGGAAATGCTGATGCTCGAGGCGTTCCAGGCCGGTCTGTCCTGGAGCATCATCCTTCGCAAGCGCGACGCCTTTCGCCGTGCCTTCAGGCGTTTCGATCCAAGGGCGGTCGCGCGCTTCGGTGAGCGCGATGTCGTGCGTCTGTTGTCCGACAGCGGCATCGTGCGCTCTCGCGCCAAGATCGAGGCCACCATGGGCGGCGCACGGGCCTTTCTGGCCATGCAGGCTGCGGGCGAGGATTTCGCTACCTTCCTCTGGACATTTGCGGGCGGCAGGCCGATTCAGAACAGCGGCCGAATTCCTGCTCAGACGCCGCTGTCGGTGGAGCTATCCAAGGCACTCAGGCAGCGAGGATTCAAATTCGTCGGCCCGGTTATCGTTTACGCCTGGATGCAGGCTGTAGGCATTGTCAATGACCATGCCGTCGATTGCTTTCGCCGCAAAGCCGTACGCGCTTTGGCGAAGTCGCCGGTATCGAAGGCGCCGACTCGTCGCTGAACGCGTAAATCCTTGGCGCTTCAGTTCAGCAGTGCTCTGACGGCGCCGGTCAACCCGGCCGCGATCAGCACCAGAGCGGGTAGGGCGCTGAGCATGTAGCCCAAGCTACGCTGCCTGGGGTCGCGCACGTAGCTGCGCCAATACAGTATCCGGCCGATCAGGTAGACCACACCGATCGCCGCTATGTATCGTGGCGGCCAGTAGTTGGCTGCAATCCAAAGGGCAGGCAGAAACACCACCAGGGTCTCGATGGTGTTGGTCTGTACGCGATAGTAACGTTCGAATATTTCATGGCCGACCGTTGCCGGCGCCTTGATTCCATAGGTCATGCGTGCGCGCCCGACCAGAAAGCCGAACACCAGAAGCTGGATCACGGCCAGCAACGCCACAATTTCCACCCAGGCCATGTCGAGCGCTCCTATGCAGCGAAGTCCGCGCCCTGTGCTAGAGCAGTCCGAAGACCGCAACGCCGCTGGGCGTGCCGACGAATACTTTGCCATTGGCGATGACCGGCGTAATGAATTTTTCGCCATTACCGAAGGCATCGCGGCCGTTTGCGGCCTGGGTACTGTTGTAGTACTCCTGCTGCAGATTCGCCGGGTTATAGGCGTGCAGTTCGGCGGCAGCGCCCGTGCCGCTGACAACCGCCCAGACAATCGGGTCGCTGCTGCCGTTAGCCGAGACCGCCGGCGAGGTGCCAGGACGAGGAAAGATAGCGCTCGACTGTGAGCTCGCGCTCGCGGGCAGCAATGCCTGGCTGAGCGCGAACGCCTTCAGTGTGCCGCCGACGTCGGCGACATAGACACTGCCATTGAAATAGGCAAATGCCGAGAACAACCCGCCCGGCAGTGCGCTGGTGACGTATTGGTACGCGTGATTGGTGCTGGCGTTGAATTTGCCCAGATTGTCGCGATCAAGCAGTAGCACGTTGCCGTCCTTGCCGGCGCCGATCATTAAATGCCGCACAGTGCCGGTGGCATCCGTCTGATCCGGCAGCAGCATCGGCGAGCCCGAACCCAGATCGATGTCACCGTTCGATTCCGAAACCGTATTGGGCACCGCAAAGTAATCTGCGACAGTTAGAGTGGTGGCAGTGCTGGATATTTTGATGGCCGCGTTGCCATAGTCCGCTTGCGCAGGAAAACCGGTGCTGCTGAGCGCGGTGTCGAAAGTGCCATTGCCAGCCAGGCCGTACAGCGCTCCGGCGCTGTCGGCGGCGAGACCTGCCACGCTCCATACCGCGCCCATCGAGCCGTTCGGCGTGTAATTGAGCACCGCGGTCTGTGCCAACGTGGTTTCGTTGTAGGCGATGATCCAGCCGTTATAGGGCATGTAGTCGCAGTTCGACGCCCAGACGGTGTAGATCTGACCATTGACCGCCAGCAGTGCACCCCGCTCCTTGTACTGACCCGCCTGGAAGGTCTGCAGGCCGGCGCTGCTGTTCACGCCGCTGCCTGTGTAAGTGGCCTGAATGATCACCGCCGGCACGCGCTCGGCGAGCGTGGCCAGATCGAGTGCGTGCAGCCGATGGTAATAGTTGCCGCTGCTGTCCTTCGACATGGCCACGACGAACAGCGTGCCGTTGGGTCCGACGCTGCGGTCGATCACGGGCGTCGAGGTAATGCCGATCTCGGGCTCCACCTGGGCACAACTGCGTGTATCGCTCGGGGTTTCGCCGGCGGCAAGCATTGAGACCTGCGCCAGCGCGGCACCACTATCGGCATCGTAGGCGTAAACGCTGTCCGCCTCGGTGGCGATGTAGATCACGTTGTGGCTGACACCGGCAATAGCTACGTTGGTTGCGATCAACGGCGTCGCATCGACGGCGTTGTCTGCCTTCAGTATGCGTAATAGGCCGAACGTGGCGCTTTTGACGTTGGCGGGTGTCAGCGTGATCTCGGTCAGGTTCTGACCCGTGCGCATGGTATCGTTGTGATAAGTCAATACATCGGTACCGGCACTTGCGCCGCTGCTGCTGCTGCTGGTGGTGCCGCCGCTACTGCTGGTGCTGCTGGAGCCGCTACTGCTGCTGGTACTGCTGCTGGTACTGCTGCCGCTACTACTGCTAGTGCTACTGCTGGCACTGCTGGAGGTGGAGCTGCCCGAACTGCTGCCCACGCCGCTGGAGCTGGTGCTGGCAACCGGGGGATTGTTGCTGGTCGTGCTGCCGCCGCCGCAAGCAGATAGCAAAGATACAATGGACAATATGTTAATGATGGCAATACGGCGCACTATAGTCATGATTCCTCCATTCAATGTTCACCGGTAACACGTCGCCGCTGGAAAGACCAACTGTCGGCGATTTCGCTACCGGCCCGGACCCGCTGCGGCAGGCGAGATTGGTTGAACGCTTGGGCCCAAACAACCGGTGTAAAGCCGCCAATGGGGTAGGCGAGTGCTTACGCCTCTGCCAAAGACGGCGGCGAAGGCTACCGATTCGCTGGCAATTTGAATGTGCGTTGGCGTACGCTGCGCCCCTCGTCACGCATCAATACGGCCGATGAACGATCAACTCGCGACCATCAACCAGGCCAAGAGCACCATTCTCGACTTGGCGGTCAGGTTCGGTCCAAAACTGCTGACCGCCATCCTGATTCTGGTCGCCGGCGCGTTCGTGAGCCGTTGGGTGGGCCGATGGCTCACACGAGCTCTGCGCCGGATCGAACTGGAACCGCCGGTGCGATTACTGCTGAATCGGCTGGTGCGGATCCTGGTCCTGGCGCTGTTTGCTGTCATGGCTTTGCAGAATCTGGGTGTCGAGCTGCTGCCGCTGCTGGCCGGCCTGGGGGTAGCCGGCGCCGCGGTGGCGCTGGCCACACAGGGTGTGCTCAGCAATGCGGCCGCGGGACTGACCATCATTTTCACCAAGCCGTACCGCGTCGGTCAGTACGTATCGATCGTCGGCGAGGAAGGTCAGGTCGACAGCATCACGCTGTTCAATACCACGCTGAGTCATCTCGACCGCTCGCTGATCGTGATTCCCAATCGCAAGGTGGTGGGCGAGATACTGCACAACTTCGGCCAGATCCGGCAGTTGGATATCGTAGTTGCGGTGGCCTACGATACCGATCTGAACGTTGCGCTGGCGACGATCAACGAAGTTGTGCGCGCCAATGCGCGGGTATTGCAGGAACCGTTACCGGTGATTCAGGCGATTCTGCTCGGCAATTCCAGCGTCAGTGTTGCGGTCAAGCCATGGGTCGCCGTTCCCGATTTCATCGCCGCAACCGGCGAGATCAATAAAGCCATCCTTGAGACATTCCGTGGCCGGGGGATCGTGATCCCGTTCCCGCAGCACGAGGTGAGATTGATCGGTAACGCGGGCTAAAGCGCCCTCGCGCGCGGTCTAATTGGCCGTCACGCCTTCATTCTTGAGTGCTTCGAGACCACTGACGTTGATGCTGGCGGCAGCCTGTTTGAGTTCGTCGATACTGGCTGCGCCGCCCGTAACCACCACCGAGAAGCGATCGCCCACGACCACACCATATTCGCCGCTGTGCGCCTGGTTGTTCCACTTCTCGTGAATGAGCTGCCCGCCGCTCTTGTACGTCTTCTCGTAACCGGTGTCGTTCTCGCTTTCCTGCTCGACGCCGCCCCAGCCGGCCGCGAAGCCCACCAGCCCCTTCAGTGAGCCGGTGTCGGTTATCTCGAGATTCAGAGTGTGATTGGCGCCGTCCGAATAGGACGCCGTGGCTTTGGAGATCTGCACGCCCAGAGCCGCGTTGCGCTCTGCCGACTGCGATGTGCGGTTCAGCCCGTCCAAAGTGTCCGGCAGAAACGGCTTGATGCGATCCGGGGCCAGGGACTGCACTTTGCCGTTACCTCCTAGCGCGGCCCCGACCAGCTGACCCACGGCGTTGGCCTTGGCGTTGGGGTCACCGGAGGTCTGCGCCGCGTCGACCTGCTTGGAGGCGTCCTGCATGCGCTTGGCCCAATCCTGCATGGCCGCACCGGTGCTGCCGCTGGCAAATGCGCCGGCAGCTCCGCTGCCATGCGGGGTGTAGCCGCTCAGGCCGCGGTTCATCCCCGGCATGCCGTAGAAACCGCCGGTTCTGCTGATGATGAGGCCCAGCAGGATCTGCACGATGATGGCCGCTATGACCGAGACCACCGTGTAGCCCAGAGCCTTGTCGGGCGGACATTTCATCGTGAACGGCAAACCGAGATTGAGCAGATAGAGGCCGTAGATCAACCCGGCCAGCGCTGCGATCAGACCTAAGCCCGGAATGATGCCGATGATCGAGGCCACCCAGCTGGCCGTGAACGCGTAGGCAACGGTCTTGAATGCCTGCACACGATTCTTTTCCCCGCCAAATGTCGGTGCCAGGGCTTCGACGATCAGCGCGACTATGCACAGCCCCACCAGCGACAGCACGTACGAGATCACGGCTGTGGTCAAGGCCGTGCCGATGTCGACCCGATAAGAGCCCAGAAAGGGTACCGACACGCCGATCACACTGGCAGACAGAAAGCGGATGATCGCCGGAATGGCCGCCATGACCAGAATGTAGCCAGTGAATATTCCTGCAATGCTGTCTGGCTCTGCGGCAATGATTGGCCATTCAGTCTTTGGAGTCAGAAGAATTGCCTTGGCGCGCGAGATAATCTTGTTGGTGTTCACCGTCGCTCCCTATTGTTATATGGATAGTCTTCGCGATTTTCGACGTGTACAGCGTGGTAACGCGTGTCGCGCCAAGCCGAACTGATGCTACGGCCAATGGCCTGGATCGCGATCTCCCGAGCTACTGCTTTTCGATCTCAAAATCTTTGATATCACCGCAGCTTGCGCCGAGCCACTTCCCGTGGATGGTGCTGTCGATTGTCATGGTTTTGTCGCCGGAGGTTCTGACCACATGCACATTCCCGGTCATCTGTTCGGAACCACTGAGCTGAAAATGCTCACTGATAACGCTCTTGCCGCTGTCGCTGCCGCATTCCTCGCTGAACTCCATTTCACTGGCCGAATTGGAGACCACTTTCCTCTGGCACGAGGTATCGTTGTGCTGATCGAGATCCAGGCCTCTCGCGATTTTCTCCGGCGTCACGCAATTTTTGGACAGCCGCGGCTTGGCTGCATTCGCCATGCTCGCCTGCATCGCCGCCTCGAATCGAGCGCGTTGCTCGGGCGTCAGGCGCGCAAGCTGCTCCTCCGGAATGGGTGGAGCGCCATTGATCTGGCCCTGGCTCGCGATTTCCCATAAACCAGGCTTGACGTTCAGTTTGATGGGCTCAGCGGCCTCGGCCAGCAGCACCAGCGCGAGACCTGTGACGGCTGCGCCCGCGATCTTCCAGTGCGTTGGCTGCATACGAGAGTCTCGAAGTCTGCACAGAGTGTGCGGTCATCTTAAGTCGCCGCTTCCCGCGCAGCAACTTAACGGGCGCGCGCGCCCCGGACCGATGATGTCAAAGGGCGGCTGCTGGTGCATATAAAACAAAGGTTTAGCCGCAGTCGTGGGATAATGCCGGTCGCGGCTGGGCGCGTTGAACTTCCCTGTTAGGATCATTTGTGCCGACAACACTGGTACTGCTGGGACAATTCGCCACCACGGTGGTCCTGCTCACCGCCGCGGTACTGATCCTCAATCGAAAACTGCGGCGGTTGCGATCGATGCTGCGACGGCAGGAGCGGCACGTCTGGGAAACGCAGAACATTTTTCGGGTTTTTGAGGGCGCAGCGCCGCTGCCGCTGCCGGGAGGGTGGGCCGCGTCCACCGATCTGCTCGGCGAGGTGCTGCGTGCCGTCAACACGCGTCGGCCGAAACTGGTCGTGGAGCTGGGCGCAGGCGTCTCGACGCTGGTTATTGCGGCAGCGCTGCGCGCGAACGGGGCCGGGCGTCTGATCTCGGTCGATGCCGAACAGGGCTACGCCGCCATCACGCGCGAGCAACTGCAGCGCCACGCTTTGGCTCAGTGGGCCGAGATTCGCTTCGCGGCCCTCAAGGACATGAGCTTCGAGGGCGTCACGCGACCGTGGTATGACACCGCAGTGCTGGCGGATTTGAAGGATATCGATGTGCTGTTGATCGATGGTCCGCCGACTCTGCTGCGGCCGGACATCCGCTATCCGGCGCTGCCGTTTTTCTGGAACCGACTCAGCGCGGGCGCGATCGTACTGCTTGACGACGCCGCGCGGCCTGCCGAGCAGGGTATGGCGAAGATCTGGCAGCGCAGTTTTCCCCATGCTCGTTTTGAGTCGCTGCGCTTCGAGAAGGGCGCGCTGCGGGTGACCACACCATCTTAGCCAGTGGCCCGCTGCACGAACCAGATCAGCGCCAGAGCGGCGATCGCGGAGGATCCCCAGGGCATGACCCCCCGCCGATAGAACACGGTCGATCGCAAAATATAAGCCAGGGGCATGACGGCAAGCACTACTGCGAGTTGACCCACTTCGACGCCCAGATTAAAGGCGACCAGGGACACCAGGCGCGCACCCTTGGGTAGACCCATCTCGGCCAGCACCGAGGCGAAGCCGAAGCCGTGCAGCAGCCCAAACGCGAAGGCGATGCGCCAGCGTCCTTCAGTGACGCGCGGAAACACGTTATTGAGCGCGGCAACGATGATGGACGCTGCGATCACCGACTCGGTCAACCGCCCCGGAAGTCGAATGACGTCGAACGCGGCCAAGGACAGGGTGATCGAGTGGGCGAGCGTGAAGGCAGTGACCACCTTGACGATGTTGGTGAAGGCGGGAGCGGCCATCGGCACGGCTTCCCATCGGTTATTCCGGCGCAACAGGACCGCGGGCAACAGCAGCGACAACAGGAACAGCAGATGATCGATGCCGCTCCAGATGTGCCAGACGCCGGCGCGCAGATACTCGACGAATGCCGCCCATGGCGATGGATGATCGAGTTCGAACAGCCGTGCTGCCGAGGCGCCGCCCAACACGGCGGTCTGGACCTCGCCGTTTGCGCTGAGCGTCAGCAGCCCACGATGCGATGGGTCCTCCTCATTGAGCACCTTGTAGTCAATCGTCAAACGCTTGGGCGCGCTGCCGCAGTCGGCGGTGAGCGGCAGCCACAAATAGTTGCCATCGACGCGTTCGTTCACCTGTACCGGAGCAAAACTGA
>Ga0302324_100005751_pt1 | contig 26966 bp, 23 predicted proteins | sample Palsa_T0_1_FD_201949 | JGI IMG/M metagenome (GOLD analysis project Ga0302324, IMG submission 201949) | Peat permafrost microbial communities from Stordalen Mire near Abisko, Sweden - Palsa_T0_1 | ecosystem: Environmental > Terrestrial > Soil > Palsa > Peat permafrost | place: Sweden: Abisko...
CGAGGGCCTGCCCCACTATTTGTGCAGAATCGCTCCAGCCGTCTTACACCAGTTGTTCCATCAGGCCGATCAGGTAGCCGGTGTCGAAAGGGCCGGAGCGATAGGTGCGCGGGTCGAAAAAACGCCAGAGGTTGCGCGACTTTTCGATGGTGTAAAACAGCAGTTGCTCTTCGATGAGGTCTTTTTCGAGCAACTGCTGGTTGAAGCAGCGGACGGCGCCCGCCAGGATGTAGGGGACGCGGAAGTCTTCGGTGGAGATCAATTCGGGGGTGGCCTCGAATTTGATCTGCAGAATGCGGCCGCGGGCGTTGAGCTGGAAAAGGTTGATGCCATCGTCCTGAAAATTCGCCTCGGAATAGCTTTCGGGGTGGAATTCAATTTCGATTTCCGCCAGGAGGCGGTTCAAGTCGCGGACAAAACCGCCGCAGATGGCGTGCAGATCGACGGCGGCGTGGCGGCGAAGAGCGCCGATTTCGCGGGCGCGGCGGATGACGTTCTCGTCCTTGCGGGCGAGTGCGTCCAGGCTTTTGGCCAGCTTTTTCAGGCGATCCGTGGGCGGCGGGGAAAGGCCGGGCGCAGCATTGGATTTAAGTCCCCACTTGGCCTTCACAGATACCAGCATATGCGGGCGGCGGCCGCATATCAAATGGACTGAACGCGATGGACGACCAGGTGCACGCGACCCTTGATGAGGTCGAGGGAACTGCGGGGCGCGTGCGGAATGGGCTGCCACGTCGCGGATTGGTGCACCCACAAGCACCAGCCCAGGCCGTCCCGGCGCACGCGCCCGATGGTGCTGGCGCCGTCGAGGTCCAAAGCGAAATAGGCGTCTTCATGGGGGTCGAAGCGCGGCCCCGCGGAGCAATCCAGAAGAACGACGCCGGCGCCATTGAAAGCCGCCGGACGGCATGGATCTGGCGCCAGCCACGCGGCGACGGGGGACTGCAGCGGGTCCACGTCCGCCTGGTGGAAAGGATAGCCGGACCGGCCGATCGCCTGGGGATACGGATGTCCGGGTCCGATAGTGCCATCCAGCAGCGTAACGGTCCGGCAGGCGCCGCTCTGCAAGGACCCGTTGTACGGCGAGCGGAGGGTTTCCGGGGCGGTCAGCAGGTCCACCAGATCGATTCGCAAACGTGCCAGAATCTGGTCGGCCATGGCGGTGGAGAGGAGGCGCGCACCTTTCAGCGCATTGTGCAGGTGCGGCTGGGAAACACCGGTAATGCGGGCTAAGGCGCGCTCGGTGATCTCGCCGTTGCGCACGCGCGCCCGGAGGAGGGCCAGAAGGCGTGTATGGAGGAGCTGAAAATCCATTCCGTAAGAGGCCTCATCCTATTTCTAGCAGAAATAGAGGGGGCGAAAAATCGTAATATTCCCCAATATTCCTCTATAGTACTACGATAATTACGCACATATTTCTAATACAATAACCTAATATACAGGAATAACATACGTACTGGTATGTGGGAAAAATCCGATTAATGCCTCAAATAGTTGAGTGAATTGACTTGACGTTTTTGTGCCCGGCGATACATTTTAAACAGTTTTCAAACTACTGGTTGCCCCAGAGGTGTCAAGGGCCGCCGCGAGGACGTTTCAGCGATGATTTGGGACCGATCACAAACAATTGCGCTCGCAAAGACGACGTGCACGCATTGCCATGGCTATGGTTTGCGTCCGGGTCGAAACGACAAGGAGATCCCTTGCAATTGCGTCTTTCGGGCTGTTTTTCGCGCGTGCTACACGCGTTTTCGAGACCTGGCCTGCAAGGAGAAGTACCTGAGCCGGGTGCAGCTCGAGTTCTGCAGCGGCAAGGAGAGCCGCATGACCTACGGGCGCAAAGTGGAGGAGTATCTGGCCGATTTCTGTATCGTCAGCCGCGGAGCTCTGACCCCCTTCGAGCACGATGTGTTCCGCTTTCATTTCCTGCTGGGAGCGGATTGGAAGCTCTGCTGCTGGCGTTTGAAGATTGACCGGGGCACGTTTTTCCACACGATATACCGGATCGAACAGAAATTAGGGCGGGCCTACCGGGAATTAGAGCCATACGGTCTTTTCCCGCTGGACGAGTATTTTGGGGGCACCATGCGCAACGACCCGTCCGTAAGGCGGGCCGGCGGCGTAGTTCCTATCCACATGCCGGTACGGGCGCTGCGCCCTCCCGTGGCGCTCTCGGCGGCATAAGTGGAGGGCAACCGTGGGGGATGACGTCAGGCCGCGCGCGGCTGGGTTGGCTGACGCGCGCGGCTCGGGATCAAGCCTCTTTGCGGCGGGCGCATTCGAATATCGTGGGTGCGATATCGTGGGTCCGCCGCATTTTCTTCCCGTGGTACAATCCAGCCTGCGCATCGCATGGACCCCTTGACCCATTCAGCGACCGGCCTTTTTCTGGGACGCGCGGGTTTAAACCGTTTTTGCGGGCAAGCGCCGTGGATTCTGGTGCTGGCCGCCAACGCGCCGGATATCGATATCGTGACGCTGGCCGGCGGGCAGCTCAACTACCTTAACTACCATCGTCACCTGACGCATTCGCTGGCGGCTTGGCCGGTAATGGCGCTGCTGCCGGTTTTGGCGGTGCGGCTGTTTACGCGCAAGCCGCTCCGATGGCTGGCGGCATACAGCATTTCGCTGGTGGCGGTGGCGTCGCATCTTCTGCTGGACTATACGAACGTGTACGGCATCCGCTGGCTGCTGCCGTTTTCGGGGCGATGGTTCCATCTGGACATTACTTCGGTGGTGGACTTGTGGATTTGGGCGGTGTTCCTGGCGGGGTTGGCGGGGCCCGCGTTGGTGCGCCTGGTGAATTCGGAAATAGGCGCGCGCACGACCGGAGCCGGCCGCGGATTTGCCATTTTCGCGCTGTTGTTTCTGCTGCTCTACAATGCCGGACGGGGAGCGCTGCATGCGCGCGCGGTGGCGGTGCTGGATGCGCGCACGTACGCGGGCCTGGCGCCGGAACGGGTGGCGGCGCTGCCGGGACCGGTGAATCCGCTGAAATGGCGCGGGTTGGCCGAAACGCGCGAATTTTACAGCGTGCAGGATTTCAGCCTGCTCGAAGAATTCGACCCATCGCACGGCGCGATTTTCTATAAAACCGAGCCGGGGGCCGAAATTCTGGCGGCCAACAATACGCGGGATTTCCGGGATTTTTTCAAGTTTTCACAATTTCCACTGGAACGGACATCGCCGGTGGCCGATCCGGAAGGCGGCACGCGGGTGGAAGCCATGGATATGCGCTTCGGCACGCCGGAGCAGCCTGGATTCGTGGTGACGGCGATCATAGATCGGAGGCTGCAGGCGTTGCGGTCGTGGTTCAGCTTTAGCGGCCGCTAGATTCAGTTTCCGACGCGAACCGTCACGCCGGTCTGCGCGGAGATGCCGCCCACGCTCACCTGCAACGGAACCGCATCTCCCGTGGGGGCGCCAGCCGGTACACAGGCGTTCACTTGCGTCACACCGGCGAAGATCAGTCCCACCCAGTTAGCGGAACAGTTGCTCAGGACGCCGCCGACCTGCACGGCGACCTGAGCCGCGGGCATGGGGAACGCAGGCGCCACAGGCAGAAAGCCGTCGGCCCACGGCGCCGCCGTTTCGCCTTCGCCGGTGATGAAGAAAGTGAGATAGGCCCCGTGCGGCGCGGGTTGGTCTATGTTGAAGGAGACGGTACCATCGGCGAAGGTATTGACCGCCACGGCCTGCCCGGATCCGCCTGCGTAACAGTAGACGCCGGGCGCGGCAGCGCTCACTGGAATCGCTACGGGCTGGCTGCGCAGGCCGGCATATTCAACCTGCACCTGGGTGGTTCCGGAAATCTCGTAGGGAGCCACCGCGCTGACCTGTTGGTTATACGAGTAAATCATGGGAGCGGCGACATTATCGAAATACACGCGCGTGTCGCCCGCTTCCACCGGCAGATAGCCATCGCTGCCGTAAGTGGCCAAGGCGATGGGATTGGCCCCGAAGCCGGCGCCGAAAATGGTCACCAGCTCACCGGGCGCGACTCCTCCACCGGCGTAGCTGGCCGCGTTCACCACTCCGTTGGACGGAAACGTTACACTGCCGCCGATCGCCGATTCGTAGGCGCCGCGGTTCACGGTGCCGGGCTGCTGCGGGCGCGAGAGACCTTCCAGATCGTCGGGCGGCGCCACGGCCAGGTTGCCAGACCGTGCGGCGGGGCTGCTTTCGAGCACGTGGAAATCGGAGGTGGATGGATCGGTGCCCAGCGCGTTGAACTGCGGATCCGCGGTGAGGTCGTGCGTGCCGGGCGTGGCGTTCACCGGCCCGTTCCAATACACGTTGTAATCGAACTGGACATTTGAACTTCCATAAACATTCACCGCGGTTCCCGTGGCGGCCGATTCGACTACGTTGTTCCAGACGTTCACCGTACCCGACTGATTGACGAAGACGTCCGCGTAATTCACTACCAGGCCGTTGCCGTACACGGTGTTGTTCAGGAACGTGACGTTATCGCTCTGGTAGGTTAGCAGGCCGCCGCCGCCGTTATTCACGGAGAGATTGTTCTGCACCAGGAACCCGCCCTGATATGCTCCGATGGGGTCGGAGCCGGGCTGGTTGTTGCGCGAGGTGTCGATGATGATGCCGTCGCCATCGGTGGGCTTGCCGGTGTCCCCATAGGGTATCAGCGAGCGGTTGTCGAATAGCCGGTTGCGTTGGACGATGGTATGAGGCGCCGGTCCTTGGTCGTAGTTCCAGGATTCGAAGACCGAGATGCCGCTGTTGCCATAGCGCGAGTACCAGGCATTTTCGTGAACGAAGTTGTCCTGGATGGTCACGTAGTCGGCCTCTTCGGTGCCAATGCCGCCGCCCAGGCAATCGTAAATCTCGTTGCCGGCGATCAGGATGTGATGCGGCTTGTTCGCGCCATCCTGGCGCCCGTCGATGTCGATGCCGTTGCCGTTGCAGGCCGGGTCGGGGGTGGCCTGGAGCGCATCGGCCGTGCACTGAGCCAACGTGACGTTCTGCAGGTTGCCTTGGACGTGGAAGCCGGAAATTTCGATATAGGCGGCTCCGCCGTGAATCTCGATGGCGTTCCAGGCGGCGCCGCCGTAAATCCGCGGCTGGTGGCCGGGATAGGCCAGGTAAGAGATCCAAGCGGCGGCCGTGCCCGAACGGGTGATGTCCAGAAGGTTGCATCCCGCGCAGGTGGTGTAGACGCCGTTCATCACGTAGACCGTATCGCCGGGCACGGTCAGGTTCGCGGCGGCTTGAATAGTTTGGAATGGGGCGGTGACGCTCAGGCCGCTGTTGGAATCGCTGCCTGTGCCACTGACATAGTAAGTGGCGCTATAAGCGGAGACGGTGAGGGACACTACGGCGAGGATGCACTTCACGAGGGTATGGTATCACCAGGCGGAAGGCGGGCATGGGTCACCACGCCGCTCGGGCGGAGGCGGGCTGGGAGCCCGCCGCAGCTCAAGGAGCTGCCCCACTCGCAAACTCCGTTCACTTGCCGGACTGGGCAATCTTGAGTTCTTCCAGATCGTTCTCGTAGTAGGTGCCGCCGGCTCCGCCGGTCCCTTTGTGCTTCTCGATGTAGCCGATCAGCGTCTGCCGGATTTGCTCCGCTTCGGAGAAGGTCTCGTGAGTCCAGAAGCGCTTGGCGGGGTCGAAGAATCCGATGCGAGAGAGGAACGAAACACCCCAACTGTTGCTTTCCTCGAGGGAGTCGGTACTTCCGAAATCGGGTTTGAACGAACCGTCCGGTTGCAGCGACTCGCGCAAGCACCAGCCCAGCATTCTGCGTATTTCCGCCGTGGCGGACTGCCTCTGCATGTCATTCATGGAAGGCCAGGCAAAACGGAATAGGGTGATAGCGTCCATATTGTTGTGGTTCGAATTGTGGCCCACTTCAAGCCAGCCGATGGGGTAATCCGTGCCTTTCACGGCGAGCAGGTGATCCGCGACAGCCGCCAGGTTCGGAACATCTCCGCGCAGATAGGAGATTACATGGAAGGTCACGCTCAAATCGTCGACGAACTCCACGCGTCCGTTCCTCACGTAGCTCTCTCCCCACCAACCGGTCCGGGGGTTTCGCAGGCGGTGCAGGATTAATTCCGTCAGAGTGTCTTTCAGTTGCGGGCGCCAGCCGTAATACGCGGGTTTGCCGCGCAGGATCAGGCGGATGAGGCTGGATAACGACTCATTCAGCTCCCTGCGATGGTCGACTCCGGTGCGGGGGAGATCGGACACCGCTATGCTTTCGAGGTACTCTTGCAGGCTCACAGGAGAATTCACGCGATCGAAAATCCGTAGTCTATAGCGGGGGACTTCGGCGGCGTTGGATGGTTTGCTGAGATGGTCGTAAGTCGCGTTTAGCTTGAAGAACCATTCGTCGTGACAACTTCCCCAACTGCCATCGGCAGGATCCTGCCGGTCGGCCCGCGCCTCCTCTTCCGGGTGGGCGAGAACCCTCTCCAAATCGTCCAGCCGCCGCTGAAGCCGGGCGGCGTCCATTACGTATCCGGCGAGCCAGCTTGCTTCGGCGAGAATCTGATGCGAGCACAATGAATTCTGGCCGGTGGCTTCGCGGGCCGCTATGCGCGCCATCAAACCAGGAAACCGGGCACGTTGCCGGGAGTACCGCTCCCGATAATCGGGCGCCACACTCGATAAGTAGGCTGTAAACTCCCGTGTCTGCTTTGCCCGGGTGTCCAAGTCACTGGCCGGTATTTCCGCGGGCGTGAGAGCGGGTGCGCCGAGTAACAGAACCGAGCAGCTCGACGACCACAGCAGCTTTCGAAAAGTGAAGCCTTTCGTCTGAAGCACCGAATTACACCGGGACGGCGAGCACCTGCCAACATACCACCCATCGCCACAGCCGTGGCGGTGCGCGGGACCGCATGCCGGCCGGTATCTTCGGCTTTGTGTGGCGCAGCCCTGCGCTGGTAGGATGGTCTTCGGTGAATCGAATCCTCGTTATTGGCGCTACCGGCACCGTTGGCCGCCAGGTTGTCAGTCAATTACAGGCTACGGGCGCGCCAGTCCGCGCGTTGACGCGCAACCCGGAGGCGGCCGGCTTGCCGCCACAGGTTGAGGTGGTGCGAGGAGATCTCGCAGTGCCCGAGACCCTGGATGGATGCCTGGACGGCATCGACGCGGTGTTCCTGGTGTGGACCGCTCCAGCGGCCGCTGTGCCTCCCGCTCTGGAGCGGATCGCGAAGCATGCACGGCGCATCGTATTCCTCTCGGCGCCGCTCAAAACGGCACACCCGTTCTTTCAACAGCCCAATCCGGCCCGCGCGCTAGCCGAGCAAATCGAGCGGCTGATTGAGACATCGGGACTGCAGTGGACGTTCCTGCGTCCCGGAATGTTCGCCGCAAATGCCCTGCATTTTTGGGGGCCGCAGATTCGCGCCGGCGGCGATGCGGTGCGCTGGCCCTATGGCGCCGCGCCGACAGCCCCGATCCATGAACGTGATATCGCCGCAGTGGCGGTGCGCGCCTTGCGTGAGGATGGACACGTGGGAGCGGAATATGTTCTGACCGGACCGGAATCGCTGAGCCAGTCCGAGCAGATATCGATAATCGGCGATGTAATCGGCCGCCTGGTGCGGCAGGAAGAGATCTCGCCGGAGGAGGCGAGAGCCGAGTGGCTCACGTGCATGCCCGCCTCCGTGGCGAACATGCTGCTGGACGCCTGGGGTGCGGCAATCGGTCAACCGGCGTTCGTGACATCCACGGTCGCCGAGATCACCGGAACGCCGGCGCGGACGTTCCGCGAATGGGCGACCGACCATGCCGCGGCGTTTCGGGCGTGATCTCGCGCGCGAGTGCCGGTTGTCGGTCTTACACGCACAGCTTCCGCAGGAAGAACATCATCGGACACCAGTTGGTGAACGCCGACTGAAACAGGTTCAGCCCACAAACGCCGTGAACCAGTACCAGCTTGGATTCACCCAAGTACCCAGCGCCAGGCTTAGAAGCACGAGGAAGCCCGCGATCAGACGCAGGTATCGATCGATGGTCATGCACTTCTCCTTCGGTTCACCACGAAATATACGATGGGCACGGTCATGCGCGAAAGGGCCAGCGAAGCGATCTCGCCCGCCATCAGCGCGATCGCCAGACCCTGGAAGATCGGATCGAACAGAATCACCGCCGACCCCACCACTACGGCCGCCGCGGTCAGCACCATGGGCCGGAAGCGGACCGCGCCGGCGTCGATCACCGCCGCGTCCAGCGGCATGCCTTCCTTCAAACGCAACTCTATAAAGTCCACCAGGATGATGGAATTCCGCACCACGATGCCGGCCCCTGCAATGAATCCGATCATCGAGGTCGCCGTGAAAAACGCGTGCAACAGCCCGTGCGCCGGGAGGATGCCCACCAGCGAAAACGGAATTGCCGCCATGATCACCAGGGGCGTCGAGAACGACTGGAACCAGCCGACCACCAGCCCGTAAATCAGGATCAGCACCGCCGCGAAAGCCAGGCCCAGATCGCGAAACACTTCATAGGTGATGTGCCATTCGCCGTCCCATTTCATGGCGTAGTGGTTGTCGTCGGTAGGTTGGTGGGCGGTCAGTTGCTCGATCTTGATCTGCGGCGAGAGCTTCAGAATGGCGTATACGGGACTCTCGATGGCGCCCGCCACATCGGCCGTCACGTATACTACCGGCATCAGGTTTTTGTGATAGATGCTTTTGTCCGCGGTCACTGCTTCCTGGCGCACTAACTCGCTCAGCGCCACGCCGCGGACCTTCAGCGACAACATGCGGTCCAGGTCCGAGCGCGTAGCACGGTCGAGCCGCACCGTGATGGGGATATCTTCCTTCTCCGAATCCACGTGCAACAGGCCCGCCCGATACCCGGCCGAAGCCACCTGCACCGTGCGCGCAATGTCGTCGTCCGAAATGCCGCTGAGCGCAGCCTTCTCCTTGTCGACCACGAGCTTGTACTTGGTCTGATCGTCGTCCACGTACCAGTCCACATCCACCACGCCGGCGGTGCGCTTGAACAGGTCGCGGACCTCGCGCGCCAGACGCAGCCGGCCTTCCTGGTCTGGGCCGTAGACCTCCGCCACCAGGGTCTCGAGCACCGGCGGACCGGGCGGCACTTCCGCCACCTTGATGCGCGCGCCGAAGCGGTCCGCGATGGGCTGCAACCGCTGCCGCACCTGCTCGGCGATCTCGTGGCTTTGCAGTTTCCGGTCGCTCTTGGGCAGCAGGTTCACCTGGATATCCGCCATGTTGGGCCCATGCCGCAGATAGTAGTGGCGCACCAGGCCGTTGAAGTTGTAAGGCGCCGCAGTGCCCACATAGGTCTCCAGGTCGATTGCTTGGGGCTGCTTCTGCGCCTCGCGGGCCAGCGTTTCGGTGACACGCGCGGTCTCCTCCAGCGTGGTGCCGTTAGGCATGTCCACGATTATTTGGAACTCGCTCTTGTTGTCGAACGGCAGCATCTTCACCTTGACGAATCCGATGTACACGAGCGACATGGAGCCGAGCAACAGCACCACCACCATGGCCAAAAATCCCCAGCGGAGAGGCGTGCGGTGCAGCAAATTTCCCATCACGCGGCGATACACGCGCGTAAGCACATCCTCGGGCTCGCCGTACGCGTGCGCCGCGCCGGGCTTTAAAATCCGCACTGCCGCCCAAGGCGTCACTACGAACGCCACCATCAGCGAGAACAACATGGCCGCGCTCGCGCCGACGGGAATTGGGCGCATGTACGGCCCCATCAGCCCGCCGACAAAAGCCATGGGCAGGATCGCCGCCACCACGGCCAGTGTGGCCAGAATGGTGGGATTGCCGACTTCGTTCACGGCTTCCACCGCCACGTCGAAGGGCGGCCGCTCGCGATTGGCGGGCATGCGCCAGTGCCGCACGATATTCTCCACCACCACGATGGCGTCGTCCACCAGAATGCCGATGGAGAAGATCAGCGCGAACAAGGTGATGCGGTTCAGCGTGTAGCCGTAGAAATAAAAAATCGCCAGCGTGAGCGCCAGGGTCACCGGGATGGCGATGAACACGATGAGCGATTCGCGCAGCCCCAGCGTGAGGGCGATCAGCACGCTCACCGACACCACCGCGATGAGCATATGCCACAACAGCTCGTTCGATTTTTCGGCGGCGGTCTCGCCGTAGTGCCGCGTGATGGCGATGGTAACGTCCGCTGGTATCGCGCTGCCCTTCAACGGCTCGATGCGCCGCAGCACGTTGCCGGCGACCACCACCGCGTTGGTTCCTTTGCGTTTGGAAACCGCGATGGTGACGGCCGGATCGAAGCCCTGGCCGGCGGAATAACGCACGTATTGGCTGGGCTCCTCGCCCGCATCGCTCACCTGGGCGACATCGCGCACGAAGACCGGCTTCGCGTTTGCCACTCCCACCACCACGGCGCGTACATCGTCCGCGCTGCGCAGGAACTCGCCGGTTTCGAGTAGCAGTTGCCGGTTGGCGCTGGCGTACCCGCCCGCGTCCAGACGGCGGTTCGACGCTCCCAGCGCGCCGATCACCTGCATAGGCGTGAGCGAATAGGCCGCCAGGCGCGCCTCGTCCAGCTCCACGCGGATCTCGCGGCGCTGGCCGCCGATCAGCGTGACCTCCGACACGTCCGGCACCTGCTTGAGGGCATCGTCCAATTGCGCGGCGATGCGGCGCAACTCGAAATCGCCGTAGCGCTTGCTGGTGAGGGTTAGCGCCAGGATCGGCACATCGTCGATGGAACGCGGCTTCACCAGCGGCTGCGATGCGCCCGGCGGAATCAGGTCGAAATTGGCGTATAGCTTCTGGTTCAGCCGCACGATGCTCTTTTCTTCGTCCTGGCCCACCAGGAAGCGCACCACGGCCATGGACATGCCAGGACTGGATGTCGAGTAGATATACTCCACGCCGGGCACTTCCCACAGCAGCTTTTCCATGGGCTTGGTCACGCGCTCTTCGACTTCCCGGGCGGAAGCGCCGGGCATTTGGACGAAGACGTCAATCATCGGCACGATGATCTGCGGCTCTTCCTCGCGCGGCAGTTTCCACACCGCGAAAGCGCCCAAAAGGAGCGAAGCGGCGATGACCAGCGGCGTCAGCTTGGAATCGATCCAGGCGTGCGCGAAGCGGCCCGCGGGCCCCAGGTGCCTGCGGTTCACAACGTCGCTCACCGATGGGCCTCCACGCGCGCGCCATCTGCGAGGCCGGGCAGCAACGGGCAGATCACTGTCTCGCCCGCGCTCAAGCCCGAGAGGACTTCCACTTTTTCGCCGGACTTCCGGCCCACGGTGATGAGGCGCGTGTGCGCGTTGCCGCCATCGGCAACGAACACCGATTGCAGTTGACCGCGCTCGATGACGGCCGCTGCGGGTACGGCTAGCACCTGCCGCGAGCCGCCGGAAAACACGGCGCGTCCGAACATGCCGGACCGCAACTGTGCGAGCGCCGGCAAATCGATCTTCACCAGGTAGGCGCGCGAAGCGGCGTCCACTGCCGGCACGATTTCGGAGACGTGCGCATCCAGCGTGCGGCCGAGCGCCTCCACATTCACCGAGACAACCTGCCCGGCACGAATGGATTTCACCCGCGACTCTTCGACGGGCGCTTCCAGCCGGTAGGCGCCTTCGCGCTCGATGGTGAGCAGCGGCGACCCTGGCGTAGCCATGCTGCCCGGTTCGGCGGTCCTCGCCGTGACGACGCCGCTGAATGGCGCGCGGATATCCGCGTAGCCGCGCATGATTCCGGCGGACTCCACCTCCTGCTGAGCCTGCGCGATCTTCGCGCGCACTTGGGCGCCCCTGGCGGCGGCCATCTCATAACCGGCTTCGGCCGACTTGCGCCGGGCGGTAGCTTCGTCGAACTCCTGGTTCGAAATGGATTTCTTGTCGAAGAGTTCCTGCATGCGCGCAAAGGTGGCGCGCGCCAAGTCCAGTTGGACCTTGGCTCCGGCCAAGGCCTGATCGGCTTCGGCCTGCGCGCTGCGGGCTTCGTCGCGCCCCGCCTCGGCGCGCCTGTAATTCGATTCCAGATCGCGCGCATCCAGCGCGACCAGCAGGTCGCCCGCGCGCACGCGATCGCTGGCCTGCACGCGCACCTCGCGCACATAAGCCATCACCTTGCTCGAAATCAGGGCCGCGGTCCGCGCGCGAACGGTCCCCACTGCCTCGTATCCGGAAGACCATGCTTCAGCAGTGACCGCGACGGTCTGAACAGCGACAGGTGCAGCCGAAGGCGTCTCACTTTTACGCGTCTCACTCCCACAACCCACCAGCGCCAAACCAGCACCCAGCACCCAGAACCCAGCACCCTTAGTTGCCACGCAGCACCTCCGATCCTTCCGTCAGCCTTCCGGCCGCCAACTCCATCACCACCGCCGCCATACGCTGATCGTGCACGGCCGCCAGGTACCGCGTGCGGCTCTCCAGTACGGCGGTCTCATTGCGCAGCAGATCGGTGACATTCGCGAGGCCTGCCTGGTATCGATTCTGGGTGATGCGCAGGCTCTCTTCCGCCTCGGCGACGGACGCCTTGGCCACTTCGATACGCTGTCCGGCCGCGCGCAGGTCCGCATACGCGCGCCGCACCTCCAGCCGGATGCCAGACCCGGCCCGCTCCTGCTCGGCTTCGGCGCGCCGCAATCCTTGGGTAGCGGCCGCAACGCGCGCGCGGTCGCCGAGGCCATTGAACAAATTCCATTCGAGAGAAACGGCCGCCAGCCAGTTGGCGCCTCCGCGATCGATGAAGCGCTGGCGGTCCGCTTCGAATGCGGCGCGCACGCCGACTTGCGGCAGCCACGCACCGCGCGCTGCCGCGATCTGCGTCTGCGCCAGGCTCGCCGCGAGCTTGACCTGGCGCGCTTCCGGCCGCTCGGCCAGCGCGCCCTGTTCGTATTCTTCGAGTGACACGTCTGGCAGAATGGCCGGTTCGAGTTTAGCGCTCAGGCGATGCGCGATATCCAGCGGCAGGCCCAGAGCGTCGTTCAATGCCGCGCGCGCCACATCCAAATCCGCCGCCCGCCGGATGCGCTGCTCTTCCACCTCCGCGCGGTGCACGCGGATCGAAAGTACATCCACATCCGTGGACATACCCGCCGCGCGGACCGACTCGGCCCGCGCCAGATCGGCTTCCGCCGAGCGTACGGCCTCCCCGGCCGCCATCAGATTGGCCTCCGCGAGCAGCGTTCCGTAATACGCGTGCGCTACCCCCGCAAGCACTTCCATGTTGGCCCGCCGCCCATCCTCGCTTGAAATTCCGTGCGCCAGTTCCGCCGAGCGCACCGCCTGGTGGGTGCGTCCGCCGTCGTAGACGACTTGATCGACCGTGAGATGCGACTGGAAATTATTTAGCGCATCCGGCCGGTTCAACGGACCCAGGCTGAAGTTCGCCGCCGCAAACTGATGCTGGGTGAGCAGCGAACTGAATACGAATACCGGATTATTGCCGCGGTTGAACGACTCGGAGTAATTCAGCTTTGGCAAGCGCCCGCTACGGGCTTCGCCAATACGCGCCTCGGCGGCGCAGGCTCCGGCGGACGCCGCGGCGATGGTCTGGTTATGCGCCAGGGCCAGCTTTACGGCATCCCGCAGCGAGAGTGGCTCCTGCGCCCAGACCGGCATGCCGAATAGAATTGCCATGAATGGAGTTTTCCACATCGGGATCTGAAAGGGCGATATGCTATGTATGAGGATGCAAGAAGTGCCGTCACGTGACATTGTCACCTCCGTGTGTGAATTGCATCTCAATTAGTGGGAAATCAAATGGAAGTTATCGTTCTTCATTTAGGCGGCGTAAAGTTTGAAGCCGCCGCGCGCGGCCACCGCGTGCTATGCGATCAGCCGGCGGAGAACCGCGGCACCGACCAGGGCATGACGCCGCCCGAATTCATGCTGGCGTCGCTAGGCACCTGCGCCGGTTTTTATGCCGCCGAGTATCTGCGCACGCGCGGCCTGTCGGCGGAGGGCCTGGAGGTGAGGGTGACCGCCGAAAAAGCCAGCGCGCCGGCCCGCCTGGCATCGTTCCGCATCGAAGTCACCGTGCCGGACCTCGACCCGCAGCATGAGGCCGGCGTCCTGCGCGCGGTGAAGGCCTGCTTGATTCACAATACGCTGATGCACACGCCCACCATCGAAATCGCTCTGGAAACGCGTGTTCCCGCTACAATTGGATAGCGGGAGCCCCGTTTGGAAAAGGAAAGCGAGATTCAACTGGCGCGCGATTTGATGGCCGGCAAGCCAGAGGCTTTCGACCGCTTTGTGGAGCACTTTCGCACCAAGGTTTTCCAGTACAGTTGGCTGATGTGCGGCCACCGCGAAGACGCCGAGGAAGTTTCCCAGGATACGCTGCTCAAGGTTTTCGAGAACTTCGACCAGCTCCGCGAGCCCGAGCGCGTGCGGTCGTGGGTGCTGCGCATCGCCAAGAATTTCTGCCTCATGAAGCGCCGCCGCAGCCAGTTCGCGCCTACGCCACGACAGGAACTTTCGCTCGACGACTATATTCCGGCGCTCGACGGCGATGGCGGCCAGGTGAAGCTGCAGATCGCGGATTGGTCCATCCTGCCCGAAGACCGGGTGCTGCGCGCCGAGTTGCGCCAGGTGCTCGACCGGGCCATTGCGGCCCTGCCCGACACCTATCGTTCGGTGGTGGTGCTGCGCGATGTGGAAGAATTGTCCACCGAGGAAGCCGCCCAGGTGTTGGACGTGAGCATCGACGTGATCAAAACGCGGCTGCATCGCGCGCGTCTGGCTATTCGGCAGGAGTTGGACGCCTATCTGAGAACTGTGGAGGGATCCGCACGTGCCACACGGAACTGAAGAGTGCAAACGGATCTTCGCCACGCTCTCCGAATATCTGGATCTGGAATTGCCGCCGGATGCCTGCCGTGAAATGGAAGCGCACCTGGCCGGCTGCGCGCCGTGCGTGGAATTCGCCGAGAGCCTGCGCCAGACCGTAGCGCTGTGCCACAAATATCGGGCCGCCGAGATGCCGGACCCCATCGGCAAGGCCGCCCGCGCGCGGCTGCAGGAGGCCTGGCAGCGCGCATTGGCAGCGCGGCAGCCAAAGGCGGCAGGCTGAATGCGACGCTGACCCTCTGGGTCGAGTCACCTGGACCTGGCGGCCTGGGAGGCAGCCGCAGGGTGCGCCCAGCATCGTCGGGCGTCGTCCCAATTCAGGCCGCGGGCAGAGCCTATGGCCGCAATCGCGAATCCCAATCGTAAACCGGCGCTACGCCGGGAGCCTTTCGCAGGTGCGCCAAGGCCCCGGCGATGGTGCGAAGCTTCACGCGCGCCAAAAGGCTCACATCACATCCTTACGAACTGCCGGCAGGCGAAGCCGCCTGCTTTGCCTTATTCCACCCGCTTCCAGGAATCGTCGGGGTCGAAACGGGTTATGGGCGGCGCTGGTTTACCCGGAATCGGCTCAATGTCTTTTTGATAGACCACCCCGTTCTGGTTCACGATGAACGTGTGAACTCCAGTCACTCCATACTGGGCGGGCCAAGCCACCAAGCCGAACCCGCCAATCAGCTTGCTCTTGACGAAGTAATTGTGAGATCCTCCCGGCGCATGCGAGCCTTGCCCCTCAAGAACCCGGAAATAATATCCGTGGTAGGGCTTCGCGCGACCCTTCTGAACACCGTCCCAGGCGGCCTGGGCGAACCCCTCGGGAACCAGCGGCTCCCCGGCGCCCTGCCAATACAGCCCGTCCTGCCGGCCGGGAGTGCTCATGAGACGGGGCGCATACTCGAGCATGCCGTCTTTATCGCGATCCTCGGCAGCATACTTCCGCTGCGCTTCCACATACCCGTAGCAAATCTCGATCGCGTCGAGCTCGTCGGTGCCGATATGCCGGGCGCGCATTTCGGCCGGCGTTTCAGAGGCGTCGAAGCTCCACTTGCCCTTAGTGCGGACGAGGGGCACCGGGAAAGGCCAGTCCTCTTCGCCAATCGCAAGAACGGCGCGATTCGGGTTCATGCGAGAGACTTCCAGCCGGTGCTTGGCGCGCGCGAGATGTGCGAACTCGGTCTGTTCGGCCAGATCTTGCGCGGTATCGCCGCAGGTCAGAGTATCCTTCGCCCGCGGTCCGAAAATAGCCGACAGCCGCGCAGTGTCGTGGGCCTCCGCCGCATCGATGACGGCTTGCGCCGCTGCTTCCGCCGAATCGAAGCTCTCCTGTGCAATGGAAGGCGCAGCGCACGCCAGCGCCAGCGCCGCGCAAATAGTACAGAGCTTGCCAGTCATGGCTATCGCCTCCCTCCGCCGCCGCCGTGCATCCCGCCGCCACCGAATCCGCCGCCGCCGAATCCACCGAAACTGTGCCCGCCCATGCTGGAGAAGCCGCGGTCGCTTTGCATACGCGTCATCCCGCCATTGTGATAACCGCCGAAGACACTGTGACGGCTTGTCCACCCGCGCTGATCAAACCCCCGGTTTCCTAAGCGCTGCTGCGGCGAAACACGCGATCCCGGGGACCCGCCACGCGCGGCCGCGCTATTAGGCGAAAATCGGTTGGCCACCTCGCGATTGGCATACGGCACACCGAGCCGGTGTTCCGGATCATGCGTCCACGCCGAACGGCCCAACGCGCCGCCTTCGTTGGGATGGTAATGGAAACCGTAGCGATGCAAGAACGAATTATCGACGAAAATCCCGCCACCGAACCAGTCGGGTGCCCATCCCCAGCCTCCCCAGCCCCAGCCGCCCCAGCCGCCAAACCAGAGACCGATATCGATGCCGGGAAACCACCCAAAACCGATATCGATGCCAGGGTAAATCAGCGGCGGATAATATCCCCAGACCGGCGGTCCCCATACGTATACGGGATTGTAATTGGGCACGTACCACACATCCGGGTTTGCCGGTTCGATATCGATCTCCGACTGTCCGCCCTGGTTCTGGGTAGTGACGGTTTCCTGCGGAGTCGACCGGAGCGTTCCTTTGGCCTGGGCTTTGGCCCGCATGCGCTGCACCGCCTGCATGACGTTCGCTTGCTGAGCGAGAAAGGCGTTCCCAAGCTGGGTGGTCCAACTCATGTTCTGGGTCAACTGGGCGAGCACGTCCGGGAAAGCGACCAAGCCCTGCACGCTGGGGTCCCAATTCTCTTTTTTGGCCTTGTCCATGAGCTTCGATGGTTTCCAACTTCGATGGTCCCGTACCCATTGTTCGGCCTCGGCGATCTCCATCGGGTAAGTGGAAGCGGCCAAAACTTCGCCCACCAGCGGGTCGGGATCGAGCGCGATGGGCGCCACCAGATCGTCAAGCTGTTCGGGGGTCAAAGGCGCGCCTGGGTTGGCGGCCGGTGGAGGAGCGTTTGGCGGAGGATTCTGCGCGACCGCCATGTGCAGGAGGAAGAACGCGGCCAATGCCGCCGCGCCACTAAGCCAACGTTGATCTGACGTCATTCATCACCATTCACGCCGCTGCCACGACTCTGGCGGCTGGCTGGTGCAATCACGTGCATGTGTCTCACTGCCAGCCTTTCCACAGCATATCCCCCTCTTTGCCGTCCGGCCATACCGCCATCGCTGTAGTTCCCGCCGGTATGTGTGAGATCGCACATGTTTCAACGCGCCAGATCGTTACATGCGCGTACCGGTTCCAGCTTTGCGGATTCGCCGGATCGACCGCCCCCATACCCGCCGGGTCAGGCGAGATCCAGCGGCCTTCGACGGCTTGGTACTCCCGGGCGGTTATACTTTTAGCTGATCCACAGGCCAGCGAATTCACTCATCCATAGAGTATGGACGCGAACTCGTTCCAGTTCCTCAACCCCGGTGAATTGCCCGACGATGAGGTGACCCTGCAACTGATCGCGACTCAGCCCGCCGACCCAGTGAAAGAGTGGGTTCCGTATTACGTGTTCCACATCCTGAGCGGCAAGACGCCAACACCGAGCACATGCGTTTGTACGGCGGCCATGTGGGCTACGGCGTCCGGCCCGATTACCGGGGCCGCCATTTCGCGGGACGGGCGCTCCGGTTGTTGCTGCCATTGGCCCGCCGGCACGGTTATCCGAACTGTGGATTACATGCAATCCCGAAAACGTGGCTTCCCGCCGGACGTGCGAGTTCGCCGGAGCGGAATTCGTCGAGATCGTGGACTTGCCGCCGCACGTGGATATGTATCGCGAAGGCGAGCGCCGGAAGCGCCGATACCGGCTGGATCTTCAGAGAATACCGATCCCGTGCGACGATCCGTAGGGCGGCCGGAGATCCGCCATCAAGGCTCCATCGTTCGCGCGAGTCAGTTCCTTGTTGCCCCAGTACGGACTTATCGCGTTCCAGGCCTGCAACTGCGGCTTCGCAAAAGGACGCCGCACGCGATCGATTTTTTCGCCGCGAATCTCGATCTCATCCAAGGCGCCGGGCCGCATGCCGGCCTTGTTCGCCCATAGGAACGTGGGCACTTCCGTGGGTTCGAATCCCATCACGCTGGACGCTACCATATCCGCCGCTACCGGATTGGTACCGGCTACGATCACGTCCATCTTGAACGTTTTGCCCATTGACGGCCCATTGCCTTCCATGGCCATGGAACCGTCGATCACCACCAGGCCGAGTTTGTTGGCGCGCACCATGTCCACCACTACGGCCGAGGCGGCGGTGGGTTCCACTTTCGCGGCCAGGTCGTGCATGTGGCCGCGCACCGACTGGTACACGGTGCCCGGAAATGTGCCGATCAGGTTCTTCATCCCCAGCGTCACGGTGGCAAGCTGATGCGTCTTCATCATCGGCACGGAGCAAAGCATATCGACTTCGGCCAAGCTCCGGTGCAGGGTGATTTTGTCGAAAACGAAGCCGCCGGGCACGGCCACATCCACCAGGTCGCCGGAGTGCAGATTAACCAGTGGAACGTGCAGGGTCTTGGCGAGATCCGTATAGCCGAGCTGCTCGAAAACATACTGCTGCATGGGGTCCAGGATGTCGCGCTTGCGGGTGCGGTAAATCCCCGTGGCTAGCACGTTGAATTTCGGGGCAGCCGCGGAGCCTTCGCCGATAGATACCTCCTTGCCGGCACGCTGCATTGTCTCTGCAAGCGTGCGCACCACGGCGAGCTTGGCGCTGGTAAGGAGGAACTCTCGGCGGCTAAGCTTGCGCATTGAAGTGAAACACCTCCGAAAGTATATTATTGCGTATTCCAGGAGATGTGGGGCGGCCAATCATGGCCGCAGCCGCCTTCTAGGCGGCTTGCGTCGGCATGAGTGCCGACGCGGCACGCATGAGTGCGTGCGCCACGTCAAGGCGGCAGAATGGTGGCATTGGGCTAAGAGCCGGCGACGGTAACGGGCTTCCCCGAATACTGCACCACCTTGTCCGGCTGCGCCGTCTGGCCGATGCCGGCACCGTGGCCTTCCCCCACGAACACCACCCGGAACGTGCGCGTTTCCAGCATGCCCGGAAACTGTCCCTTGCGCTCCCCGATGGTCAGCGTGTGGGCGCCCTCGTCCCAATGCATCGGAATAGTCGCATAGACGCCCTTCTCATAGTCATAGCTGTCGTTCTCGTCTTCGTAGAGCGTAAAACTGCCGCCCGCGCCGCGATACACGCGCAACTCAACGGGGTCCGCCGGTTTTTCGGTGGCGTACTCCACGTCCGGTCCCATCGGAACAATAGATCCCGCGCGAACATACAAAGGTAATCGGTCGAGCGTCGCCGAAGCATCGATCGACTTACCGCCATTCGCGGCGTGTCCGGTCCAGAAGTCATACCACTTAGTCTTCGGCAGATACAAGTGCCGCGTGGTGGCTCCTGGTTCGGTAACCGGATTCACGAGTATGGCCGGGCCAAACAGGAATTGATCGCCGATGTTCTGCGCCCGGACGTCGGACCGGAAATCCATCACCAGCGGGCGCATGGGGGTGTAACTCTCACTGGTAGTCATCCAGGCGACGGAGTAAATGTACGGCATCAACTCGTAGCGCAGGCGGTCGAACCGGGTCAGAATGGACTGCGCCTCCGGGCCATAAGACCACAGTTCGTTCTGGTCGGTGGTGCGCGTGCCGTGCACGCGGAAAATCGGACAAAACGTGCCGTATTGGAACCAGCGCACGAACAACTCGCGGTAAGCCGGATCGTTCGGGTTACCGATGAAGAATCCGCCTATGTCGGTCGTCCAGTAAGGAATGCCGGAAAGCGAGAAATTCAACCCCGCGGGAATCTGCCGCTTGTAAGTCTCGAAATCCGACAAGATATCGCCCGACCAGGCCGTCACCGCGTTGCGCTGCGCGCCGGCGAACGCCGAACGCGAGAGGATGAATACGCGCTTCCGGTCGCTAGCCTTGCGCTGGCCCTCATACACCGCCGTGGTCGTCATGAGCGGAAAGATGTTCGCGAAGCGCGCGCCGCTGCCGATGGCCAGCCTGTTATTCAGCATCAGGTTCTCTTCGCGGCCTTCCGTTTCCGGTTCCGTGGTGTCCAGCCACCAGGCGTCGGCTCCAATTTGGAATAGCGCCTTATCCATCAGGTTCCAATAGTAGGCTCGCGCATCCGGGTTAGTAGCGTCGTAAACCGCCATGTGCGCCGGATGGTACGCGGCCACCTTGGTGCGATCGATGAAGAAGCCGCGCTTGTCCATATCGGCATAAGTGGGCGTACCGGGGTCGAAGTAAGGCCACACGGAGATCATCAGGTGGAAATTGTTGTGGTGCAGGTCGTCGATCATTCCCTTGGCATCGGGATATTTCTTATTGAATGTAAACTCGCCCTTGGTGGTCCACCAGAACCAATCCTGCACGATGTTATCCACCGGAATGTGCAGCGCGCGGTATTTGTGCGCCACTCCCAACAGTTCCTCTTGGGACTGATACTTATTCTTGCACTGCCAGAAGCCATAGGCCCACTTGCCGAATAGCGGAGCCGCGCCGGTCAATTCGCGGTATCCGGCCACGATCTTGTCGAAGTCCGGACCGTACAGAAAATAGTAGTCGATCGAATCGGCTACTTCCGAACTGATGTACAAAGAATGCACGAAGCGGTTATTGAACCGGCTTCTGGAAGTATTGTTCCAAAACAGGCCGTAGCCATTGGTGGAGACCAGCAGAGGTACCGCGATGCTGGTGTTGTCCTGCGATACGTCGACCGATTCGCCGCGGTAATTCCACACGCCAGCCTGGTGCTGGCCCAGTCCGTAGAACGCCTCTTCGGAGCCGTATATGGAAATATTGTCCTCCGCGCGGTAAGTGTCCTCGCCGTTGACCTTGGCGGGAGTCATGGACTTGGGGCCTTCCTGCACGAGCTTTTTGCCCGCCGGGTCGCTGTACGCGATCAGGCCGTCCTTGCGGGTAATCGTAACCTTCAATCGCGGAGTCACAAGCGTAACATCGGCGCCGCTGGATTCCATCTTCCATTGCGCCGCCGGCCATGAGGTTTTGTTAACTACATAGCCGGGCTCCTTGGGGAAGGATGCGGTGGGCGAATAAACGACGTGGATGATGGAGTCCGTGCAGACTTCGATACGCATCGCGCCCGACTGCATGGTCAACGTTACGCCGTTGGAGTGCTGTTCAACGCCGGTAACGGGGTTCGGTGGGATCCACTGGCCGGGGAGGCTGGACACCAGCACCAGCGGCAGGAGCAGCGTTCTTGGCATAAACCGGATAGTATCAGAAGGTGGCCACGCAGGTACGAGCGATTTCGGCGCTGACGGGAATCCGGCGTCAGCTCTGCCCCAGGTGCCGGCAAGGGCGGACGTTCCGCTGCCCGGTTTACCGAGGGCCGCTGGCGATGTTGGAGAGTTGCCCGGTCCGCGGCCTGAAGTTCGAGCGGGAACAAGGCTATTTTCTGGGCGCCATGTACGTGAGCTATCTGGTGTCGATCCCGCCCGTCGGGCTGCTGGTCATGCTGATCTGGAAGCTCACCGGGCGGCTGACGGATGTCTCCATCGCCGCCGCCTTTCTCGCATATCTGCCATTTGTGCCGGTGGTGGCGCGTTTCGCGCGGATCGTGTGGATGTACATCGACCAGGCATTCGATCCGCGCTAGGCGAGCGAAGCCACCCCTACAATTCCGGCGGACTGTACAGGCTCAGCATCTGCCAGCCGCGATACGAATAGCTGGAAGCCCCCACATTCATTATCTGTGTGCCCAATACGCCGGTCGTGGGTTCGAGCTCGATCGCTTCGCTGTCGGGGACCCCAGACTGGAAGTAGTAATTGTTGTTGGACAGTATTTCGGCTCCCCCCAACGCTGTGGTGTAAACGCCCAGAGGCTGCAGGATGGTGGGCTTCACCGTCAGCGCGGTCTCGTCCACCTCAAGCGCTATGCCCCGGCTATAGCAGTTGTTTGGCCCCAACCCCAGCGGTGGCGGCGAACACCGCGTGTTGCCGTTATCGAAGATGGTCAAAAGAGGCAGATTGCCGAAGACATTCGCGCCGCCGTTTGCATAAGTGGCATCGTGCTGGTGCGAAAACCATGGCCAGGAATCGTTGCTCACATTCACGTAAGTGAAGCTGGAGGGGGAAATCGTGGTGTCGTCGGGGGGGCCCATGTACCACTTGATGCAAGCATTCGGCGGCGCGCAACTACCCGCCCCGTTGTCGTAATTGACCTTAATGAGCTGGTCCTGGTCGCGCATGGAAATGATAAAATCGCCACTGTCCGGATTGGTCGTGGAAGCCACATAGTCGAGAGTGTTGGCGTGCGTCCAATCGTTGGCGGTGCCGGCCAGAAAGAGATTGCCGGGACAATCGGACGTGCCGGCCGTGCACGTCTCGCCCAACGGCGCGGTGCGGTTTATGTTGAGCTGCTCGAATGCATCGTAATACCAGACTACCTGCCAATTGCCGTTCAAGACAATCGCCATCTCGCTGAGAACGTCCACTGGGCTGGTGCCTGCGTGGCCTTGAGTTCCGGGAGGGTACAGCTTCTCAACGTGCGCCAGAAACGCGGTATAGCCATTGGGCAAACGGATAGCATCGTGATGAAAATCGTTCAGGCAGGCGTCGCCCACCTGCGCCGGTTGCGTAATCTGGCCGCATGGTACGGCATCGGTTGCGCCCAGGGCTACCAGTTGGTTGGAAACCGACCCCGTATTCGTCTCGTGTATGATATTTCCGGCGAAATCGATTTCCCGAAGCAGTTGCTGGATGGTGTTCGTGGAATCCCAGGATTCGCCGTTTTGAATGGTCAGCATGGTCCCGCCCGGGACCGGGCGCGTAAGCAGAGTCGCACTATTGGGGTTGGAGTAATACCAGTTGATCTGACCATTCAGATTCGTGGCCACCGGAACCACAATCTTAGTAAACGACCATAGCAGCATGGGATTGGATGTGTCCGTGGCCGGGGTATTCACGGTAAAGAAGGGGAAGAAATTATTGCCCGGCAAAGTAGTCGGCAAGGGTCCGGTAGTGAAAGTCAGGGTGCTTCCGCTGGTGATCCTGCCGGCGCTGGTCTTCGTCTGAGAATACATGGAATAAGTAGTGGACGGCAGCATGCCCGCGATATAGGTGTTCACGCTTACCGGCGGATTGCATGCCACCCAGCCCGTGTAAGTGGGTGTCGCCGAGCCCGTATAGAAGGCTGCGCGCGACGAGCTTCCCGCCGCGCACGACGGCCTGCTGAACAACGCGACAATGGGGTTGGGGGTTGTGCCGACCACCGGCACACCGCCGGTTACCAGGCTGGTTAACGTGAACGAAGCGGTCTTCGTCGCCGTTTCGCCGGAAACGAAATCCTTGGCGATCACCTGAATCGAATAGACGCCTTCACCCTGGATGCTAACCCAATTAAATGGCTGGGCGGTATGCGTCCCGCCGGATGTCGTTCCGATGTTGAAATCGCGCGCCAACTGGTAGGGGTTGCTCCCGGCTGCCACATTGAACTGAAAGGTCAGCGCATTAGGGTTGGTATCGGTGGCCTTTACCGTCCATTTCACCTGCGTGCCCAGCGGTTGCGGCGAGGCAACCGAAGACGTCATCGAAGTGATCGTCACCGTGGCATACAACGGAGCATGCGGCACGGCCAACGCGGCCAACAGCCCTGCGGCGTATAGAATTTTGATTTGTTTCAAGATCTCCCCTCCCGTGAGCCGGGGAATGCGTGTTCGCAGCCGGGGGCTCACGTTAGGCATTATGTAAATTCTGACGCTGGAAGTCAACGAAGCGCGTACCGGTACTACTGAGACGACAGCGCGGGACCGTACCGCATGGATTTCAGGCGTCTGTCAGCTTTTGCCGCTCTTCAAGATCTCGATGCTCCCGTTGTTGTTGTTGAGCCGCATGGGACAACCGCCGCCGCCGATATTGCCGTTCAGCGAATCGGCGCTAAGGTCGCCGGATACGGTCATGGGGAAATCGGAATGGATTTTGCCAAACGATGTCTTGGCCGCCACTGCATAACTGGAGTTGTCGGGCACGCGTACGCGTACCGCGGAAAAGCTGGTGCGAATGCCGACCGGCCGGCAGGTCTGCCCCAACAGCGAAACTTCCACGCCGCCGTTCTGATTTTCCACGTCCACCGGACCGGCCACGCCATCCAGCAGCACGGCCCCGAAACTGGTCTTCACGTTCGCGGCGTTGCGGATGCCGGTCGCTTTCACCGCGCCGTTGGAGTCCTCGACGGTCAGCACGCCGCCCACGCGGTCCGCCGTCACCAGGCCGAAGCTGGTCTTCAGGGAAGCCTCTTCGCCCACGTCCGTCACCGTGATCGGACTGTTGCCCCCAACGATCCGGATGCCTTTGTGTACCTCGCTGACATCCACGCGGCCGAAGGAGTTTTCAATCGTGGCGGACTCGCCCACTTTGCGGCCGATCACCGCGGAATTTGCCGCGTGCACCGACAGCCCTTTGCCGATGTCGCCGAACCGGACCGTGGCGAAGCTGGTATTCAATTCCGCCGAGCCGCTGACGTCATTCGCTTCCACCTCCCCGTTCGAGTTGCCGACCACCAGGTTGCCCTTGATGCCGGTAGCGGTCACTTTGCCGAACGAATTGGTGATGCGCACGTCGCCGCCCGCGCCCGTCACCTGCACGGCGCCGTTGCCGTTCACGATGGTCGCGCCGTGCCCAGGGTTGGTGACCGTCACATTCGCAAAGCGGTTCTTCACGTTCACGATGCCGGTCACATCCGAGACATCCACGGGACCGTTGCCGTTGCGGATTTCCACGTCGCCCGCGTTGCCGGCGACTTCCACGGCGGCAAAACTATTTTCCAGACGCTGCTTCCCGCGACCGTTGCGAAAGGTCAGTTTGCCGTGCGCATTGGTGACATCCGCATTGGCCTTCAGATCCTCTATGGTGACGGTGCCGAAACTGTTGCGCAGCTCCAGCGGCGCGGTGTCAGGCATGGTCACGTCCAGGTTTACGGAATAGGAAAGATTATGGAAACCGAAGAACCCGTCGTGCTCTTCCTTGGGGTACTCGGTGCGCACCACCAGGGTCGAACCGGCGGGGGCCACCTCGATCCGAATCTCGTCCGCGACGCGCTTGGCTTCCGCGTCGTTGGACGCCGAGACGCGAATAGAAGCGTGTACCGTGACCTCCCTGCCGGCATGCGTGCGCAGGTTGACGTTGCCCATGCGATGTTCCAGCCGGACGCTCTGCCCGGCGGCCAGGCTCACAGTCTTGTCGAAGTTTCGCGTGTACTCGTCACGCGCGAAAGCCTGCACGGCCAGTAACAGCGCCAGGCTGAACTTAATACTTTTGCCCACTTTGCAGAATCTCCTTCAGGGTGTCTTGTTTTTCGCGGTACAACGCGGCTAATTCGGTCTGCAGCCGCGCGTTGAAGCGGTTATGATCCACCGTCGAGCGGACCTCGCCAATCTCCGAATCGAGCACCAGCAATTTCTCCCGGCCGGCGATCGTCTCTGGATTGTCCGCGGCGCTCAGTTTGGTTTGCGCGAGCCGCGACAGTTTCTCGATGGAGGCCCGGTAGGCCATCTCCGCCCGTTCCACTTCCTTCAGCGCCTGCTCGGTTAGAAAGTCGCTATCCTGCTGCGCGGCTGGCGCGGCCGCCGGCCGGGAGCGCATGACTACGAAGACCGAAACCGCGACCAGCAGGGTTGCCGCGACCGCCGCCAGCATGGCCCAATTGCGCCGATCAAACCCGCGCGGCTTGGCCGCTTTCTGCTGCGCCGCCAGGGTCTGCCGGATTTTCGGCCATAGATCGGGAGTCTCCCACTCCTCGCGCAGGCCCGGCGCCACCGTCGACATTTCGCTCCAGAGCCATAGCTCGCGCCGGCAGGCATCGCAAACCTTGGCATGCTCACGCGCGTCCGGCAACAACTCCGGCACAGCCAGCGCGCGCTCCAGGTCTTTGCAATCGAACGTCATGAGCGGCTCTCCGTCAACAAACGCTTCAACTCCTGCTTGGCTTCGAACAGCCACTTTTTCGAAGTGCCTTCCGGAATTTCCAGAATTGCGGCCACCTCGGAATGCCGGAAGCCCTCCACTTCAAACAGCCAGAACACCATCCGGTGCTGCGGATGGATGCGCGCCAGCGCGTGCCGCAACGCCACCTGCAGCGGCACGTTATTCGGAATGGCGGGCTCCGTGGCCAGCGGCGCCTCGGCCTGGCGGCGGCGCTTGCGTCCCGTGTCGTAACAGCAATTCAGCAGGATGCGGTAGATCCAGGGCGCCAGGTGCGAATCCAAATGGATGGCGCCCGCCCCGCGATAAATCTTCAAAAAAGCGTCCTGCACCGCATCCTCGGCGTCCGCGCGATCCGCAAGCAAATGATACGCGATGCTCTTCATGCGCCCGGCGTGCGCGGCGTAGATCTCCTCGAACGCAGAGAGATCCCCGCGCTTGGATGCCAGGATCAGGTCGGCGTCGTTGCGAGCGCTCAGCCGGCCGGCGGCCATTGCCAGGGGCATTCTGACTGTTATAACGCTGGGGAGGGGTGGAACGTTCTACATTTTTCACCATAGGGCGGGCAATCGCGCCCGCTGCCGGCTGTTAGCCCAATGTCACTTACTTTAGAGTCGTTGATGGGTCTGCATAAATAGTGGGGCAGGCCCTTGGCCTGCGCGGGTCCCTTGGACCCGCTTCTTGGTCCGAAATCGAGCCTGCGCGGAGAGAAAA
>Ga0302324_100005752_pt1 | contig 26966 bp, 18 predicted proteins | sample Palsa_T0_1_FD_201949 | JGI IMG/M metagenome (GOLD analysis project Ga0302324, IMG submission 201949) | Peat permafrost microbial communities from Stordalen Mire near Abisko, Sweden - Palsa_T0_1 | ecosystem: Environmental > Terrestrial > Soil > Palsa > Peat permafrost | place: Sweden: Abisko...
AGAGCGCCGTTGGCCGGTTGATAAATGAGCGGCGAGGCGAAACCGAGCTGATTGCCATGCGAGCTTTCAATTCGCGCCCACGATCCCATGGATAGAGGCGCGGAGAGACTGGTTCCACCCACGAACGTGGCGGTGCCATCGACGAAGATGTTGGCCGCGCAAATCGCCACTTCAGCGCCGCCGGCGCCCATCGAACGCAGGTTCCGCCAGACGCAACCACATAGGGCGACGAGGCGGGATAGGCGGTATGGGGTTCCGGAAAGCGCAACACCATTGGTTCGCTCCAAGGGGGCAAGCCGAGCCTTGATCGCCCGACGAAGCGGGGTTATTCCCCCCAGCGCTGCTTCGCCAAACGTCGTCGTCAAGGAGATAGATCCGTCGCTGTAAGCGACTAGCCTTTCCCGACGAGGATGAAGGGAGCCCAGTAATAAGGATGGGGTAGCTCCGACTTAAGTTGCTGCATAGCCTGTTGTAAGGCGAGCGCCTTGCCGCCGCCCCGGGCCAGATTGGTGTAAAAGAATTTCATTAATTGAGCGCTACTTTGATCCTGAACGTCCCACAGGGTGAGCATGGAAGTCTCAGCTCCGGCGTGAAGCAAGCCCCGGGCCAAGCCCAGAAGTTCGTCGCCTGCAGCGACGACATGCAGGCCGGTCGAGCATCCGCTCAGCGCCACCAGTTCGGCTGGCAGTTTCAGTTGGTAGAGATCGTAGAGACTAAGATAAGAGTCGCCCAGTTTTATGCCCGAGAACATCGGATTGTCGCGCCTGAAGTGGCCATGGGTAGCGATGTGAATGAATCGGCTGCGTGGCCCCTGCTGGCGCAGGCGATCGGCGGTTGCACTTTGCCCCAGGAACACATCGGAGTTGGGAAGGCACATAGCAATGGCTTCGACCTCTTCTTGAACGTAAGGAACGCTCGGGTCGGGGATTCCCAAAATCAGGGATTTGGAGTCGGGAGATTCGCGCAATCGGGATTCCGAACCGTGCGACTCGAATCGGGACTGGCACAGCGCATAAATGCTGGCGCTGGGCGCGTACGATACTGTGAATTCATCGATCAGATAGCGGTTCCCATCATAGAGCGCCTGAAACGGAAGCTGGTGAAGGATGCCGTGAGGTGCAACTATCAGGTGGCGTCCCGTGCCCGCGCCCCGGATCGGATTAAGGATCAGTTTAAGGATCGGCTCAATCAGCAGCTTGTAAAGCTCCCGCAAATGGGATTGAGTTGCATTTAGCAAAATGCTGGCGAAACTTTTTACATACTCGGAACCGAGGCGAAGTTTTGACAACTGCAGCTGTAAGAGATCCACAACGGTCGAAATCCGCGACAGATCGCCGAGCGGAATCATCTGCAACCGATCGGCGGTCAAGAGCAGAACCACCATCTGCCCCTGCACCTGGAAGTACTCGAGTATGACCGCATCCGCGGACAGGGACTGCCTGACCTGATCGACCGTAAAGGTCGAGGCCAACTGCCCCGCCGGTTGCCGATCGTCTGCAGAGGAAACATGCTCGCGCGACAGTTTCAGAAGTTCCCGTTCGCGCCGTCGGGCTTCCGCTCGAAACGCGCTCAACTCCTGCCTGGGCGCCTGCTTCAGTTGCGCCATCTCCGTCATGTGAAAGAACCAGTTCAGCTCCTCCCGAAGCTCGCGGATTTTCCGAGCATGCTCCGTCTGATCTTGCGGCCCGAGCGAGGATGGCGGTTGGGACGCAGATAAAAAATCGAAAAGAGTTCGCGACTTGGCTTGCTCGATATAGCGGAAAATTTCCGCACTCGCATTCGCGCGGCTGGCGCTTTTCATGCAGAGAGCGACCAGGCCTTCGTAGATCTCGACGCGATCTTTCATGAAAGAGATCTTCAGTTCTTCCGCGTGAATACGGTTGCGCAAGCTGTCGAGATAGGTTCGCGCTCGCTCGTACGCCTCATAGGCCCGGCGGTCGTGCCCGGCCGCAGCCTGGATTTGCCCCTGCAAGGCATAGGCCTGGCAGCTTAGGACGGGTAGCTCGGAACTGGCTAACGTCTTCAGCGCACTGGCACATTGCTGTTGAGCTGCGTGAAAGTGTTTCTGGCGAGAGTGCTTTCGGAGGCCGCTATTCTGACGAACGTTTTGCCGACGGAGTTCCAGCCTGGCCAGCAGGAGACGGCAGACGACGGCCTTGTTAGTCAGTTTGAAACGCTGCAACGCATGGAGCGCCGCGACGCCCAGTTGTCGCGCCTCGGCATCGCGTCTTTCGTCGAACAAGACGGCCGCTCGATAGAGATCAATGATGGCGGGAAGAACTTTGTTCTTTTCCTGCATGAAAATTCGACGAGCGTGCAGGAAAAGCTCCAGGGCACCGGCCGCGTTTCCTTGCTGGCTAGTAGCGACAGCAAGGTTTGTAATGGACTTGGCCTTTTCGTACCGCATGCCGAGATCACCGAAGCTTGCGCTCGCTTGCTCAGCGGCTTCGGCGGCTTCAGCAATCAGTTTGAGCTCCAGATAGATCTCGGACAAGTCGAGATGACAGAGTGCGACGTGATATTCGTCGCCCGTGGAACGGCAGGTTTCGCGGGCAGCGCACAACATGGAAATCGCGAGGCTATAGTCTCCGCGGAGATAGTGAAGCCAGGCAATGTTGTAGTCTGCCTGGCCCACCAGCACCGGCATGTCATGCGCCAACGCAAAGCCTCGAGCTTTTTTATAGGTGGTTTCGGCCGCCCGAAAGTCATTGCGCCGCACGTAGAGCACGGCCATATTGTGCAGCGCCACCGCTAAGCCTTCAGGGTCCTCTTCTGCGTGCGTCGAGAGATATTGATAAGCATGCTCGTAACATCGCAGAGCCTGGGGCAGGCGGTCCTGGCGGTCGAGAATGTTGCCGAGGTTCAGATCCAAACGGGCGACGCGCCACTGATTCCCTTGCTTCGTGAATATCTTGCGTGCCTCCCGTGCCGCCGCAAAGGCCTGCCGATAGCGGCTTTGCAGAATAAGCGGTTGAATGGAAGAACTCAGAGTGCGCGCCACCTGTTCGTCGTGGCCTAAGGACCGGAAGAGCCGCAGCGCTTTGGCATGATGTTCCAGGGCGGTCTTGTTCTGGCCAAAGGCATAATGGGCGTTAGCCTTGGCCCGCAGACTCTGCGCTATGCTTTCCACATCGCCGAGGCGATCAGCGATCATCACGGCAGCTTCGGCTACTGCCAGCGCTTTGCCTCTATCAGATTTCGCTAACTGGGGTACTGAGGCGGCGAGGTTGGATACCACCGCGGGCTGCATCAGTTCGGGATGCTGCTCTATAAATTCGGCCCTCTGTTGTTCGCTGGAGAGAGCGGTGATTCCCATCCAGCTGCTACCGTCCGCGACTTCGGTTCCAGATGGAGGATTGCCGGGCTGCGAACGAATGGACCCGGGATGACCGCGCACCCGACTCACGCGAAACCTATTTCTTCCATTTTCTTGCGCAGTCTGTCGAGACACCGCGCACGTATAAAACCAATGGAGCCTGTGGCCAGGGTCAAGGACTTCGCGATCTCCTCGTAGGGACGCGGAGGTGTCTCGAAGAAAAGCATTTCCACCAGCCGACGGCAGCGGTCATTAAGCGCCCAGAGCGCGTTTCGCAGCAGTTGTTCTTTTTCGAGTTCGTGGAGCTGGTTCTCGGGAAGCGCTTCTGCCGGCAGGGCAAGTTCCGGCGGATCGTTTTCCTGCACTCCTTGTCGCCGTTTGTCTTTGATGTGATGGAAACACTTGTTGTGGGTGACGCGGATCAACCAGCCGGCAAGCGCGCGCGGCTCACGCAACCTTGTTAATTGGTTGACCAGGTCCAGACAAACCGACTGAAAGACATCGGCCGCTTCTTCCTGCGAAAATCCACGCTTGACGGGAATCGAGAAGATCAGATTCTTGTACTTCGACACGAGTTCGGACCACGCGGCCTCTTCACCACGCAAACATTCATGAACCAATCGCGTGTCGTCGTCAAACCGACTCTCTGACAAGCCTGTCGCCTGCTCCGATGGAGGTGAACTTGCCATTTTCAGCGCGCTCCCTGCGCGCTTAGAAGGAGCTGCTCCAAATTCCAAAGTCTAGGCGAATCGAGGATGGCTGGCTCAAAGGTATGCACCCGAGTCCTGGTTCCCACCGGCACATTCGGGCTAACGAGAAAAACCCTCGGAACGTCCTCCACCTCAAGCTCCTGCACGCGATCATACAGCTGTTTGCGATCCTTGGCGGAGACCGTGTACATCTGCCGTTTCATCAGGCGGTTCATCTCCGCTCCCCAGCTTCTTCGAACTATCGGTAGTCCTCCCATCCAACTCCCGCCTTGGCTCTTTCTCCCTGCAAAGCATCGGACAATCCACCGTAGCTGAAGAACACGACCACCAGGACAATTCCGGGGAAAAACATCCACCAATCGGAGACCAACACATGATACTGCTGCAACGTCGCAAGCATGGTTCCCCAGCTCGGCACCGGCTCACTAAGTCCGAGCCCCAGGAAAGAGAGGGTTACCTCGGCTAGAACGTATTGTGGAATCAAAAGCGCGGCCTGGGTCAGCACGACGGAACGGGTTTCGGGGAGCAAGTGAACTCGAAGAAGATGAAGGTCGGAAGCGCCAAAGGATCGGGCTGCCAGAATATGGCTGCGTTCTTTTGCGCTCAGCACAACTCCTCGGATGAGCCGTGCCGGCCGCGCCCATCCTAGGAAGCCAATTACCGCGATGAGCAACAGGAATGTCTGCCTCGGACCAGTATGCAGCGGGAGAAACGCGCGCAACGCCAACAGCAGATACAACCACGGCAACGCGAGAAAGAGTTCGGCGCCGCGCATGATAACTGCATCTCCCCAGCCTCCATAAAATCCTGCCAGCGTTCCGAGGAGCACGCCCATGGTTAGGGACAAAGCAGTTGCAAGCAGTCCGGCGAAAAGAGATATCTGCCCACCATACAGCAGGCGCGAGAAAACGTCCCTTCCGTAATTGTCGGTACCCATGAGGTGGAGATGGGCGGGCGTAGCCACGCCCAGCAAGTGGCGATCGGGAGTCAACACTCCCAAGATAGTGTATGGAACTCCGCGTCTCAGGAATTGAATTGGATAGGCCGTCCGTGGGTTTTCGGTGCAGGGTTCGGCTTCCTTCGTCGGCTGCGCAAACCCATTTTCAGTCACAACATTTTCACTCAAACCATAAATAAATGGATGCCAGCTGAGGCGGCCATCCGCGCTGACCCAATGCACCCGCGTCGGTGGACAATTAGGGGCCGCCCGATCTTGCATGTCTGGGTTGTAAGGGGCAACGAAGCCGGCCATGAGAACGGCCAGATGAATCCCCATGAGCAATGCCAGCGGCACTATTAACTTCCGAGCGCTGGCCAGCCTCATTCGCATCATACAAGCGCCTCGGAGCGGATGCGCGGATCGCTGGCAAACAACAGAAGATCTCCGAGAGCCATGCCAGCCACTAAGAAGAAAGTGGAGAACGTTACCGCGCCGACCACTACGTAGATATCGCGCGCCAGCACCGCCTCCAGCAAGAGAGGGCCGAGCCCGGGCCAACTCATGATCACTTCCGTGAGCAGGGAACCACTGAGCAGTGCGGCCAGTGAAAATCCGAACAGCGACACTAGAGGATTGATGGCCGCGGGCAAAGCGTGACGAAACAGAATCCGGCGCCGGGAAATCCCATGCCCCAAAGCGGCGCGAATGAAAGGAGCATCCAGCACCTCGAGCAGTGCCGCTCGCACGTGCCGCAACAGCACGGGCAAGGTGCCCAATATCAAAACTACGACAGGCAAGACCATATGCCAAAGCAAGTCGGTGATCTGCTGCCAGCGGCTGAAATCTTCGAAGGATGCCGAGAGCATGCCGCCTGCGGGGAACCATCCGGTTCGAACTCCGATCGCCAGGAAGCAGAGGCCCAGAAGCAACTCCGGGATTGCCAGCAGGGTTGACGTCATCAGCGAAGAGCCGCGATCGAGCCAACCTCCGGGGCGGGCCGCACAGAAGACTCCCCATGGAAGCGCCACCACCCACGCCAACAGCGTCGCCGTCCCAGTCAGCAACAGTGTGTTGCGCGCGCGGACCAGGAGCAATGGCGCGACCGGACTGCCATAGGCGAAAGAAAAGCCGAAATCGCCGCGCATCGCCGACACCAGCCAGCGGCCGTAGCGCACCGGCAAAGGGCGATCCATGCCATACGCGGCGCGAAGTCTGGCTACGGTGCTGGGCGAAATTTGGGGATTCAGCCGCATTTCCTCGAAGAAATCTCCGGGCGCCAACTCCAGAAAAGCAAAGGAAAGCAACGAGACGCCGAACAGGAGCAAGACACCTTGAAGGAAACGAACGGCGAGGTAACGCATAGGGCCATTATCGAGGCACGGCGAATTATCCGTGAGAACACGAACCACTGCAAGCCAAAAGAATCCGTTCAGGTGTCGTGTGGTGAAACTGAGCCGCCACGGGACTGGGCTTAGGAGAACCAGGGAGAACGCGCTGTTTCCTGCATTGGGAGGCGGAAGGAATCCGTTGCGCTGGCCTGCCCTACAATCCTGCCCTGATCCATCACGGCGACGCGATCGGAGAAGTGTCGAACCAAATCGAGATCATGAGAAATATAAAGGTAGGTCAGCGACAGATCGGCTTGCAACGCCAGTAAAAGATTGACAATCTGTCCGCGAACCGACAGGTCGAGGCCTATAAAAGGCTCGTCAAGAACGAGCAGCGTGGGCTGCAATGCAAGAGACCGGGCGATAGCCAAGCGCTGGCGCTCGCCGCCACTGAACTGATCTGGCCGCCGATTGGCCCATCCCGGCGGAAGCCCGACCTTGACCATGAGGTCCGCGACTAGCTCCGCGCGGGCTTTCTTGTCGACTTTGTTATGGGCCGAAGCGAAGTAGCGGTCTTGAATCAACAACGGTTCCTCAATGATCTGTGACGCCGAAAAACGGGCTGGGAGGGCGGCAGCCGAGTCCTGAAAGACCAGTTGGATTCGCGGACGCAATGTGGCGCGCTCTGACTTCGAGAGCGACAAGAGGTCACAGCCGTCGAACCAAATCTTGCCAGAGTCGGGTTTCTCGAGCATAGCGACGCACATGGCCAACGTCGTCTTTCCGGAGCCTGACTTGCCCACCAGCGCGAGAGTCTTTCCCGCTTCCAGGGTCAGATTGATCCCATCCAGCGCTTCGGAAGCGAACTGCTTCTCCCACCAGCGACCTTGGGAGTAGGTCTTGGTCAAAGCTTCGATCCGCAACAAAGGTTCGGACCTGGGAGCGGTCAACAACGATTCAACCTCCATATTTGAAACAACGTACATTGTGTGTCGGCGATTGCTGTATCTCTGCCGGAAAGCGAGTGCTGCAAATTGCCATTCGATCCGGGCAGCGGCCTTCGAAATCGCAGCCAGGCGTGGTGTGCATCAGGTCGGGAGGATTGCCCGCGATGGTTGGTATCGGCCCCTTTCCAACTCCAGTATCATGGGCTGTCTGCTGCGGCAGCGCACACGCGAGCAGAGCCCGCGTGTAAGGATGCAAAGCCTGCCGCAATATATCATCGCGCCTTCCTTGCTCGACAATTCTTCCGGCGTACATGACCATGATTCGATCCGCGAGGCGCGTCAGTGGAGCGAGATCGTGACTGATGAGCAAAAATGCGGTCTGGGAACGGCGCTTAAGACGCCCGAGAAGCTCAATGATCTCGGCGGACGTTTCAGGGTCTAATGAAGCGGTGGGCTCATCCGCGATCACCAAAGCAGGTTCACAAGCCAAGGCTTGGGCAATCACGATTCGCTGGCGCTGGCCTCCGCTCAACTGGTGCGGATGCGCTGCGTAAATTCGTTCGACGTCCGGCAGTTCCATGTCTTTGAGAAGCGCGATTGCTTTCTCGCGATAACGACGCCGGGACCAACTATAGTGGGCGCGCAGGACCTCCTCCAGGTGGTTGCCCACGCGCAACACGGGATTCAAAACAGCAGAATCCTGATGGATGAGGGCGATTCTTGAGCCACGCATTTTCCGCAATTCGTGTTCGTCCACGGACAAGAATGGTCGGCCCTCAAATTCAACCGATCCTTCGACGACTTGGCTGGAAGACGGCAACAGGCGCATTAATGCGTTAGCCAAAGTCGACTTCCCCGCGCCGGATTCACCCAAGAGGCCAACCGCTTCTCCGCGTTGAACCTGGAAGCTGACTCCCTTTAATGGACGAATTTCGTGAGACTTGTCGATGTAAGTTGCAACGCTATGAGCTTCGTTGACTCGAGTCGCATCGGGGAAGATGCGAACGCTGAGATTTCGAACTTCAAGCAGTGGCTGCGATGGAGTATTGGCTGGCGCCTCGGATTTTCCCACAGCCACACCTGAAGGTTCCATCTACGAAATGGGAACGGAAGTGGTGCACTTATGCCGCTCTTCGCCAGCCATGGATGCCTTCCAGCGCGCCTCTGTTTCGCGGATTGAAGACCATAGCCAAAACTGACCCAACACCCATGCCAACCAAGAAGAAGGTGATAGCAGAATACACGTCATATTCACTTTTCGTTGCACCTTCCATAAACACTTCGCGCTCTTACAAAATACGAAGCGGCGATTCTACCAAGAGCAAGAACCGTGCCACTTTTCCAAAGCCATTTGTTTTCCATCCGATACATGGTCAGCAGAGATCACAAGGAGGCAACTTCGACTACTCAAATGACAAAAGTGCTCACGGCGGCGATCTGGCAAATCAATGCGCCGATCCCCCAGCGGGGTATCCATGGGGGAAGAACTAATGTCTGTTGGTGGCCAGCGCCTTCTCGATCGCTGCCGTAAAAGGTACGGAATCCGGTTCGACTTCGGAATCGAATGGAGCTGCTGCCTTGCCCATCCGCGTCTGCGAGAGCGATGAAACGGCGAGCAAAAACAATGAGATGGATTGTCACAGTTACCTTCGTTTTGCCGCATAGCACGCAAGAGCTATTCACGAAGTTGGCGAGGAAGGATAAGGTTGGAATCGAACAGACTTCGGGGGAGGGCTGTTCAGCGGGCGTCTTTGACTCTAAATGGAGTCGGAGGCGCTTTCGTTTTGCCTGCTCGCATCTCGCCACAGATTGCTTCCTACTGCCACATGCACACCGGAGCTATTCAACCAACGCGTCTCGGCCCTTTAAATTAGGTCACAGAGGACCACTTGCACTGAGTCAGAGTTTCCCTAGCTGTGGCGGGCGACGTAGAGTAAGAGGGCGAAGATGATGATCGGGATCAGGGCTATCAGGACGTAGAAGAGAATTTTCTTGCGCCATGGGGTGCGGCGGTCTTTCCAGTTGCGGAATTCGGGGCGGTCGGTGACTCCTACTCTCTCGGGATGCTCTAGATCGGCGGCAAAATCGCGGGCGCTGGCGTAGCGATTCTTCGGATCGCGTCCCAGGGCGCGATAGATGATCTCCTGTAATTGCGGGGTGATGGCGGGATCGACCTCGCGCGGCGGAACGGGATTGTTCAGCAGACGGTCGTTCATGATGAGAAAGGGATTGGCGCCGGAGAAAGGGACTTTGCCGGTCAACATTTCGTAGAGCATTACTCCCAGCGCGTAGAGGTCGCTGCGCTGATCTCCACGCTTGCCTTTGACCTGTTCGGGAGAAACATAATCGGGCGTGCCCATGGTCGGAGAGAACTTTGCGAAGGTGAGCCGGCGGGAGCCGGCGTTGCTGGCGATTCCGAAATCGATGAGCTTGATGTTGTCGTTGTCATCGACCATTACGTTTTCGGGCTTCATGTCGCGATGCACGACACCGCGCGAGTGAATGTAGTCGAGCGCGTCGAGGATGCGCAGCGTGATGTGGATGGCGTGCTCGCGCGCCAGTTTCGGCTGTTCGGCGAGAATCTTCCGCAGCAGGCGGCCTTCGACCCACTCCATGACCATGTAGACCTGGCTGCGGTCGTCATCGGAAAGAACTTTCATTACGCCGGGATGGTCCATCAACTTACCGATCTCTTCTTCGCGGCGGAAACGGTCGAACAGAGCGGGGTCGCTTTCGACTTCGGGATGAGGGATTTTGATGCCAACCAAGCGTCCGTTGTTGAGATCGGTGGCGCGGAAGATGGAGGCCATGCCGCTGCGGGCAACCAGGGCGTCGATTCGATAGTGATCGAGTTGGTCGCCTGCGTGGACGGTCATGCTGGCCTGCGACCGGAATGAAGGTAGGGATGCTTCGACTCCGCCGAACGACTTGCTTCGCCAATCGCTCGGTTGCGCTCAGGGTGACAATCTGTGAGGTAATGGTTCATGACGGCTCCTAGCGTAGTTTATACGGACGGCCGCGGTACATCCCCATGCGTTCTACGGTGCGGATGCGGATGAGTTGCACGCTGATGTTATCGCTGCCGTCTTGCTCGTTGGCGCGGTTCACCAGTTCCTGAGCGGCGTCCGCTAGATCGCGATGGCGGCGCGTGGCCTCGGCCATTTCGACGGGGGTGAGTGCGCCGTGCAATCCGTCGGAGCAGAGGAGCAGAATATCGCCGCGCAGCAATTGAATTTCGTTGACCTCAATGTTTACGAAAAGATTCGTTCCTAGCGAGCGGCTGAGAATGTGGCGCTGGGAGGACTCGGCAGCCTCTTCGGCCGAGATCAGGCCCAGGCGCTGCTGGTCGGCAGCGACGGTGTGATCGCGGGTGATTTGCCTGACATCGCCGGAGCGGATCAGATAGCAACGGGAATCGCCGACGTGGGCTATGCTGGCGCGATCGAAGCGTAGGGCTGCGACGACGATGGTCGAAGCCATGCCGGGACCCATACGGCCGGAGAGAGCTTCGGATTCGCAGACGCGGGCGTTGGCGGATTGCACGATTTGCGTGACCACGTCTTTCTGCAGGGCTCCATCTTTGGCGCGCCGGAATCCCGCTAGCGCTTCCTGGATTGCGGCGCGGGACGCGACTTCGCCCAGGCGCTGGCCGCCTACGCCGTCGGCTAAGGCGAAGAGCCATCCGTGGGAGCGGATTTGCGCGGGAGAGCCGGGGGCGACGTGGCCAAGGTAATCCTCGTTGCGTGTGCGCACGCGCCCAGGGTCGGAGAGTTCGGCAAATTCAAGATCTAACATGCAACGTTGCGGCGAACGGTGTGTGCCTGTCGTTCAACGCTACTCGGTTTCGCGATGAGAATATCTTATCGGAAGACGAAGAGGAGAGACGGGCGTCTCGGCCCGTCCGGCAGTTGCGGGGCCGGGCGAGGACGCCCGGCTCTCCACTGACTACGGCGCTACATGACTGCGTTGGTTGTTAAACGGTCTTGGATCATGGTCGAGCGGCCGGAGCCTTTGCTTACGCGGAAGAAGTAAATTCCGCCGTAGATGCCCCACACGGCGGCGATTCCCAGGGCAAGCAACGGTTCCATTTTTGTGCCGTAGCCCATGAATGGGCCAATCAGGTAGAAGGCCATGCAGGCTAGGTTGGCTAGCAATCCGAAGACCGGGATGATCAGGTGACGAATCCATTTGAAATTCGGATGGCTGTGATAGGCGACGATGCAGATGATGCAACTTAGTCCGTAGAGTAAGAACGTTCCGAAGTTTGACGCTAGGGTGACGGTGAGCAGGGAATTGGGCATCGCGGCCATCTTGTCGTGGGTGGTATAGCCGAAACTGGACCAGAATCCGTGGGGCAGACCTTGGATCGCTGAGTCCGCTGGCGCGCCGGCGTCGCCGAAGGCCATGACGACAGCGAGGCAGCCGACGATCGCAGAGATCACGGCCAGCGTCCAGATGGCGCGATGTGGAGTCAGGTTCTTCGAGTGCAACATGCCAAAGTGCGCGGGCGCCTCCCGATCTTTGCCCATGGCGTAGGTAACGCGAGCGCCGGTGTTCATGCAGGAAAGCGTGGTGCCGATCAGGGCAAGAAATACGGTGAAGGCCTCGGCGAGCATGAAGGTGCGGCCGTGGCCGTTAAAGAAATGATTGCCGACAAGGACCATCATGTCGCCAATGGGCGCAGCCGAGCCTGAGGCGCTTTGCATGGTGTAGCCGCTGTTGAGAAAATAATTGGCGGCAAAATATTCGATGAGATAACAGAACGCTCCTTGCACGAGGAGCGAGGTGATCACGGCGATGGGAACGTCGCGTTTGGCATTCCTGGCTTCGCCTCCCATGGCGGTAACGGATTCAAATCCGACCAGAATTAAAATCGCAACCGTCGCCTGAATGAATGCCCAGCCGAAGCTGTGGATTCCGACGACCGATTTGGCGTTGGGATGAGTGAGGAAATTTCCCTTGTCGTCGGTGGTCGGATAGCTGATGTGATAGGGCACGGGCTTGCCGGCGGCATCGAGTTTGGGCTGCGGCACTCCGTTGGAATCGCGAACGATCACGTCGGTGGCCGCGCCATTGACCATCTGCGACGTGGTGGCGAACTCGTAGTTGTAAGCGTTGCCCGCGGTCGAGTCGAACTGGTAAGCCTCGCTGCCGGGCTTGTGGCTCACGCGATAGCTGAGGGCGAAGAAGGAAAAAATCAGCAAGGCGCCGATCTGAATCACGTTGATAGCGATGTTGATCGACGTGGAGCCGGTGATGCCACGATGCGCGATGTAGGCAATGGCAAATGAGAAGACTACGGCGACGGCCATCATGAATGCCGGACCGGGGTTCGACGCGTTCATGAAGTCTGGCCAGAGGGTTCCGACGAGGTAGCCGCAGAGGATGCCCATGACGGCGACCATCACGCCAGGGTAGATCCAATAATAAAGATGAGAGGCCCAGCCCACTATGAACTTTGACAGGCGGGCAAAACGCCACACTTTGTCATGGTTCAGAAAAGATTGTTCGGCGAAGTAGTAGGAGCTTCCTGTGCCGGGGTAGAGCTTCGCCATTTCGGCGTAGCAGACGGCGGTCGCCAGGCAGAGGAGCAAAGCCACGACGATGCCGATCCACATGGAAGGCCCGGTTACTCCGGTGGTTGCCTGAATGAAGAAAGTGAGCCAAAGAAAGGCGCCTGGGGCGATCAGGGCCATGGCGTTCATGGTCAGGCCGGTCAAGCCCACGGTCGGTTTCATTTTTACTGACTCGGTCACTGATTCGACTACAGAGTCTTCTGCCATCGGGTCTCTCGCTTTATTGCTCTCTTTGGGTGTGTGACCGCGGAGCGGGCACACTTCGGCGTCCACCTTAGAGCTGACGTTATCGCCAGCGAGGGATTCAAGTCCAATGCGTATTTCTTCTGCTACCTATAAGTCTTTTCGCTAAGAAACGGAAATTTATGGGGGATATAACCGAACCAGGTGCGAGAAACCTGTAGATGGGAACAGTCCACGGTCAGGGTTGAGAGGGCCGACGCCGAGCGAATTCCACACGCACGGTAACAATTTCGTAGGGACGCACTGGGACCGTGATTTGGTGGTTGGCCACGGGAAGAGTTTCGCCGGTAGGTTTTTCCATCAAATCTGTCAGCGACGCGGCCGTTGCACCTTCGGGCAAGGTGATCGGCACGTTGGCATTTTTGCCGGCCCATTCGTAGAAACGCAGGAGCAATGCGTCTCCGTCTTCGGTCTTCTTTAGAGCGGTGAGTATGACATTGCCTTCGGCAACTCCGACGAATGAGTGCTCGGCGGGCAGACTGCCCTCGTGCGGCTCGACCTGAACTGCGCTCAGCGTGTAGTTGAACTCGTAGCCGCGACGCATGGTGAGAGCCTGCTTCCAGTCGCCGGAATGAGGATAGAGAGAGTAACTGAACCGGTGATGACCACGGTCGGCTTCAGGGTCGGGCCAAGTCGTAGACCGGAGGAGTGAGAGACGAAGGACGTTGCCTTTGGCGTCGTATCCATATTTCGACTCGTTGATCAGGCTGAAACCGTGCGTGCCATCGCCCAGGTCGGCCCAGCGGAGTGCGGGAACCTCGAATTGCGCTTTTTCCCAACTATTGTTGCGCGTCGTTGGACGCTCGATCGAACCGTAGGGGATTTCGTAGGTGGCTTCGGGTCCGGACGCAGCCAGAGGGAAGGCAGCTTTTAATAATACGTGGGTTTCGTGCCAATCGATGCTGTTCGATATATCGACGCGATCGAGGCCGGCGTAAAGGCTGATTTCCTGCACGAATTTGGAGTTCTGCCAGGTGCGGGCGATTCTGATCGTCGCTCGCACCGGACCTTTTTCGATCAGCTCGACCGAATCGGCTTTGTCTAGCGTGGTGACTTGGTTGTCAAAATCGGCGTCGATGTTCCAGGCGTCGTATTTCTTTGGAGTGTCCTTGAAGGTCTGCAACTGATTTCCGCAGCCGCCTGCGGCAATCGATTCGAAATTTGCGGCCTGGTTGTAGAGGCTCGTGATGCAGCCGGTTTGGGGATCGACGGTCACGCGCAGTTGCGAATTTTCAAGGGTTAATCCGGTCGCTATCAGATCGGTCGATGCGGAATTGCCGCCTGGGGCGTCTCCGCCCGGGACAACACGCAGCACTTCATATCCGAAGGACGGGATGTCTTTTGCTTCTACCAGAAGGCGATAGGCGTTCGTGGACGAGTCGGTTGAAATCAGCTGAAAGGGAAGTGACTTTCCTTGAGCATCGAGTACGGCCAACCCTGTCTTCAGCGCAGCTGGCATCTGAACTTCGACGGTAGCCAGATCGGTCCGCGACCAGGCTAAGGGGTTGATCACCATCACGGGAACGCCGCCAACTGAGCTGCCTGTATCGACTTCCGCCGAAATTTTCTTGAGCGCGTTGCTCGTAGCCTCCTTCGAAGTCCAGCGAATCACATCGTAATCGTGCTGCGCATCTTTATAAATCACACCTATGCCGGACCCCGCGGCGAGATCGTGAAACTGGTTGAACAAAGTCTTCTGCCACGCTTCGTTAAGGCGATCATGCGGGTAGGGCATTCCGAAAAGCCACGCGATCGACGAATATTTCTCGGCGTTCAGCAATTGCTCTTCACTCTGCCGCATATTCCGTTTGTGGTTGGACTGAGTCGTAAAAACGCCGCGATGATATTCAAAGTACAGCTCGTCGTTCCAAACCGGCAGGCTGAGTTTTCCCGCAGGGGGTGCAGGAAGACTCGCACCGCCACTGGCCATCACCTTGTAATTCCAGATTGGAGCATGTTGAGTGTCGAGTTTGGTTTCTATGTCTGAAAAAAAACTCTGCGCCGTGCCGAATTTCATTGGAGGCGCTACCCGGCCGGGCATCGTCCAGTGAATTCCGCTGTCGAGCATGCTGCGGGTGGGGCCGCCGCCGTGATCGCCGATGCCATAAAGGTGCATCATGACGGGTGTGCCGGGGTTCAGCTTGCGCGCGATGGTAACATCCTTCGAGATTTTGGCAGGGTCGATATCGTTTACGTAGTCGTGCGGAAAGTAGGCCAGGACGCGGCTTCCATCGGGCGACTGCCACCAGAAAAGTTTCAATGGCAGCTTATTGGTGTCGTTCCAGGCCATCTTTTGCGTGACAAAATAGTCGACCCCGGATTTCTTGTAGATCTGCGGCAACTGCCAGTTGTAGCCGAATGAATCCGGATTCCAGCCGATGCGGATGTCGACGCCGAATTTGTCTTTGAAGTAGCGTTTCCCGAGCAGCAGTTGACGCACCAGCGATTCGCCGTCCGGCATGTTGAGGTCGGGTTCCACCCACATGCCGCCGACCATTTCCCAGCGTCCTTCTTTCACGCGGTCGACGATCTGCTGATGCAGTGTGGGATATTTGTCTTCCATCCACCGGTTATAGGCGGCCGCCGATTGCGTGTAGGTGTACCGCGGATACTCTTCCATAAGTTGCAACGCGGTGCCGAAGGTGTGGCGGACCACATCGACGGTCTCGGTCCAGGGCCAAAGCCATGCGGCGTCGATGTGGGAGTTTCCGGTCAGTCGTACTGAGGTCTGCTGGAGGTCGGGCGTCACTGCTAATAAGAGGGAGTGAGCATTTTTAAGCGACGCATCGAAGGCTTGCTGCTTGGCTCCGCTAAGGGCGTTGAGGTCCACAGCCTTCGCGGCCTTTTCCACTCCATCCTCAACGGACTGCGATTTTGCTCCGAGGGATGGAGCAAGGGCCATGGCAGATTCGATCTCCTGCAGCAGATCGAACGGACTTGGTCGAGAATTGGCAAAGTCGACGCGGATGACGGCTTCATCGAAATGCTTCTTGTCGACGGTCTGCAGAAGTTTGACCGCGATCAGAACCCTTTCCCCGGACTTTACCGGATCGAGCAGAATGATAGGTTCCAAATCTTCGCCCATGGCAACCCGACGTCCATTGAAATACACGATCTGAGGAATTGGGCCGTTGCCGTAAGCAACAAACTGGAACCATAACTTGGTGCCGGTGAGATCGTATCCGTTGAGTGTGGTGGGTACCGTAACCCATCTGCGATACCAGACGGCGCCTTCCGGAGCCTGGCTCCGGTTTTTGACGACGGTCCACCTGCTGTCGTCGAACGCGACCTCTTCGCCGTGCGGCAGGTCGCCAGCGTGGTAGCGCCATCCTTCCGCGGGGAGATTCGTCAGCGCGTGCAAGCGGGAAGTTACGGAGTCGATAACTGGATTAACAGGGTGGGGCGGCGGGCTTTGGGCGTCAACGCGCAATACCGCGACTAGGATTGCGAACCATAAAGGAAACTGCGTTTGCATTCTGATCATGAATCCCTACCGGTCGATCCAGCTTAGCTTACATCCGACAGCGCGCGCGGCGCTCTTGTTGAACTCTTCTTCTTGAACTCAACGCGAAGATCTCTGAAATGGATTTGTGTTGTGGAGATCAAGCTGTGCGGGCTGGCTGCGATCCTTTGAAGCCGTAATAGACAATATAAAGATAGCAGAGCAGCGGCAGAATAAAGGAGTGGTGAATGCCAATCTTGTCCGCGGAAACTCCAACCAAGACGGGTATGATCGCGCCACCCACGATCGCCATGATCATGATTCCGGAACCTTCACCAGTAAGCGGTCCGAGCTCCGCGATACCCAAAGTAAAAATGCTTGGGAACATGATGGAATTAAAAAGGCCGACGAGGATGATGCTCCACATGGCTACGGGGCCGGTGGTTAGCATGGAAACAGTAACGAGAAGGGAAGTCGCAATTGCGGCTGCGCCGAGGACGATTCCGGTGCGAATCTTTTGTAGAATCGCAGAACCAATAAATCTGCCCACCATCGCGCCGCCCCAGTAGAAAGACAAATAACCGGCGGCTACTTTTTCCGCCAGATTGCCGATGTTAGGCTGGCTCAGATAGTTCACCATGAAGCTGCCGATTGAAACTTCTGCGCCGACGTAAACGAAGATTCCCACTGCGCCCAGGATGAGATGCCGGTACTTCCAGAGGTGAGTGTGATCGGAACGGTCGCCGGTGTGGCGTTCGGCCGCCGGTACGGGCGGGAGTTTGAAGGTGGCAATCGCGACTCCGAGCGCGATGGCAATTAATCCGAGCGCCAGGTACGGACCCTTGATTGAAGACGCCTGCTGCAGCCGGTAGGTCTGAAGCACATCGGCCGACATCTGGCGAATTTCGTCCATGGTCTTCGGCGCAGCACTCAAGATGAAGAGGCCGCCTATATAAGGGGCGATCGTGGTTCCTAAAGAATTGAAAGCCTGCGCCAGATTCAAGCGGCTGGATGCGGTTCTGGGTGGGCCCAACACTGCGACGTAGGGATTGGCAGCGACCTGCAGGGCGGTGATGCCTCCGGCGAGGACCATTAACGCGAACAAAAAGAGCGGATAGGAAGGCACGGCGGCGGCGGGGATGAACAGCAGGGCTCCTGCTCCCATGGTGAAGAGGCCTCCAACCATGGTCCACTTATAGCCAATCCACTCGACGATTTTCCCCATGGGCACCGAAAACACAAAGTAGGCCGAGAAAAACGCGAACTGTATGAACATGATCTTCGCGTAGCTCAGGTCGAAAATCGGCTTCAGGTGGGGAACCAGAATATCGTTGAGACAGGTGAGAAATCCCCACATGAAGAAGAGCGTGGTGACGACGACCAAGGCGCTCTTATAACTGGCGGAAGGTGCGTTGGTTGTGAGTGGAGTATTCGTGCTGATTGTCGTCATAGAATCAAACTATTTCCCACAACTATTTGCCGAGTCTGAGAAGCGAATGTGTAGGCTGAAATCTGGCACAGTATACACTCCCGCTTTAGATAGACTGGAGCCGGGCCGTGGGGCCGTTGCGCGATGCGAAGAGCGAAAGGCTGAACCACCAAGGACACAAAGGATCCAGAAGGGATTTGGGCCACGGCGTTTTTCGTTCGCGTACTTTCATTGCACTTCGTGGCTGTGGTTTTGCAAACTGTTCCTCCATCTCGGCTGCGAGTCACTTGGATGCAAAGGCGTCCGTCAGAGAGGTGACTTTTAGTGAACTTTTCAGTTGTTCGATTGAGGCAGCCGACTTGAGGGTAACCTTGGCCGTCTCACCGGGAAGCAGATCTAAATAGTTATCCGAGGCTTCGACGTCGAGATCTCCGAAAGAGAGGCAGACGCTGCGGGCTAGTTGCGGCGACTGCAAGGTGAGGATGTAGTCCTTGCCTGTTTGGCTAATCGTCATCTGGCTTATACTCGATTCGATTTTCGGCGTGACCGGTAGTTGCAGGTTATGTGTCACATCGAAAAATACGAGGTTGCGAGAGACTCTCTTGCCGCCCACCTCCAGGTCGACCACCAAGAAACTGTTATCAGGATCGCCTTTCGCCGCCAGATCGGCTTTTTCGAGAGTGACGTAGATCGCGCTCGACTGCGCAGGGGCCTGAATTTCTTTGCTTTGATCGAACAGCGTCTTGCCCGAGAAATCCAGGAGCCGGGTGTGAATGGTTCCTGAAAATGGCTGCAGTTTGTCGGTTACGACATAGATATCAACTTTGTCGTCGTGCAAAAAGGGTGAGACCAGCACGTCGTCGTAGAAACGCCGGGCGTAATAATGCAGGGCTTTCCAGCGCCCGTAATAGTCGATGCTGGCCCACGACGCAACCGGCCAGCAGTCATTCAACTGCCAGTAGAGCGAACCCATGGTGCGCGGGCGCTGGCGGCGCAAATGTTCGGCTCCGATCTTGATGATCTCCGCTTGTTGCACCTGGCTCAGGTAGACGAACGAATCAAAATCCTTGGGCTCGCGGTACTCGCGCAACATGTAGGTCAGGATGCGTTCGTTTCCACCCTTGTTTTTCTGGTGCGCCTGCATGACAGTGGAATGAATGTCAAAGTCACCGGGCTGGTTGGCAAAGGTGCGGATGGTCCGCATCTCGGGGAAAGATTGAAAGCCGTACTCCGTCATGAAGCGGGGAAACTGCTTGGTATAATCTTGCGCCGGCGCTTGCGCGTGCCACACCTGCCAATAGTGCATATCTCCGTTGTGCTGGTTATCGGGAATCTCCTCGAAGTCGGCGCTCGGCGAGCTGGGCCAATAGGGGGCATCGGCATATTCGTCGACTGCGCTCTTGAGGATGTCGGCAAACATTATGATGTAATCCTGCCAGACGCGGTCGCGGATTTCGGGAGAGATAGCTTCCTTGAATTCCTGCCGGTCGCCCCAATGATACCAGCCGGTTTCAACTTCGTTGTTTCCGCACCAGATAACAATGCTCGGATGATCGCGCAGCCGCTTGATCTGCTCGATGGCTTCTTGGCGGACATTTTGTTGATAGGGGACGTCGCCGGGAATCATGTCTCCGCCGAACATGAATTCCTGCCAGACCATGATGCCCAGCTCATCGCAGATATCGTAAAAATCGTCAGACTCGTAGTAGCCGCCGCCCCATTCACGCACCATATTCATGTGCGCGTCGCGAGCGGCCTGGAGAATCTTGCGATGAATGTCGGGAGTAACACGGTTGGGAAAGCTGTCGAAGGGAATGACGTCCGCGCCCTTGGAATATACGGTGATGCCGTTGATTACGAACTCGAAACTCTTTCCCCATGGATCGGCTACGCGGTGCAGTTCCAGAGAACGCAGGCCTGTCTTTACTTCGGCGTGTGCTGCGTCAACTTTTTTGCCGAGGCGAATCGCTGCTGAAAAACGATAGCGGTTCTGCTCGCCGTAGCCCACGGGATACCACAACTTGGGCGAGGCGATGCGGATGGGAAATGAAACGTGATTCATGCCGGCATCGAGTTGCAGCGGCTGTGTCAGGTCGGTGGCCTGTGATCCCGACGGCTCGGCTCCAGAAACATCATCGTGCGCGAGGACGAGAGTGGCAGTTGCAGGCGCGCCGGTTTCAATGTCAAGTTCCGCAGTGACGAGGGCTGTGGCGGCAGTAATTTTTTCCTGGTGGATGTGGAAATTTTCGATGCGCAGCGCATCCCACGTCTCGAGGCGCACCGGATGCCAGATGCCTTCGGTCATGAAACGCGGGCCCCAATCCCAGCCATAGTTATAGGGAGCTTTGCGGGTGTAGGGAGCGGTCGCTATGTTTTCTTCGTTTCCGTAGTTATGACTCGATATTGAGGGCAGGATGTAGGGCAGCGTCTTAACGTAGGGAATCATTTTTTCAACGGCGGAATGAAAAACTATCCTCAGCGTGTTGGGACCGGGCTTCAGCAGCGACTTTGCGGGGATGCGCCAGTGGCGGAACATGTTATCCGCGTGCAGAATCGCCTGATCGTTGAGATAGACGTCGGCGAAGGTATCCAGACCCTCAAATAGAAGATCGACGTGATCGTGCGCTAGCGCCGCCGCGTCGGCCTGGAAAACAGTTTGATATTCCCAGTCCGTCAGGCCGATCCATTGCAGGCGGAATTCGTTATCGCGATCGAACGGATTGGGGATGAGTTTGTTCTCGAGTAGATCGGTCTGCACCACGCCCGGAACTTGGGCCGGATGCCACTGCTTGACATCAGGTTGTTGGCCGTCGCTTACGAATCCGACGATGTCTCCGGCGGCGCGAAACTGCCAGCCCGTCTCTAGATCCCGCGAGGAAGGCTCGGCCGCCCGGAGGGGCAATGCTGCGAGTAGCGGGAAAAGGATGAATGCGGCAGTTGCGAAACCGCGAATGAGTGGGGGGCGATGAAGTTTCATGGCAGGGCTCCTAGTTCAGTTTCTGAGTGTAATGGCGCGATTCCCGATGCAGCCCACAAAACCGTAACCACCAAGGACACCAAGTATCAGGAAGGTTCGCCACTCGCCGATGTTGCTGTTCATGGAATCGAAAATTCCGAGCATAGCGCGGCGCCGCCTGCAATTCCGGAATCAGCGCCATAGCGCGCTTGGAGCATGGGAATCTCCAGGCAGCGTGTATTCACGCAATACTTCGCCAGTCCCCTGGAGAGGTCATCGAAAAATGGAAAGAGCATGGCGGCTACGCCACCGCCGATAATGATGACGTCTGGTTCCAGCAGATCGATAATGTTGCTGAGCCACAGCGACAACAGATCGACAGTTTCGAGCAACGTCTCTTTGGCTAGAAGATCGCCCGCAAGGTAGGCCTGGCCGACCATCTCGCTCGTGACCGCATCGATGTTTCGATGGGCCAAGTCCATCATGCTGGAGCGGGTAGCCGGCTGCGCCGCGGCCTGAGTTGTTTGTTGCGAAGTCAGCTTGGCGCGCGCCCGGCGCGCGATTGCCGGACCGGCGGCTAGGATCTCGATGCAGCCTGGCTTGCCGCAGCCGCATCTCGGGCCGCGGTAATCGATGCTCATGTGTCCGCCTTCGGCCGCAGCCCCCGTCCTGCCGTTATAGATGCGCTTGTCAAACACGATGCCGGTACCGATTCCCGTGCCGATGGTCGCATAGAAGATGTGGCGATAGTCGAGACCGGCACCCCAGTAGGATTCAGCCAGCGCGGCGGCGTTGGCGTCGTTCTCGACCTTTACCGGCACACGATAGATTGCGGTGACCTCAGCGGCCAGCGGAAAATTTCGCCAGCAGGGAAGGTTGGGAGGATTGATCACCACGCCGGTCGAAGGATCGAGCGGGCCGGGCGCGCACATGCCAATCCCGCGAATCAGAGGCCGGATTTTGGCATCGCGGGCGAAAAGCAGATCAATCGCTGAGGCCACAGCCGCCAATCCTTCCGCGGCCGTGCCGTTCGCCACCATCGAGGTGCGAGTCTGGGTCTTGATTTCACCATTGCCGTCAACCAACCCGACGGCAACTTTGGTGCCGCCAATATCCACACCTACAACCAGTCCATCGTGGGTATCTGTCATGCAGGCTTCACGGCCTAGTCTGTGCCCGGAGTCGAGGGTTCACTTCCGCATCAAGACCGGCACAGTATACGCCGACGACGAAAGATTGCGGAAAGGTTCTTACCGACGACAACATTTGGACAGCGGGCACAGGGGATTTCCCCTCCAATTCCGCTCACAGAGTCTTACGCTCGAGTCCTGTGCCCAGCAGGTTAGTATGTGAAGACGGGAGTACGGGATTGAGCCAACCAGGAGGGGTTAGCGTCCAATGTCCTCAGTGTCAGGAGATCAGCGTGACAGTTCACCCAATATCAAGGGGGTAATTCTGGATTACGGCCAGGTGCTGGCGCGCTGCCCCACTGTGCCGGAGTTCGGGCGCATGGCAGAAATGTTTAATGTGCCCTACGAGTCATTCTACGAGCTGTGGGAAGGCACACGGGATGTCTATGACCGGGGCGATCTTAGCGCTGAGGAATATTGGTTGCAACTGGCGGCACGGACGAATACTACGCTTACTCCCAAACAAATCGAAATCCTGCGCCAAGTGGAGGTTGAAATCTGGGCCCATTCGTATCCCGAGATGCTCGATTGGCTGAGCCGGCTTCACGCGGCCGGAATCAGGACCGGCTTGCTCTCCAACATGCCTTTGGATTTGATGAGTTATGTGCTGGCGAACTGCCCATGGATGGAGAACTTTGATTTCAAAACCTTCTCTGCCGCTGTGGGGCTGATCAAGCCTAACCCAGCGATTTTTGAGCATACTCTTCACGGTCTCGGCGTGGCTGCTGCGGAAACGCTGTTTGTGGATGATCGCGAGGCCAATATCAAGGCTGCGGGCGCTCTGGGAATTCGCGGGATACTGTTTCGCTCGGTTGCTCAGCTGAAAGATGATCTGGAGGCAATGGGATTTTCGGTGTTACCGGTACTTGCCGAACCGTTGTCGACGATCTCCGACCAGTCGGGCCCGGCCAGCCCAGCAGCGAGTCCAACCAAACGACCGGATCCGCAGATCAAGTTTCAGCTTTGACTGTAGCTGCTATACTTTGCCGCTGGTAACGTCGATTTCGCCTGGAAATGGAGCCTGGATGCCACGTCTTCTGTTCACCCTGCCCCTTGCTTTTTTCGTCAGCAATTTTCCGGCGCAGTCTCTTCCGGTGCAAGCGCAGGAGCAAAAAGCAACAGCACCCGGGCATTACCTGTTTGCCTGGGCTGGCGACGTGGCTCACAAGGGCAACGACTTTCTCGCGGTGATCGACGCCGACCCTGCGTCCCCGTCCTATGGACATTTGGTGACCACCATCGGCACCGATCAGCCGACCCTGCGCGTACACCACACCGAGTACACCATGCCCGCCAGCGGGATGCTCTTCGCCAATGATCATGATGCGGGCCGGACTTTTATCTTCGATCTGCGTGACCCGGTGCATCCCAAAATTGAGACCTCGTTTACCGATATGGCGGGCTACATGCATCCGCACTCTTATTTGCGACTCCCGAACGGGCATGTGCTGGCCACCTTTCAACACGCGCACCTCGGCTCGGACGAACAACCCATGGGGAAAACCGGCGGTCTGGTGGAGATCGATGACCAAGGCAAAGTGATTCGCTCTGCCAGCAATGCCGATCCGGCATTTGCCGATGCTCTCTTGACGCCTTACAGCCTGGTCGTACTTCCGGAACTGGACCGCATCGTGTCCACCAACTCTTCCATGCACCTGGATGACATTTTTGCAGGCGTGACTTATCAGGTGTGGCGTCTCTCCGATCTCAAGCTTCTGAAGACGGCTTACTTCGACGTCGGGGAGAATCGCTACGCGCAAATCAGTCCGGAAGAGCCGCGTCTTGGCCCCGACGGGTCGATCCTTGTACAGACTCTGGGCTGCGGACTCGAACGCATCACCGGCATAAGCACCGATGATCCAAAGTCGAAACTGGTGTATACCTTTCCAGGCAATTGGTGTGGCGTGCCCACCATCGTCGGCCGCTATCTGGTGCAGAGCGCAGGAGCGACACACGGTTTGATCGTCCTCGACATCGCGAATGCGGACAAGCCCGTGGAAGTGTCGCGACTGAAGCTGAGCGACACATATCAACCACATTGGACGGGATGGGATCCAAAGACGCAGCGTATCGTAGTGACTTCCAGCATGACAGCCGGGGAGTATAAGGAGCGGCTTTATCTTTTGAAACTGGACCACTCCACGGGCGCTCTCACGCTGGATGATGCTTTTCGCGACGCCGATGGGAAGGTTGGCTTCAGCTTCGCCAATCGTGAGTGGCCGCATGGGTGGAGCGGATCGGGCCTGCCCCACGGAGTCGTCTCCTCGCGCTGAGCCCGACGTTCGACGTCTTAGACTGTCGGCAAATTTGTTTCATCGAGAAGGTTCCGTTGTCACTGACCCACACTATCCCCGACTAATGCTGCTTTTCTTCGTTGGCGGGAGGTTGCGAAGGGCTGGCGCTTGACTGCAATCTCTGGAATTCTTGCATTTCATGCTGGGCGGCGGCCGTCTTTCCCTGTTTTCTGTAGAGACTTGCCAGGCCGAAATGCGCCTGCGCTGCCAGTGAACTTTCTTTTTCGATGGAAAGGAGTTGGGTCCACTCTTTTTCGGCAGCGACGGCATCGCCTTCGAGGGATGCGGCTTTTCCCAGCGAATAGAGCGTCTCCGGCATGTTTGGCATCAGCTTGTCGGCGCGCGAAAGTTCGGCTCGCGCCTCGTGCACTTTGCCCTGCTCCAGCAAAGCCGCTCCGAGCCGGTAAACGGCCTCAGCATTTCCGGGCTGCAGTTTGACTTGAGCCCGAAACTCCTCCTCCGCTTTGGGCCACAGGAAAGCGCCGGCGTAGACCTCGCCCAATTCGAGGTGGACTTCGGGGATGTCCGGCCGCAGGCGCAGCGCATCGCGATATTCCTTCTCGGCATCGGGCATATTGCGAAGCACGAAGTAGTTTTCTCCCATCGCCTGGTGGGAGCGAGGAGAGTCGGGATAAGCGGCCAATAGAGTGTCAATCGATTGCTTGGAGAGCAAGCCGCTGGCGCGGCCCAGGTAATACAAGAGATCGGGATCGTTGGGACGAGTGGCTAATGCCGCCTGCAGATTCGCGACCGCCTCCGGCAATTGCCCGGTCTGAATCTGCGCGATGCCCAATGCTGTTCTCTCTTGTGCCCGTTGGAGGTGCGGAATCGCCTCGGCCGCATAGCCCTGTACGAGCAATGCGTAGCCCAGCAATTGGTGAGCTGGCGCCGAGTCTTTATCCAATTCGACGGCATGCTTCAGGGGAGCCATGGCGGAATCGAATTCGCGCTTCTCCATGTAGGCTTGGCCGAGGCTGATGAAGCCGTCGAGGTAGGCGGGATCAAGTTCGGTGACTTTGCGAAATTCTGCAATGGCAACATCGAACTGCCGTTGTTTGTCGGCCGCGATTCCCGCCTGCATGTGCTCCGCGGCCTCGGGTGCGGGAGTGTGCAAAGCGAACGACAGGGTTAAGAATAAAAGTGCGCGGATCATTGCTTAGGCTGAGGCTTCTGACTCTGCTTTTCGGGCTCGTGCGCCTCCGGTTCCGTGACTTCCAGGTACTGGTCGGCGTGAACGTCGTTCAAGGTTTGGTGTATACCCGATGGCCACACGATCTCTACTTTAGCTTTATCCGCCGTGCCGAGTCCAAAATGAAGGCGTTTGTCGCTCGCCGAAAGGTAGCCAACCGCCGAAGTCGCGAATCGGGTCTGCCCATTCACCTGCACGCGGGCGCCGTATCCATCGCGATTGCTGCGTGTTCCATGGAGTGTAATCCCCAGCCAGTGCGCCTTGCTGCCCGCTTTGCCTAGATTGTTCATGAGCACCTGAGGATGACCGCCAAGAGTGGTCATCACCACGTCCTCCCATCCGTCATTATTCAGGTCGCCGAACGCTGCCCCGCGCGCGGCCATGGGAGTTGTGACTCCGGAATCGAAGCGTTCGAACCGGTTCTTGCGATTCATGGCCACGAGCGGCACGTCACGATAGTGGAGGGAAGGGTCTATGCTCTCCACGTTGTCGAGCACGTGGGCTTGGGCGACAAATAAATCCTTCCAACCGTCGTTGTCGAAATCTTCCAGGCCAATGCTCCAGCCCGAACTTCCGCTGGAGAGCGCGCCGAGGCCGGTCTCCAGACTCCGGTAGCTGAAAGAACCGCCGCCGTCATTGTGATAAACCGCGTAAATCTCCCTAGGCAGAAGTGTCACCATGATGTCTGGCCGCCCATCGTTATCGTAATCTTGAAATACTACGCCCATGCCCGACATGCGCCTGCCGTCCTCGGAAAGGGCTGCGCCGGCTTCAAGAGCAGTTTCCGTGAAGGTCCCGTTGGCGTTGTTATGGAAGAGATACTGCTGCATGCCGTCATTGGAGACAAATATGTCTGTAAAGCCATCTCCATCGTAGTCGGCAAAACCCACGCCCAAGGCACGCCCCTTTTTTGCCGCGATACCGGACTTTTGACTTACGTCGGTAAAGGTGCCATCGCCATTGTTGTGATAAAGGATGTTGGTAGTGGTGGGAAATTCTTCCGGCGGACAATAAGTGTGATAATTTCCGCCGCAGTCTTTACTGTGCTTGGTATCCCAATCCATGTAGCGGGTAACAAACAGATCCAATTTGCCATCGTTATCGTAGTCGAAAAATCCGGCGGAGACGGACCAGCCGCCGGCCGCTACTCCCGCCTTCGCGGTAACGTCCGTGAAGGTGCCGTCGCGGTTGTTGTGATACAGAATATTCCTGCCATAACTGGTGACGTAGAGATCGGGATAACCGTCATTGTCGTAATCGCCGACAGCTACTCCCATGCCGTAATTCCCATCGCCGGCGTTTGCTAATCCAGCTTGCTCGGTCACGTCGGTGAAGCTTCCATCTTTGTTTTGACGGAAGAGCCGGTTCCAGTATTTCGGTTCATGACGGTCGAAATCATCAGGGGT
>Ga0302324_100005753_pt1 | contig 26954 bp, 30 predicted proteins | sample Palsa_T0_1_FD_201949 | JGI IMG/M metagenome (GOLD analysis project Ga0302324, IMG submission 201949) | Peat permafrost microbial communities from Stordalen Mire near Abisko, Sweden - Palsa_T0_1 | ecosystem: Environmental > Terrestrial > Soil > Palsa > Peat permafrost | place: Sweden: Abisko...
TCGGTGCGGGCCAGATGCGCTTTCAGAGCCATCATCAGGGTCGAGCGCAGCTTCATATTTTCAGCTTCCTCGTGCGTGCCCTCGATGGCATCCCATACGCTAGCAAATCTGTTCTTGCTCATTGCTCTAGCTCCTTCGTCAAGTCGCGGTAGCGCCTTTCAGCCAGGTCCACATCCGTCTTGCTCGTCTTTTTTGTCTTCTTCTTGAAACAGTGAAGTACATAGACGGCATCGGCAAATTTAGCCACGTAGATAACGCGGAAGGCCCCGGCCGTGTCCCGAATCCGGATTTCCTTAACCCCGGAGCCAATCCTTGGCATGGGCTTCCAGTCATCCGGCTCATGGCCTTGCTGCACCTGGTCGAGCTGATAACCCGCTTCACGCCGTGCCGCTACGGGAAACTCTCTAAGGTCGTCGAGAGAGCTACCCCGAAATTCGACAGGTTTACGATCGGCCATCAACTTGTATTATACAAATATTTGTATATAGACGCAATCCCAGTAAATGAATCGATCGAACTCCGCACCCGTAGGGCGCGAGCGGCCAGCCGACGACGACCCCGTCGGATAAGCTGGTCGATATTGAGTTCACCGGCCAGCCCGGAGTCGAGACCCTTCTGGATTTCCGACTGCGAGCAGGCAAGCTGCTCGCTGCGACGATTGCGGCCTTGCGACGGCGACACATGCCCTTACGCATCTGCGAGGCCAGGAATTCGTCGAGAGCAGCTGGAAGGTTTAACGCGACGATGGCGGCACCGTAGCGAAAACGTAGCGTTTGCTGCCGCTTCATGCGCTACGATGCCTGTATCGAGAGAGGGCGGGCCTGCTAACTAGTTGAAAACTAAGAACCTGTAAAGTGATCTTTGCGACTTCGAACCTGAGGGTCGGGAGTTCGAATCTCTCCGGGCGCGCAACCGTCCGCATAGTTGCCCATCGAGCCCCGGCGCGGCTGGATCGGCGATGCCACGGCCCCGCGGCCGTCTGCTAAGGCTTGGACAAGAAATCCGGCTTCATGGTGGCCAGATCGACGGGCACGGAATTGTGCTCCTCGACGATGAGCCATTTGCCGTTCATCTTGCGGTAGATATCCGTTGTTCGAACGACGATCTTGAACTTCGATCCGTCCTTGCCCGTAAATTCGCCAGTCTGGATGTTGTGTCCATAAGCGAGCGAACCGACGACATGGATGGTCTGCTCTGAGATCGTGTTCTTGACGGGGCCCGGGAAAGCCGAAAACAGTCCTTCGAAATCTTTCTTGTAGTCTTCCCAGCCCTTATATTCGCGCGGCGGCACGACGTCAATGACGAACAGTTCCTTTCCGGGAGCGTAGACCGACATGGTTTTGTCGACGTCTTTGGAATTGAATCCCTCGTTGTAGGTGTCCTCGAGAGCCTGTGTCGCCGCCTTTTCGGCACTCGCAGCGGGCTGGTCAGCTGCCACCCCATTGGCCGATGCGAGAACGGCAATTCCAAGTGCGGTTAGGATTCGCATGTCGGTCTCCGTCCAGTTTCTGCGATTAGTATTGTTCTCGATCCACGGGCGCAATCTGATGCGGGCCGGGAAGAAGAAATATTATCACTGAAACTTCCATGCTTACAGATCCACGCCCTGACGCTGCCTGCGGCATCAATAGTCGGTCCCGGCGCCGCCGCAACGCTACGTCGGATGAGCGGATTTACGCCGGAAGCTTCAGCTTGCGCAGGAAGGTCTTGAATTCCTCATCGCTCCTCAGTGTTTGGAGAAAAGGGTCCGTTTCGATCTCCGGCAGGCGGTTATCGTGCTGTTGGTAGGCGCGCTCCAGCCACTCATAGGCGTTGCCTTTCTCACCGCGTCACGCGTACGCTTCTGTAATCGAATACGAAAAATTGTGCGCGTAGTTCGCCACAAGCTCCCCCAGAGCCTTGTCGGAATCCTGCGTATGGCCCAGCGAATGCTCCGCCATTGCCAGATACTTCACGCGCCATCCCTCGAAGGCCTACAAACGCGCGTTAGAGAAATCTCAGGCAGCGATGGTTCACCGGCGGTAGATCAAGGCGCCTTTGTCAGTGAACTCAGGGACAACTATATCCAATTCCCGCGACTGGCGCGCTTACCAAGCCTTCCGTTATGAGCGCAACGTTGGCTCCGAGACCAACAGCCAGATTGCGAAACTGCGCCCGCCCCGTGACAAACGCTTGATCGTTCTTTTGCAGCTGAATGTTACCCAACGGCTTGCACGCCACCACATCTGACGCATTCTTGGTGATCCGGACCTGATCAGCTCCGGGCGCAAGCGTTGCGGCGCATGCGCTGAGGAGGGTCACTGCCGCCATCACAGCCCAGGGGGACAGAGTTCGCTGCATGGTGGCAAGCTTCCGATCAAAGAAGTCTAGAATAACCTCTCGCGCCTTGAGCAATCCAACACGAGTGGCGAGTTGACCCCGAGCGGTCCGTCGCGACTGTCCGTTCGCGGCCTTCAGGTTAGATGGGAGCAACCGGGCGGGCGACATGACGAGGCCGCTGCGCTGGTGTTAACCGACTCTAGGGTTGTTGAACCCGCTGGCCTGTAACGCATTCCGATTTCAGCCAGCGCGTCAGCGCGTTCGCAAGCGCGAGACGACGCGAGGAAAAGGCATGGTCGTCGTCGAATACAAGGCTCCGCACCAGTTTTCCGTCGGCTCTATGGATCGCATCAACGAGCTTCCCATGCATCGCGACTCCCTCTTCGGGAGTGTCACGAATGGCGGACACGAGTAGCAGCCGATGGCTCTTGATCTTTTCCGCAAGAGCGAGATAGTCCCAAGCTACGGCATGGTTCACCATCTGGTCGAGCAGTTCGTCAGGATCGGCGCGGATCGGGCCGCCGTCGGCGGTAGTGCTGCGAAAATAGTTCAGCGCTTCGGTTCTCGCGTCTGTGTTTTTTGTGAAATCTTCGCCTTCCCAACCGACGTTCTCGGCGGCAATCGCCGCGACGCAGACCTCGGGAGGCTCATGGGTTGCAGTCATCAACGCAAACCATGCACCGGTGCTGTGGCCTACAAGGGCAATTCGATGGGCGTCAAAATGGTATTTTGCGATGTTCGCCGGATCTCGCACCCACGCGAGGACCGCATCGACGTCCTCTAGGCCGTGTTCGAAAGAGAATGTCCCACCTGAGCCCCAGCTGCCTCGGTAGTCGAAATAAAGCGCATCGTAACCGGCGCGCCGAACCGCTTGGCCAAGATCCAGATTGCGCTCGTTACCGGGGTAGCCATGCAGCAAGATGACGATCGGATGCGGACCCTCACCGGCACTGAGGTAGACAAATCCGTTAATCCGAGAACCACCGCTCGGAATGGTGGCCTCTACCATTGAAGCCGGGGGAATGGCAGACGTGGCGCTGGGCACCCGGGATTGCGCATAGGCAAATCCGGCGGAAAATAGCGCGATAAAACAGATCGCCCGGCTCGATCGCTTATGCTCCATCGCTTCTCACTCCACGCAATTGATCCAAAACTATAACAGTTGCCTTCGCCTTCCATGACTTGGGAACGTTCCGGCATCTGCCTTGACCCGGCATCGCTTCAGTCTAGCGCGCACTGTGAATGACACCTAAGTGGCAGTTGGACGCGGCAGCGCGTGAGCGCGCAGGCGGTGCCGAGCGGGCGCAAGCCCGCGAGCAATCTCTGCCGGGCGCGCAGTCTTTTCAGTTCAAATGGATGCGCACGCCCGCCCAGATTCCGCGCGGCGCGCCCGGTACCACCCCGTTTTCATTGGTCCAGTCATTCGGATTGACGCGGAAAGTGCCGTTAGGGTTGTATGCGTCCTGCGTCAGGAATCCGGCAGTGTAGTAGTCCTTGTTCAGCGCATTGACGATGCGCGCGAAGATTTCGAAGTTCTTGGTGAAGCGATACGTGCCATTGAAATTCAGCAGCGCATAGCTCGGGATCCAGCCCGTCCCAGTGGGAGAAATGTAGGCACCGGACGCGGCATCGGTGGTCCCGGCGACGTTGGCGTTGTTCTCGTTCCCGTGCAGGTAGGAGCCGGACACGATGATCAGGTTCGCACCGAGGTCCAGGTGCTTGTTGAAGTCGTAGTCGAGGATGAGCCGTCCGGTGTTCTGTGGCACCAGCGGAATGTGATCGCCCGGCTGCACGAGGATGTTGCCGTTGGCGTCGGCCAGACTGTTGGACGAGGCGTTGACGGCAAAGGTCGACTGGAAGGTCGCATCCACGTAGCTGTAGGCGAGCTTCCAGGTCAAGCCACCTTCCTTGCCGCCGAAGGCCAGATCGAGTCCCTGGCGGCGCGTGCTGCCGACGTTGTCGAAGTAGCCGGCGTTGGTGCTCGTGGCGATGAACTGGATGTCGTTGCTATTGGCAGTGTGAAACAGGTCCGCCGACCAGTTGAAGCGCTGTTCAGCCAGATTGCCGCGCAAGCCGATCTCGAACGTGCGCGCCACCACCTGCTTGAGGTCCGGGTCGCTCGCGAAATCGTTCGGTAGCCCGCAGGGCACGGCCGGGTCGGAGCAGCCGAGCTCGATCACGCTCGGCGCGCGGCTCGCCTCGTTGTAGGTGGCGTAATAGGTCATCGTGTTCGTGGGCGTGATTGTGAAGCCGATTGACGGATTGAAGCGGGCGAACGAGTGATCGCCGCTGACCGAAGTTGGCGTGCCGAAGCCGTTGCCGTAGTCGGCGGGGTCGGTGTCGACCGAGTAGCCGTTGATCGTCTCGGTGTTATTGTTGTAGCGCAGAGCCGCGTTAATGTGGATCAGATCGCTCGGTGAGATCGTGTCGGTGAAGTAGGCGCCGAAGATACTGTTGCCGCCGCCGAGCGAGATGACGGTCTGGTTGTTGTAGAGACTGGGCTCGTACACCAGTAGATGGTTGGTGGCAATACTGCCGAACTGAAACGCCTCGACGAAAGCGTCCTGAGTATGGTCGTAGTCGACGCCGACGATGCCCTGATTTTTCCAACCGAACAGATCATCGGTATCGGTGAGCTGCAGCCCGAATCCCGCCGAGCGCTGCGTCAAGGTCGAGGTGGCATCCTGGCCCGGCGTGCAGTAGGCGAGTGTGGCAGCGTTGGCGCCCGAGTCGGTGCAATCGGTCGGCGGACCGGCGTAGCTGCTCTCCAGATAGTAGTCGTTGACGTTGCCGTTACTGACATAGGTGTTCAGGTAGCGGTAGAAGGCATTCCCCGTGAGCAGCAGATGCTCGCTCAACGACTGCGTGCCGAGCAGGTTCACGAAGTTCATGAGGTTCTGGGTGAAGTCGGGCGTATAGGTCTGCTGGCGACGATAGTAGAGCATGCTCAGCGGGGTAGATCCGTCGCCGTAAAGGCTTGTGTCGGCGTAGGTGTAGCTCAGATCGATATCCGTGCTGTCGGTCTGCCAGCCAATCTTGCCGAAGCCTTGCCAGACGCGCGTCGAGGACACATCGCGCCAACCGGTCTCATCGAAGTAGTTGCCGGTGAAGAAATAGTCGAAGGCGCCGAGTTCGCCGCCGGTCTGACCCTGGACCGAGCGGCGCCCGAAGGAGCCCCCATAGGCCTCGAACTCAGTGCCCGGGTTGTCATGGCCGCTCTTGGTCTGTATCGAGAGCGCACCACCGAGCGTATTGAGACCGAACACGGGATTGGAGCCTGAAATCAGCGACACTGTGTTGATTGCGGCCTCGGGGATGAGGTCCCAGTTGACCGTATCGCCGAAGGACTCATTGACGCGCACGCCATCGACATAGACCGAAAGCCCCTCGGGCGTGCCGAGCAACGGCGAGGCTGTGAAGCCGTGATAGTAGATATCGATCTGAAAGGGGTTGCCCGCGCTCTCACTGGCGCTGACGCCGCTGAAGTTGTTATTGAGGTAGTCGGCCGTGTCCGTGCTCTGCTGGCGCTCGATGTCCGCACTGTTGGCGGTCTGCACGTTCGACGGGATCTGGTTCAGCGGCAGGCCGAAGCCCGGCAGGGGCGCATTGCCGATCACGATGACCTGCGGCAGCTCCTGGGCCGCTCCCGGGTTGCTTACGGCGGCGGCATCGGCATCCGCGGCGCAGATACGTCCGGGTTGTGCTAGGGCGGTGGTGCCGATGAGCGCAGCGAGCGCCCAAAACCTTGCCGAATAAGCCATGCAGACGGTAGCTCCCCATTTTCTGGGCCGAGGGTTGAACTGACCCCGCCCGATTGCTATGCCGAGAGCCGACCGGGAGGCACAGCCGCCGGGCCTGATTCGGGAGTATCTCGCGAAATTTGGCGGGAATTTTTCCGATTCACCAGGGATAGTATCCCGATTCTTTCGGGATATTTTCCCGGCTACCCTTTGCACCAAGGTTCGGCGGCGTTCGGCTCACTTTGCCGTTGGCTCCTGGTCAAGGTCCTGTCTGCTTTCGGTGCGTGAGCAGCGAGTGTGTGAGATATATAAGTAGCGCCGAGGCTGCCGATACTTCGGCGATAATAGTTGCGTTCATTGCAATGGAGTGTGCTCCGAAAGGAGCGATTACATAATGGTCCAATCCACCGAAGCCCAGAAACGCGTAGAGCGCGATCACGACGAGCCCGAATTTCTGTGAGACTTTACGGTAAAGCCAATAGCCCAATGCACCGACTGCTGCGATTGCGAACCATGACGCATACACCCCGAGCGCAGTGATCCATTTGGGCAGATTGGGATACTCACGGATGTAGACGGCATTGTGGACGAAGTGAAGCAAGCTGGCCGCGCCATAGACAATCATCAGGACTGGTAGCATTTGTGGGCGTGTCATGGATTGACCGCGGAATCAAGCTTCAGGCGCGCCCCTGTTGTTCAGGTTGAGCAGGACATCAGGTTGAGCAGGACATGGTAAGCCTACCGGAATCTGCAAGCACTCGCCTCGGATGGTCGCGAGCATGACCACGTACATCGCACTGCTGCGGGCTGTAAACGTCGGCGGGACCGGTAAGCTGCCGATGTCCGACCTGAAGGCGCTATGCGCCGAACTGGGTTACCGTCGGATCGAGACTTATACAGCCAGTGGGAATGTGATCTTTGACTGCGACTTGTCGGCCGGGAAAGTGCGGGCACAGCTGGAGAAGAGATTGCTCCTCTACACCGGCAAAGCCGTGGCGGCATTCGTGCGATCCGCCGGCGAGATGAGGATCATCCTGAAGACAAATCCCTTCGACGATAAAGAACCAAAACTCACGCACGCATTCTTTCTGCACCGGAAGCCGGTTGCCGATGCGTTGGTCGGCGTGCGCGGCCGAGTCGAAGAAGAGATTCGCTTGGGACGGCGGGAAATCTACGTTTATTACCCGTCCGGCATGGGGCAATCAAAGTTGCAGATTCCAGCGGCGAGACTTGGCACTTCGAGAAATCTGAATACCATCGCGAAACTCGTGGAGATGAGCTCTCGGCGGTAGCGTGCGTTCGACCAGGGAGTGCGGGCTCCTAGTCCCGGAACTTGAGTCCGGCCAGTACCGCCTTGAAGCGCGGCTCGTTGCGCAGCGGATCGACCATCGGGTCTACCTTAGTGAACTCCAGCCCCCCATCGTGCAGGGCAACCGCACGCTCGAGGGCCTCGAGCGCGCGCGGTACGTCGCCCCACTGCGCGAAAATCTCGGCGTACTGGTATTGCGCGGTCTCGCCATAGCTCTTTTGCAACAATGCAAGCTGAGCCTGGGCATCGGCGCGGCGCCCGAGCTTGTCGTAGACCATTGCAAGACAGGTGTACTTTTGCCAGGAGGGCGTCGGCTTGTCGCAGGCGGTCCTGGCCGCCTCGTAATTGCCGAGCCAGTAGTAAGCATGGCCCCGCCCAATCATCACATTGGACGATGAGTCGAGCTCCAGTGCCCGATTGTACGACTCCAACGCCTCGGCGTAGCGCCGTGCCCACCAATAGGTAGCGGCCAGATTGGCGTGACTCAGCGCGTCCAGCGGATCGAGTTCGACCGCATGCCTGGCGCGCGTGACCGCCTCGTCGAAGCGACCCGCTAAGGCGAGAAAAATCGCGGAGCTGCGGTAGACACGGGCGTCCCCTGGCGACAGAGCGAGGCCCTTTTCATATTCGGCCGCCGCGCCCACGAAATCCTGCTTGCTGGCCAACGTAAAGCCGATCATTGAATGAGCAACGCCAAGCGTCGGCGCGAGCTCGGCCGCCTTGCGGGGCGCCGTGAGCCCCTCGTCCAGCACCTGGATGACATCGGCCGGGGAATCAGCTGGTCCCAGGCATCCCCGCCGCGAAGCTCGCTCTGATCGAACCAGACCTCGAGGCCTGCCTCGCGCAGCGCATCGCCAATGCGACCTGCCACGGCGGCGTCCTGCGACGCATAGCTCAGGAAGATGGCTCTCGCCGCCTCTGTCATCAGCGCGTTGCCTTGTCGGGCCTGTCGGCGGGATGGCCGTAGTGGCCCGAGAGCACCAAGTCTATCAACGCCGCCTCGTGGCTGCTTGCCGAGAGTGCAACGGTCACTGATCCGACAAAACCTGCAGGCCCTCGCGTCCGTACTGCAGGAGTCTTATGAGAAGTGCCAGCCTGCCTTGCGCCTGCGACGTCGCAGACATGAGTTCCTCTATCTCCCGGGGCGAAAAGTTGCCGTCGGGCGATCTGCGCGCTATTGCAGCAGCAACTTCCATGTCGGTGCCGAACTTCGGTAACGCATCCATGAAGGCGGCGAGGACCGCGTAGACGTGTGCATAGCGGCGCAACTCATCGTGCGACATCAGTGTTAATGACCCGTTCTGTTTGGCGGCCGGCCATGTTCCGTCCCGCGTGTCATTGGGCTCCCAGGTATAGTCGAGCTTCATTGCAAGCGAAGAGCGCGAGGATTGCTGGGCTCGCAGCATTGTCACATCGGCATCCAGCTCCAACAAAGCCTTGCGCGTCGATTCGATATTAAGCTCGACAATGCGCTGGTTTTCGTGGACTTCCTTTGACAACTCCCGGCGCGCCTCCTGCACCTGGTAACGGTGGTGCGCGTATTCGACTGATTGTTCGAGACCAATCGCGATCAGCAGACCGATGACGATGGTGGCGATGTGGATGAAGAAGTCCCGCCAGCTGTGGATCGCGGATTGGGAGGGATGTACCTCGAGCACGGGCATCTGCTGCTCCTGAATGGTGGTTGATATACCTGGTTTCGCGCTGGACTGCGGCCCTGGTGGCACGATGTTGGCACAACCGTCTTCCATTGCCTGACCCTGGAATGTCCATGTTGCTGAGTCTATCAACTTGCAGCGCCGCTCAAGGACTGTACGGCAGGTTTGCAATGCGCTGATCGGCAGCAATTGATAGACGCTCGTGCCGGCCTTAGCATTTGCTCGATGAACACAAGCGCATTACGGCCAAGCAACAGCATTGCCCCGATTATCGAAACGCAACGCCTGCGCTTGCGCTCCCATCGGTCCGATGATTTCGCAGATTGCGTGGCCATGTGGTCTGACCCTGCCGTCGTGCGCTACACCCTAGGGGAGCCCTCGTCGCCGCAGAGAACCTGGATCAGGCTATTGGCTTATCGAGGACACTGGGCTTTGTCGGGCTACGGTTATTGGGCGGTGGAGGAGAGGATTTCCGGCCGCTATATAGGTGAACTCGGTTTCGCGGACTTTAAGCGGGATATCGCGCCTTCGATCGACGGCGTGCCCGAGTTGGGCTGGGCGCTGGCGCCGCAGTTTCATGGCAACGGTTATGCAACGGAAGCCCTCAGAGCCGCGGTTGCCTGGGGAGACCATCACCTTGCGCAGTCCCGCACCGTCTGCATCATTCACCGCGACAATCAGCGGTCGTTTCGTGTCGCCGAGAAGCTGGGTTACAAGGCCATCTTCAGTGCTACCGCGAGCGGACAGTGCAACACCGTACTGGCTCGTCCAGCGTAAGAGCGATGTGACCACTGGTCTCGAACGAGGGTCGGCTTACAGGCGAGCAGTTCAGACGGTGCTGGCGCGCACCTCGTAGTGTCGGGCAATCGGCTCGGCCCGTGACAGCAGCAATCGTGCCTCCGGCTCGAACACTGCAGTGGAATAATCGTCCCCGGCAAACGAGCGGATGGCCGCAATGGATTCAAAGAAATTCACGACCACAAATTCGACCTCATTAGTGCCTTCGCTGCGCAGGATGTAGCCGCCACGGTACCCTGCAAGTCGCTTCAGATCGGGAAGAACCCTGGTCTTGAGGAGAGTCTCATAAGCGTCGGCGTTGCCGATCTCGGTCCATCCTTTCCAGTGTCGGGCAATCATGAGGATCCTCTGGTATGGGCGCGCGCGCCGCTAAAAGCCTGCGTGTCGTCTCTCTGGATATTAAATCGAAATCACAGTTGGGCTCGGCATGGCTGACAGAACTGAGCCGATAAGTCATTGAAAACAAACAACATAGAAGATCGTCCAAGCTGCTTGATCAGTTGTACTGTGCCTTCGCGGTGAAGGACTGCCGTTTACCTGCTGGCGAGCAGTCAGATCTAACTTCGTGTAGGACGAACACCGACGGAAAATTTTGCATGCTCCGACGACCGCTTCGGCCGGCACTGCTGCTATGGAGCCGTGGCGGTTGTTACAAAGGCTGAGCAGGGTTCTCAGACCGCCCGCCCGAAAATGGAGACAGGAATGACAGATATGTCAAATTGCATGGTGGGCCGCTCCAGCGCCATCCAGGCAGTCCGGGATCTGGTGGACAAGGTCGCCCCGACCGATGCGACCGTGCTGATTTCCGGCGAGAGCGGCTCGGGGAAGGAGTTGGTGGCGCAGGCCATTCATGCCCGCAGCGCCCGCGGCGCCGGTCCATTTCTCGGCATCAATTGCGGCGCTTTGCCTGCGACACTGATCGAATCCGAATTGTTCGGCTTTGAACGCGGCAGCTTTACCGGCGCCTCGCGCAGCCACGCCGGCATGGTCGAGCGCGCCTCGGGCGGCACGCTGTTCCTGGATGAGGTCACGGAGATGAGCGCCGACATGCAGACCCGCCTGCTGCGCTTCCTCGAAACCCAACGCTTCTACCGTGTCGGCGGTTCGCAGGAGCTGCACACGGACGTGCGCGTGGTGGCCGCGACCAACCGCTCGCCGGTGCAGGCGGTGCGTGACGGGGCCATGCGCGAGGATCTGTTGTATCGCCTGGCCGTATTTCCGATCTGCCTGGCACCGCTGCGCGAGCGCGGCGAAGATGTGAGGCTGCTGGCCGATCACTTCCTCAACGAACTCAACCTGCGAAACCGCACCACCAAGAGCTTCAGTGCCTCCGCGCATCAGACTCTGCTCGACTACCATTGGCCTGGAAACGTACGCGAACTGAAGAACGCGATCGAGCGGGCATACATTATGTGCGAGCAGGAGCTCGAGCTGCAGCCGATGAACTTTCATATCGCGAGCACCGATCGTGCCCCCCTGTCCGACAGCAATGGCGGCATTCAGGTGCCGATCGGCTCTTCGCTGGCGCAGGCCGAGCGTTGGCTGATCGAGGCGACGCTGGCGCATTGGGCCGGGAACAAGAATCGCGCCGCGCGAACACTGGGATGCAGTCTGAAAACCCTGTATAACAAGCTTGCAGCGTACGAACGCCAGGGAATCGGAGCACAGGCGTGATGAGGCGCAATGTGCCCTCGAGTCTGCAACTGAACACTATAACGCTGGCCCTGGGAGGACGAGATCATGTCAAAGGTTCTAATTGCTGATGACCACGCGATGGTACGGGCCGGATTGCGGCAGTTTCTCGGTGAAGACAGCAGCATCACCGAAATCGGCGAAGCGGCTTCCGGCAACGAGACGCTCGATCGACTGCGCTCGGGCAGCTGGGACCTCGTGATTCTGGACATCAACATGCCCGATCGCAGCGGTCTGGATATCCTGCGCTATGTGCGCGCGAGCTATCCGGACACGAAGGTGCTGGTGCTGAGCGGCTTTCCCGAACGCCAGTACGCGATCAACGTCCTCAAGGCCGGTGCTGGCGGCTATCTGCCCAAGGAATGCGCGCCGGAGGAGCTGCTCAAAGCCACGCGGGCGGTCATGCAGGGCCGACGCTACGTCAGCGCCAATCTCGCCGAACTGCTGCTCTCTGACCTCGACGGCGACAACGATCAGCCGCTGCACCGGCGCTTGTCCGAGCGTGAGTTTCAAATCTTCTGCAAGCTGGCCGCCGGCCGGGCGGTGTCATCTATCGCCGATGAGCTGTGTCTGTCGGTCAAAACCGTTAGCACCTATCGAACCCGGATTCTGGAGAAGATGAGTCTGGCGACCAATGCGGACATTACGACCTATGCCTTGCGCAACGGAATCATCCAATAACGCCGCGACGTAGGCTGTGTCCGACCACATTGAAGCAGTTCCGTAGCTTTACTTCGATACCGCGGTGACCGTAGTTTCCCCTCATGAATGCGTTCGGATTGCATGCGCAGCGACCGGAAATGAGTGCACGTAACCTCTCGGTACTATTGGTCGAGGATTCGCGGGTGCTGGCCGAGCGCTTGCGCGAGACCTTGCTCAGCGTCCCGGGAGTGGAGCTGGCCGGCACGGTCGACAGTGAAGCCGAAGCTGTCGCTGCATTGCAGCGACAGCCGGTCGATGTGGTGCTGTTGGACCTGCATCTGCGCCAGGGTACCGGCTTCGGCGTGCTGCGTGCGATCCCAACTGATCAGGCTCGCAAGACCGTCGTCATCGTGTTGACCAATTACGATTTAGCTGAATACCGGCGCGCCGCCGCGGCGCTTGGGGCGCGACATTTTCTGGACAAGCTGCGTGATTTCGATCGTCTGCCGACTCTGCTGCAGCAGATCGGTGCCGAACTTCCCGACACACCGCAGGACGATCCGCTGAACTGAAGCGCAGGGGTGGCGCGAGGCCGCCCCGTAGCGCTCGCTCTATAGATTCGCGGCCGCGGGCAGCGCCTGTTGCGGCCGAAGTATCAGCGCCAGCGGCAGTCGTGCCCGCAGCTGCGTACCGCTGGGTTGCAGCGAGTCGATCTCCAGATTGCCGCCGAAACTGCGCACGCGATGGCGCATGGTCGCCAGGCCATGGGAGCCCACGGCCTCGCGTCGCTCGCTGGCAATGCCCATGCCGTTGTCCGCGATCAGGACAGTCAAGGCGGTATCGGTGATCGCGATCTCGACCCTGACTTCGCTGGCATGCGCGTGCTTGACGATGTTGGTCAGCGATTCCTGCACCAGTCGGAACACCATGATGGCGGCGTCGTCGAGCAGCGGCGGCTCGAGTTCCGGATAGGCTTCGGTGTAGTGCAGACCGGCGCGGCTGCAGGTCTCCTGGGTGATCCAGCGCACCGCCGGCAGCAGGCCCATGTTGTCCAGCAGAGTGGGACGCAAGCTCTCGACGATGCGTCGCTTGAAGTCGACGCCGTCGTCCAGCACCTTGAGCACACGCGTCCAGCGCGTCTGAATGTCCGGATCCAAGGCGCTCGGCGAGCGCTTCTGCAGCCAGGAAACGTCCATCTTGACCGCGATCAGCAGGCCGCCGAGTTCATCGTGCAGTTCGCGAGCCAGCGAGGCTTTCTCCTTCTCCGAAAGCTGCTGCAGATGGCTGGAAAGCGCCGACAGCTCGGCGGTGCGGCGCCGCACGCGCCGCTCCAGCTCCTCGTTCTCATTCGCCAGCTGCTCGGTCAATTCGGCGCGCCGCCGCGCCTGGCGCGCGAGCAGCGCCGCAGCCACGATCAACAGAATGATGTTGAGCAGCACCACCCCGCCCATCAGTGCCCGCGAGACCAATCGCAGGCGCTCGGCGCGGGCGATCTCGGTATTGACCTCAGTGCGCTCGGCCTCGCGCAGCGTGGCGGCCGCGGCCCGAATGTCCTTCATGCTGGTGCTGCCCAGATCGGTGCGCACCAGCGCCACGGCCTGCTCCGGCCCCTGTGAGGTGTACAACTCGAGCGATGCGGTGAGTTCCGCGAGTTTGGCACCCACCAGGACGCGCAGATGTCGCAGGGTGTCGCGTTGATCGATGCTGGCCAGTTGCCGATCATCGGCATCGCGGAACAGATTGCCGAACTGGTTGAGCGTCGGCTCGATGCGCTCGCGCGCACTCAGGTAGGGCTGTAGATACTTCTCGTCGCTGGTGAGCAGATACCCGCGCTGACCTGCTTCGGCCTGCGACAGCTGTTCGAGCAGTTCGGTCAGCAGGATCTGCCGCCTCTGCGACAGCGCGATGCGCCCGTCGATCTCCTTTTGGCCGCTCTGTGCGATCTCGGCGATGATCACCAGCGCGGCCAGCAGTACAAATGCGATTGAGAGAGCAATCGCGCGCGTGAAACGACTCGAACGGAACATGGCGATTTGGCTGTGAGCCTGATCCTACAGCGGTTGCGGCGGCGGACGGACAATATAGCTCAATACACAATGGCATGCTCGCTCCGTGGCCAATGGCAATAGATCCGCCGGGAGATCGAAATGCCTTATTACGCGGCAGTATTTTTTGTCATTGCCATGATTGCTGCAGTGCTCGGTTTTGCGGGCGTGGGCGCCGGCGCGGCGCGCATCGGCCGCATGCTGTTTTTCCTGTTCCTGGCCGGTACCGCGGCAGCGCTGGTGGTCGGCGGACTGCAGGGCAGCTGACCGACCTTGCTGCACGGAATTGAACGATTCGATCTGAACCCATCCGGAGAAGACCTCTATGAACGCAAATGCCAATGACCCATCGGAAACCCTTCATCGCGCCGGTAGAGAGGCGGCCAGCGATTTGCGCCGGCGCGCCAGCCACGTCAGCGACTATGCCAGCGATGAGCTGCGCGCGTTTCTGGCCGACGTCGAGGATCTGGTCAAGCGGGTTGGAAACGTTTCTGACGCCGACGTCGCCCGTGCGCGCGCCAGAGTTTCGAACGCCATCGCCGACGTGCGCCGTCTGGCCAGCGACGGAACCGACTCATTGCGCGATCGCGCGCGTGCGGCGGCCGGTCAAGCCGATGAATACGTGCACGACCGACCGTGGACCGCGATCGGGCTGGCTGCGGCAGTGGGACTGATCGTGGGCGTCGGCGTTGCCGCCGTGTCCTCGCGCCGCTAGTCCGACAACAGTGACCCGAAGTGCTCGAGATCCTGCTCCGGCTGGCTCCCGCGCTGTTGCGGCATCTCGCGGCCTATGGGGAATTGCTGAGCGAGGAGGGGCGCGATGCGCTGCGGGTGTTTCGCCGGCAGCTGCTGGGTCTGGCCATTGCCTGGGCGGCAGCCGTGGTGGCGGCCCTGATGGCTTGCGTGTGCGTGATTGCGGCGAGCTGGGACGGTCCGCACCGAGTCAATGCGATCGGCGCGCTCAGCGCCGGTTTTGCCTTGCTTGCGCTGGCCGGCGCCTGGTATGCAAACAGCGGCGTGCCGCGCGGCCAGGCGCGACCGTTCCAAAGGTTGCAGGCGGAATGGCGCGAGGATCTGCGCCAGTTCGCGGCGCTGTATCCCTCATTGGCCGGCGTGGAGCGCGCTGCGTCGCAAACGCGCCAGATCCATGGTGATTGAGGCGGCGGTGGACTGCAATGACCAGGCCCGCGGGCGCCTGCGCAGTTCGCGCCGCGACATCGTGGCGCTGGCGGCGCAGCTTCGGGGCGATGCGCCGCCGGGCAACGCCGCCTTCCCGCGCAGTGCAATCATGCGTGCCGCCCTGGCTCCCAGGGGGCGCGCGCTGCTGGGCGCAGCGGCGCTGGGCATGGCGCTCATGCGCCCCAGGTGGCTTGTGGCCGCGGCCAGGCTGGCGCCGCTGACGCCATTGCTGCGCAGTGTCGTAAACCGCTACCTGGTGCGCAGAATTTTTCGCTAGGTGCTGGTAATTAGTGATCGCATGGAAGTGTGTGTGGGGGGTACAGGCCATGTCAGCTAATCTAAACAGTCCCGAGCTGGACAGGAGCATGTATCCATTTCTGAGCGAAGTGGCGGAGATGCGCCGCCGCGCGCGCCAGCACATCGAGGCCGGGGCTGTCACCGCCGACTTTGATGCCATTCGGCTGCGACTGCTCAACGAGGCGCTCGCCACCGAACTGATGTGCGTGCTGCGCTATCGCCGGCACTCGCTCATGGCCGGTGTCGCGGTCGATGCGACCGTCCGGGACGAATTTCTGAAGTACGCGCAGGAAGAGCAGGGGCACGCCGATCAGATCGCCGCGCGCATTGTACAGCTCGGCGGCAAACCGGATCTGAATCCGGCGGCACATCGCGCTGCCGATGCTGCCGAGGATGTCGAAGCCGACACGCTTGCCGACATGCTCGAAGAGGATCTGATCGCAGAGCGTATCGCGATCGACAGCTATCGCGAGATCGTGCAGTACCTGGGCAGCAACGACCCAACCACGCGGCAGCTGCTGGAATCCATACTGGCCGTCGAATCCGGACACGCCGGAGAGCTGGCGAGCATGCGCGAACAACTGCTGCGCCGGGACCGTGCCGCATTGGGTGCGACCAGCACCCGCCTGCCGGTGTTGGAACTGCAGCCGGTGCTGGAACTGCAGTAATTGCCCTAACGGCGGCGCGGCCGCCCTCTCAGGGCTTGCCGTCCTGCTTGCTGCCCGGATACATCGCGCCGACATCGGCCGGATCATCGCCCTTGGAACGCCGCTGGCCCTTTTCGGCGGCGAGTGCGAGCTCACGTGCTTCCAATGCCGATTGCGGCGCTGCCTGCTGCGCGATCTGCTCGACATCGGCGTGCGCGAGAAACTCATCGACTTCCTGGCGATAGCGGCGGGCGGCCTCGTAATCGCCCTCGCCCTGAACGGCTGCGCTCGGCGGGTCCTGGTTTTTCTGGCTCATGGATGATCTCTCCGCGACGGTGCTTGTGGCGACAACAGGCAGCATAGAGCCTGGGCGAATCGCGCGATCCCTCACCCCGGCCGATATCACCGTCAGCGCGCGCCGACCCACGCTGGCTGATTTACCGGCCTGATTCCCTGCGATGGTGCGTGGCGGCTCGGGATTGCGCCTTTGCGGGTCAATTCCGCACGCTGGGACGGGCCCCGGCAGGTGCCGGCGCACTCATCGGCGATCAGCCGCCGCCGGCGCCCGGCAGTGCCCAACGGTCTCAAGCCCTTATAGAGTCTGGAAAAAAGCCTCAGCTCCGGCACGGTGCGCTGCGGCCGATGAGCCTGCGGCAAGTTCGCTGGCATATCGGTTGCATTCATATCGGCAACAGGCGGTTTCGTCTGCAAGTGCGGCCTGATTCAGGCCAACGGCAACGCTGCCGGCAATAGTGCCCACCTCACACCCCCCGCGGTGGGCGCCGAATGTCGGCAGCGTTTTTTTTGCCCGCCCAACTGTGCTCGAGCCACTCTGCTCGACGACCGTGCTGGATGACCAGGCTACGGTGCTAAAGTGGTTGTTTTGGACCGTTCAGGACACCGCTTTTGGCTCAGAGCCGTTCGCGCTCCAACGCTCGCTTCGTCGAGGTCGAGTTACGCCGCGTTTTACTTAAGCTCGGTAACCGTACGGTACTGCGCGAGGTGAATTGGCACATCCGGCCAGGCCAGCGCTGGGTGCTCATGGGTGCGAACGGCGCCGGGAAGACGCAGTTGCTGAAACTGCTCGCCGGCGATGTCTGGCCGACCCCGAGCCGTGGAGGACGGCGGCGTTACCACTATCGCGGCGAGAGCTTTGAGGATCCCTACGGCATCAAGGAGGAACTCAGCTATCTTGGCGCCGAGCGCCAGGATCGTTACGAGCACTACCAGTGGAATCATCGCGTCGAGCTCGTGGTCGCGACCGGACTGCATCGCACCGACATTCCGCTGGCGCCGCTCAGCGCTGACGATCGCGGCCAGGTGGCTCGACTGCTCTCGCGGCTGCAGATCCAATCCCTGGTCCATCGAAAATTTCTGACGCTGTCCTATGGCGAGCGGCGCCTGGTGTTGCTGGCGCGAGCGCTGGCGTGGCGGCCGAAGCTGTTATTGCTGGATGAGCTGTTCACGGGCTTGGACCCGGACAACCACGCGCGCGCTGCCCAGGGCCTGCACCGACTCAGCCGTTCCGCTCTGCCTTGGGTGCTCTCGACCCACCGCCTCGAGGACGTACCCGCCTGCGCCACCCATCTGTGCCGGCTCGAGGCCGGAAGAATCATCTGGCAGCGCAGATTGACGGCCCAGTGGCGCCGTGCGGCTCGCGCCGCCGCATCCGCCGAGCCCCGCGCCGAGCGTGCGCGGCAACCCGCGCCATCCCCGGCCGGCGCGCCAACGCTGATATCGCTGCGGCGCGCGAGTGTATGGCGCGAGGGCGCGGTGGTGCTGCGCGACCTGTCACTGCAAGTGCGGCAAGGCGATTGCTGGCTGGTACATGGCGCGAACGGCAGCGGCAAATCGAGCCTGCTGCAGACGCTCTACGGTGATCTTGGCGTGGCCCGTGGCGGCAGCATTGTCCGCGCGGGCGTCGAGCCCGGTGTGCCACTGCAGAGCTTCCAGAGCCGCGTCGGCCTGATCGCACCGGAGCTGCAGGCGATCTATCCGCGCCATCTATCGGCACTGGAGATGGTCGCCTCGGGCCTGCATGCCAGCGTCGGCCTCAATGAGCCCGTGCGTGCCGGTGAGCGGCGACGCGTGCTGCGCGCTCTGCGACGCGTCGGTGCCGCCTCGTTGGCCGCTCGCACGTTGCGCACGTTGTCCTATGGCCAACTGCGGCGGGTACTGTTCGCGCGCGCAATGGTCAATGAGCCTGATATCCTGCTGCTCGATGAACCCTATGCCGGCCTCGATGCCCGCACCCGCAAGGCGCTGCGCTCGTTGGTGGAGCGGGCGATCGCCGCCGGCGCGACCGCAGTGATGACGACGCACCACCGCGACGAGTGGCCTGCGCTCGCCAGCCGTGAGATCGAACTTGCCCGCGGCCGTGCGCTCTATTGCGGGCCGATCAGGCCCGTGGCGGCGCGCCGCCGCCCGCGACGATCATGACTCGGCGCGCGGCGCTGCTACTGCTCGCCGGCCTCGCGCTGCTCGTGCTGCTCGCGATCGCGCTGCTGGCATCGGCGCGCTTCTCCAGACACGCACCGGACGTGCCGCGCGTTGTGGTCGGCGGCGGCGATGCCGGTGGCCTGCCGCGCGCCCAACCCTCGGACGAGCGGATCGATGCCGCGGCGCTCGAGCGCGCGGTGCAAGACGCTGCCGCCGGCGGCCTGCAGGCACTGCTGGTCATGCGCGACGGTCACGTCGTATTCGAACATTATGGACGCGGCCAGAGCGCCGATACGGTGATCGACTCCGGGCCCATGGCGCAGGTGCTGGTGGCACTGGCGGCCGGCGTCGCCGCCAAGCAAGGGGCGCTGTCGCTGGCGACGCTGCGCGGGTTCGATGCAAACGCACTGCGCGCGGCGCTCGAGGCTGGCACGCAACAGCGATACGAACTCTACCTGTCGCACGCGATATGGAGTCGGCTCAACGCTGCCGCGGCCTGGATTGAATTGCCGGCAAGCGGGGCGCCGACGCCGGCGGACTGCTGTTTTCACGCCCGCATGCTCGACTGGATGCGGGTCGCGAGTCTGCTGGTGGACGACGGCCGTTTCGAGGGTAAACAGATCGTGCCGCCAGGATGGGTGGCGCGTATGGCGCGGCCGGTGTCGCTCGACTCGGTGCACGGCTTCGGCGTGGAGATCCCTGCGACCGCGCGCGGCGCCGAGGCGTTCGCGGCCGACGGGGTATTCTTTCTGCGCGGGCCTGGACGGTGCCGACTTTGGCTGGTGCCGGCGCTGAGGCTGGCAGTGCTGTTCGCGGCCGATGCGCCCAAGGCGTCGGCAGCCCTTGCCTCAGCCTCAACATGGGATGAAACGCGAATACCCAATCTGGTGATCCGTGCGGTGTCCGATCGGCCCATGCAGCGTGGCGATGTCACGGATCTGCAGCGATTGGTACCCGGTCACTGAGTGGCACTGCAGAGTCTGACCGCATTGCGCGCGCTGTTCTTCGTCTGCGTGATCGATGTGCTGGGATTCGGGATTCTGGTTCCGCTGATCCCGTACATGGCGGCGCAGTTCGGCGCCACGCCGGCGCTGATCACGCCAATTCTCGGCTCCTACTCACTGTTCCAGCTGCTGGGCGCGCCGCTTTGGGGTGCGCTCAGTGATCGCTACGGCCGCCGGCCGATTCTGATCACCAGCATGCTCGGCGCATGCGGCTCGTATCTGCTGTTGGCCGGGGCCGCCAGCTTGCCAATGCTGTTGCTCGCTCGTTCGCTCGCCGGATTCATGGCTGGCAACATTGCCGCGGCGATGGCGTACGCCTCTGACATCAGTTCCAACGCCGACCGCGCCCGCAGCCTGGGTGTGGTCGGGGCCGCCATCGGCATCGGCTTCATGCTCGGGCCCGCCATCGGCGGTGTGTTGGCGGGCGAGCGCCTGCAGGGTGCCAATTTCCTGCTGCCGGCGCTGGTCTCGGCCGCGCTGAGCGTGCTGGCCGTGCTGATGGTGCTGTTCATGCTGCCTGAGAGCCGCAGTATCGAGCAGCGCGGCGAACATGCGCGCCAGGCACGTAGCTCGCGCCTGTCGCTGCTGCGCAAGCTGCCGGTATTGCGCTGGCTCACGTTGGCTACCCTGCTGGTCACCTTCTCGCAATCGACCCTGGACTCGACCTTCGCCATCTGGGCCATGACTCGCTATCAGATCGGACCGCGCACCGTCGGGCTGGCGCTGCTGGTATTGGCCCTGGTCGCGGTCACGATGCAAACGCTCGGTGTGCGACGGCTGGTGCCACGCCTTGGGGAATACCGGCTGGCCTGGTTCGGCATCGCCTGCTGGGCATGCGGGATGTGCGCGGTTGCGGCCTCGAGCAGTGTGCTGCTGGCGCTGCCCGGACTGGTGCTTTGCGGACTGGGCGCGGGCGCGTTCACGCCGAGCGGTTCGGCACTGGCATCGCATGAAGCGCAGGCGCATAACCGTGGCGCGGTTCTGGGCAGCTACCAGATCGGCACCTCACTGGCGCGGGTGCTGGCGCCGTTTGTCTCGGGCTCCATCTTCCAGCGATTTGGCGCCGGCGCGCCGTTCCTGCTCGCCGGGCTGGTGACGCTGCAGGCGGCCTGGTGCATGCTGGCGGCGCGCCGACGGCATCGCGCGCGCGCGTGGGCCGATGCGCCTTCAACCGGGGACAGTCAATCATGAATGCAGGCATGTATGCACTGGGCGAGCGATGTCCGCAGACTGCGGGCGAGGACTTCTACGTTGCCCCGGGCGCGCGCTTGATCGGTTCAGTGATACTGCGTGCCGGTGCCAGCGTGTGGTTCAACTGCGTGCTGCGAGCCGACGATGAAGTGATCGAAGTCGGCGCCGGCAGCAACGTTCAGGACGGGTCCGTCATCCACGCGGACGCGGGCTCGCCGACGCTGATCGGGCGCGATGCGACGATTGGCCATATGGCCATGCTGCACAGCTGCCTGATCGGCGATGAAACGCTGATCGGCAACGGCGCGATCGTGCTGGACCGGGTGCGCATCGGCCGGCACTGCATCATCGCCGCCGGTGCGCTGGTGCCACCGGACCGCCAGATCGCCGACGGCTCAGTGCTCATGGGCGCACCGGCGAAGCTGGTGCGCAGCGTGACCGATGCGGATCTGGCAATGATCGCGCAGGGGGCGGCGCACTACCGGTCGCGCATGCAGGCCTATCGGCGCGAACTGCGCTCCGGCGTGGCCGGCGCTAGTGCTTGAGCGGCTTCTTGAGGAAGTCTTCGCGGCTGGCAGAGTGCACTTCGACGTGCAGCGACTCCCGGCCTCGTGTGAGCGTCAACGACACCAACGCTCCCGCTGCGCCGCTGCTCCATACGCCGCGCAGAAATTGCGACAGCGAGAACACTCGCTGGCCGGCCACCTCGACGATCGCATCGCCCAGGTGCAATCCGGCGCGATGCGCCGGCCCGTCCCGGGTCAGTCCAGCCACGATCACATGATCGGCCTGTTCGGCGGTGTAGATGCCCAGCCACGGACGTGGCGGGCGCCGTGGATGGCCGAAGGCAATCATCTCCTCCAGCACCGGTGCCAGCAGATCCACCGGCACGAACATGTTGGCGTCGAAGCGCTCCTGCGCCATCGACTCCTCGACGAACAGCGAGCCAATGCCCAGCAATAAGCCGTCTTCGCCCACCAACGCAGTGCCGCCCCACTGCGGGTGCGGCGGGGCGGTGAACAGCGCCTCCTCCAGCAGGTACTCCCAGTAGCCGGCGAATTCACGGCGCGCGATCAGGCGCGCCTCGAGCGAGTGGCGCGCGCCGCCGTGTCCGGCAACGATCACCCGGTCCCCGACCGCGAGTGCGCTGGCCGAGCCGCGTTCGAGCGCCGGAGCTTCGAGCGCTCCGAGGGGTTGTACCAGGCCGAAGCCGCTGACCGGATCGAACGCGAGCGCAAAGGCCTCGACCACCCTGCCGTCATAGTCGGTGAGCCAGATCGATTCGGCCTCGGTGATCAGATAACCGATGGTGAGCACCAGTTTGCGCTCGGCGCTGCGAATCACGACCCCGTGACCGAGGCGATCGGTGCCGAGGATCGAGGCCGTGTAGGCATCCTCGCTGGTCTCGGTATGCAGCAGCACCACCGAGCGATAGACCGTCTGCAGATCGAACTGCAGGTTCTCCTGTCGCGGCCGCAAGGCCTGCGGCAGTTCCCATTCCTCGCTCGTGGCCATGGCTCAATGCTACGGGAGACGGGCCGGTGGTATCCAGGCTTGTAATTCTTGCCGATGCGCTTGCGGGATCTAGAAAGCGAGCGTGGTGGCAAAGACGATGACCGCCTCGCCGATGATGCTCACCGAGCGCAGCACGCGCTGCTCGAACTGCAGCGCGACGCTGACACGGCCTGGTCGACCCAGGTATTGGCCTTGCGTGCCCGTGAATTCGAGCGTCTCAGAATGCGCAGCCGCCGGCGCCGGCGTGATCAGCCCATGATGCAACAAATACACGCCGAGCAGCGCATGCGCGTTGCCGCTGACGGGATCCTCGTCAATGCCAAGAGCCGGACAGAACATGCGTGCCTCGCTGAACAGCCCGGCCGGTGTGGACTGCAGCGCGAACAGGAAGTAGCCCGGTGCGCCGATTTGCGCCGAAAGTTCGCTCAGGCGCGCCAGATCCGCTCGCACCCGGCCCAGCACCTCGGCCGCCCGCACCGCGATCAGCAGCCGGGTGCCGCCGTGCCCGGCAATCGTGGCCGGGCAGCGCGGATCCAGGTCTGTGCGGCGCAGTGACAGCGCCTCCAGTACGCCGTCGAGTTCTTGCGTGCCGAGCACGCGCCCCAGGCTCGGCGGTGCCTGCCGGATCGCGATGCGCGTCGGGCTAATACTGAGCGTGTCGACCTCGATCAGGCCGGATTTCTGCTTTTGCCGCCGACGCGGCGCCAGCTGCAGCGAGGCCAGCACGGCGTGCGCCGCCAGGGTCGCATGACCGACGAATGCCGCTTCACTGCGCGGGGTGAAGAATCTTACCCGCAGGTCGTGGTCCGGCGCGTCCGGCTGCAGCAGGAATGCCGTATCGCCGTTGTTGAGTTCGCGGGCCAGCGCGCGCATGTCCTGTTCGGACAGGGCATCGGCGTCGAGCACGACGCCGGCGGGGTTGCCGCAGAAGCGCTGCGAGGTGAAGGCATCGACCTGGAACACGCGCACGCTGCTGCTCATTGGTCCTCCGCTAGGGTTGCTCTTGGGGCAGATCGTAGTCGACGGTGATCCCGATCTGCCGTGGATCGCCCAGCTGGAGAAAGGACTGGTTCGGGTAGTTGGGCGGTATCAGCCCGAAATAGAAACCCTGCTGGGCATACTGCACATCGAACAGATTTCGTACCCACATGCTTGCGCTCCAGGCGCCGCGGCGGTAGCCGACCCGTAGATTCTCCAGATGATAGGAGTGCGAGGTCTGGGAGTCGCTGGTGTAGTAGTAGAAGCTGTCGAGCGCATGCGAATCCAGGCGCGCGAACCAGCCGCTGGACAGGTGGTACTCGATGGCCGCGGAGAGCTCGTAGCCCGGCGCGAACGGCTGCGCCCGCCCATCTATACCGAGGCTCGTGAAGGCGCCGCCGACGCCCAGATAGCGCGTGTGCAGCAGTGTGCCGCTGCCCGAGAACTGCCAGTTCGCGCCGAGGCGGTAGCTGCCCTGCGATTCCCAGCCGTAGTTTTCCCCGTCGGCGGCATTCTGGGTAAAAAACAAATACTCCAGCGGGTTGTTCTGCTGCAGCTGCTCAGACAGGTAGACCTGCATGTGCTGGCGGCGCATGTAAAACAGGTCCGTGTCCCAGGACACGGGACTGTCGGTGCGCTCGAACTTCAGGCCTGACTCCAGACTCCAGAGTGATTCCGGCCCGAAGCTGCGCTGTTCGGACAGAATTCCCGAGCCGATGTTGAAGCCACCGCCTTTGTAGCCGCGTGCCAGGGTGGTGTAGAGGTGCTCGCCGTCTGCCACCAGGTGCATCCACGACAGATTGCCCCCGAGCATGTCGTTGGTCTGCTGCGGAAACGGCGTGGTGGCATCAGCGCTGTCCGAATAGCTGGCCTCACGCCGCTCCAACCGCAGACCGCCCGAAAGCGTGGTACGCGGGCCGATGCTCGCAGCGAGCGAGCCGTATAGAGCCACGTTGGTGGCTGCGTACTGGCTGTTCAGGCCGCTGCTGCCGGCACCCGGGCCGCCGTCCGGGGCGGCGTCGTAAGCGTTCCAGGTGAACACCTGTCGATCCGACTCGGTCAGACGCAGCGCATACACGCCGAGCAGCCAGTCGAGCCGACCGAACAGTGCCCGGGACGGATCGCCGATCAGCCGCAGATCCTCGGCCAGCGTGCGCCGGTTGCGATCGTCGCTCTGGTAGTAGTCATAAGGCGCATAGCCGGTGGTGGCGAGCCAGAATGGATCGTTGCCCCAGTCATCATCGAACGAATAGACGATGTGCGAATCGGCAGCGCTGCTGACGCTGCGCAGCTGGCCCAGTCCGTCGATGGTATAGCTCAGCCGCAACGCCGCGCCGTTGGAGAGCTGCGAGTCCCGGCCCGGCTGGTTCGAGTAGGTGGTGTAGGTGTTGTATACCGACCAGGCGTCGTAGCCGTTATCGATATTCACGTGCATGAGCGTCAGATCGGCCGTCAGCGCGGGGTTGATCTGCCAGTGCAGCTTGCCGCGCAGCGTGCCCTCGTCCAGTGCGTTGGTCGAGTTCATGTCGTAGAAGGCGTCGTGACGAAAGCCGTCGCTGTAGTACTGCTGCGCGACCACACGCCAGCCGGCCTGGCCATCGGCGAAGCCGTCGCCGATCACGAGGCCTGCCGAGCGCGTATCGTAGGTCGCGCCGGTGACTTCGCTGTGCAGCTCGAAATCCGTGCCCGGATCGGCGGTGTGCACGCTGATCAGCCCTGCCAGCGCGTTGGCACCGTAGGTGGTGCCCTGCGGGCCACGCAGTACCTCGATCTGCTTGGTATCAAACAACGTGGCCGGCATGCCGACGCCGGAGAAATCGATGTCGTCGATCAGGAAGCCGACCGAGGGATTGGGCGCCCCCTGGTACTGCTCGACCTCGCCAATGCCGCGCAGCTGGAAGAAGCGCGGCAGCGAGGTGCCTGCCGCCCAGTTCAAGTCCGGGATCAGTCCGAGCACGTCTTCGAAGTGCTGGACCCCCGCCGTGCGCAGCGTGTCGGCATCGAGCACCGTCACGCTCTGCGCCAGCTCGACAGCGTTGGTGGGACGCAGACTCGCCGTGACCACGACCTCATCGAGTGTCTCGTCGGCGCCCGGGCATGGTGCGCTCGTCACAGCCGCGAACGCCAGTGCCGCATAAGCTCGCCATTTGACTGTCATGCACCTGCTCCCTACGCCGGTACTAACCGGATCAGGTTCAACGGGTTCGCCGGTTCACCGGCATCTCAGGTCCAATCGGACCACCCCAAGGTTTGCGTAGCGAACTATCGAGCAAGCGCGAGCGGTTTGCAAGTTCGCCGGGCCGCGGGCTTGCGGCCTCGTCTAGAATGCACAGCCGCCTCGGAGCCAAAAGGAGTGCACGATGGACATCGGTGTGGAGATCAGCCTCTATCCACTGCATCAGCAGTATCTGGCGCCGATTCAGGACTTCATCGACCGCGTCAACGCCGACCGCGCGCTGCGCGTGGTTACCAACAGCATGAGCACGCAGATTTTCGGCGAGTATGAGGCGGTCATGCAGCGACTGCTGCGCGAGCTGCGCGCGAGCTTCGAGGCCAACGACAAGGCGGTGTTCGTGATGAAAATCCTGGGACCGCTGGCAACGTGATCCAGGCGCTGCTGCGCGAGCTGTACGCGACCAGCGCAGCGGAATTTCTCGCCGTGGTGCTTGGCGTGATCTATGTGCTGCTGATCCTCAAGCGCAATCGGCTCGGCTGGTTGGCCGGAGCAGCCAGCTCCATCATCTACGTTTATCTGGCCGCGCGCGCGCGCCTGCCGATGCAATCGCTGCTGCAGTTCTACTATGTCGTCATGAGCGTGTATGGCTGGCGCAATTGGACGCGCACGCAGCAGCAGCAGGGCGGCGGGATCGGAACCTGGCCGCTGCGCAATCATCTGCTGGCGCTGCTGGCCATTGCGCTGCTGAGCGTGCTGACGGCGCAGTGGCTGCGCCGGGAAACCCATGCGGCGTGGCCGTATCTGGACTCCATGACGACCTGGATCAGTCTGTTTGCGACCTGGTTGGTGGCGCGCCTGAAGCTGGAGAATTGGCTGTACTGGATCGCCGCCGATTCCATCATGGCTTATCTGTTTGCGGCCCAGGGCTACGCCTTCACGTCGGTGCTGTTCCTGACCTACATGGTGATCGCCGTGTTCGGCTTTCGCGAATGGCTGGGCAAATACCGACTGCAGAGCCCCTGAGCGCCCCGCCGGCTTGGGCGCTCGAGTGCGTGCCGGGACTGGAGCGCGGCGAGCCGGCGCTCGAGCTCGCCCGCCTGGCCGGCGGCAGCGTCAATGAGGTCTTTCGCATCGACAGCCCCAGCGGTCGTTTCGTGCTGCGGCTCAATGGCGCAGCCTGGCGGCGTCCGGGGGTGGATCGCGGCCGTGAGCTCGCGCTGCATCGCGCGGCGGCGGCGGCCGGCATCGCGCCACGAATCGTACATGCCGATCCGGCCGCGCAGGGCCTGCTGATCAGTGAGTACCAGCAGGGCCGGCTCTGGTGC
>Ga0302324_100005755_pt1 | contig 26946 bp, 23 predicted proteins | sample Palsa_T0_1_FD_201949 | JGI IMG/M metagenome (GOLD analysis project Ga0302324, IMG submission 201949) | Peat permafrost microbial communities from Stordalen Mire near Abisko, Sweden - Palsa_T0_1 | ecosystem: Environmental > Terrestrial > Soil > Palsa > Peat permafrost | place: Sweden: Abisko...
AGCTTGTTTCGACCAGCACGCTGGTGCAGTGCATCTTCAAGCACGTTCTTGTCGAGATGCCACGTGGCGAAGTCGCTGTCCAGCAATACTGGCTCCGCGCCAAGATAGCGAACCGGATTGCACATTGCAACGAAGGTGAGGTCCGAGCAGAAAACCTCATCGACGTTCCCCACGCCAAGCAGTCGGAGTCCAAGATGAATTGCCGCCGTCCCACTGCTTACGGCAACGGCGTGTCTTCCAATAACACTTTCGAATTCCTCTTCAAGCGCAGTGATATTCGGCCCGACTGTTGACAGCCAGTTCGAGGCGAAGGCGTCGTCCACAAACGCCTTTTCCGCCCCTCCCATATGAGGAACCGAGAGATAGATTCGATTTTCCATTCGTGTGTGCTCTCGCCGGAGTTTGGTCGGCATTGCGGCGAGCCTGAGTTGGATTCAAATCACTCGCGAACTTCTGTATGGAGGCTTGCCTTTTGCGCCCGGTTGGTTCGACTGGTGCATCATCCGAAGGTTTAACCCGAGCAGCACACCCGCGGCCACTCCGAATAGATCGGGCATCGCGTTCTGTGAACGATTCTGGTGGCCAGGTATGAAAGTCTGAAGCGAGCCAAGGGCAATCACAAGTAGAACTGCAACCAGTGACAGCATGAATCTGTACTTTCTCCTCCAGATTGTCACTGGAATCGCCACAATCGCGGTGTATAGCAGAAAGTGAGCCCAATGGTCCGAAGCATATTGAGTGATTGTTGCGAATGGCCAACCTTCGCTCGGAAGATTGGTGACAACGAGGGCAGCGCCCAGCAATGTGCACCAGACAGCACGCAGCATGTTCCGGTTCATAACTTATCCGTGTTTCTCTTGAAAGACTGTTTCGACACGATCCAATTGGCGGTGCATGACTCGGGAGACACTGTCAATGAACAGGACGGCCGCGGTGCTTCGTACCTGAACGCCAGACTCGCGCCATAGGTTAATGTAGCCATGACCCGGAAAGTCAATTCGCGCCTGCCAACCTTCGCTGGTCCCGCCCCGGTGAATTTCACCATCAAGATGAAAGTCCACGCCCGAGAATCCGAACTCGGAACTGTTCAGGTAGAGAATCTCCCAGCACTGCTCAAGGCTGATATCGTCACGGAATTCGCGTTCAAAGCCATCCAGCGCAAACTGGGCACTGAGGACGCTGCGAAAACCCCCGCCAATTAACATCTTGCCGACCACGCCGAATTCGCTGTAACCAAGGTGCTGCAGTCCGAGCCACGCCGCAAGGACAACAAGCACAATCACAAACCCACGATAGGTTTGGTGGTAGAACGTCAGCAGCAGCGAAACGGTTGCCCCTATACTGCAAATTCCATAAATAAGCAGCACCACATGGTGGGGAGCATATCCTCGTGAAAGCAACCTGTGGTGAATGTGGTCTCGGTCAGCTAAAAATATCGGCTGTCCTCTCAAGAATCGCCGAACGATGGCGAGTCCGACATCAAGCAGCGGTACTGCAAGAACGAGCAGCGGCGCCGTCATGCCCAGCACGGTTGAAGACTTCTCTCCCCACACAGCCGCGTAGCAACCAAGCAGGAACCCTAGAGTCAGGCTGCCCGAATCGCCAAGGAAGATGCTTGCAGGATTGAGGTTGTAGCGGAGGAAACCGATCAGCGCACCAACCAGAGAGACCACTGCCAAAGCTAGCGGGAAATTGTGGTTGATTGACGCGGCAATCAACATAGTGAGCGCGGCAAACAAGCTGATCCCGGCCGCCAGCCCATCGACTCCGTCGATGAGGTTTATCGCGTTCGTGCAGGCGACAATCCAGAGCACTGTGCCAAAGAACCCGACAACCCCGATCGTGCTGTAGCCCGCTATGCCGCTGATATGTATTCCGCCAAACCAGGCAAGAGCAGCCGCGACAACTTCTGCGGTCAGCTTCTTCCACGGGCGCACGCTCACCACATCGTCAACAAGTCCAGTCCCGAAGATGACTGCGATTGCCGGGGTCAAGCGTATAAAGAGCGGCAGTCCCTCCCAGACAATTGTTCCGGAACTCAACCGAACCGCGAGGAGCAGGACGTAGGACAAGATAACTGCAATGAATATTGCGACCCCTCCCAGTCTCGGAACGGGAGCGATGTGGAACTTACGCGCTTGGTCGGGTTGATCGACAAGGCCAAAGCGTAGCGATGCATTCCTGACGACTGGGGTCAGGAGAAGCGAGATGAAGCACGAAACGATGCCTAAGAACAGGAGAGAATACATTGCGTTATCTCAACCTTCGGAGTGCACCGGCTCACGGTATGAGGTTGTGGTCAGGGACGGGGGCTTACTGTTCCGGTTAATTTTAGCAGACTGCATGGTTTTGGCGGCTCTTTCGTTTTGCTTTCGCTTCTTCGTAAATCGACAGCAAGGCTGCGAAGTTCGCGTCCTCAGTATATGAATCAAGAAACGACTGCCGTGCGCCAGTAGCCATTCGCTCAAGTCCCTTCTGATCGGCCCATGCCCTCCGCACCACTGCGGCGATCTGTTCCGGGCAGTTTGGCTCAAAGAGGAATCCGTTGGTTCCTTCCTTGACCAGCTCAGCCAACGAGCCAATATCCGATGCTGCAACGGGTACTCCAAATGCAAAAGCCTCCCGAATAACCATCGGGAATCCTTCAAACCACGTGGACGGAATAACCACTAGCCGCGAATCTGCAATTCTGTTTTGCGTTTCGTCAAAGCTCAGCTGTCCAAGCAACCGAACACGATCGAGCCCTTCAGTGCGGATTTGTAATTCCATGACCTCCCGATCCGGGCCGTCCCCAATAATGTCCAATCTGGGGGCATCAGCTCCAAGTTCTCGCCATGCATCCAACAGGCCCCTGACTCCTTTTGCATGGTCCAGCCGCCCAACAAACAAAACTGTACCATCCCGCTTAATCCATGGAATCGGCTCGGGGCTGCCTGGGTAGAATTGCGGTTTGACGCAGACCAGGCCGGCCGGTAAACCGGCGTGAATCATCATTTCCCGCTGATACTGTGTGAGAGCAATAAACCGGTCAACATGCTCGTTCCACGTTCCAATTTGGCGATGGAGCGCAATTGAAAGCGCAAGGGGGAGTGTTGCGAGCCGGCTATCCCGGTAGCACCCATACCGAAGCGCCGGAAACACACTTTGCTTGTCGAGGCATTGAGTGCAGGCCTCACCATTTCTCATGGGCCTGCCCGCCGCACAAAACAAGCGATAGTTGTGCAACGTGAGAACGACCGCACAAGGAAGATCCCGGAGAGCCCGGAATATCGATGGAGATATGAGCGGGAAAGTATTGTGCACATGCACAACATCGGGCTTGGTCTTCAGTGCCAGCTCCCGAACAAGGGATGCGGTCTTGAAATTGTAGGGCGTCGACAAACCGCCGGCCATAAGCCCGAGTGCGCCCCTGGAACGGATCTGATCGCTGCTCCGCTCGAATCGAACTACCTCAATTCCTCTACGTTGAAGCAGTGCCCGCTCAGCCAGAAACGCGACGTTCTCGCCGCTTGGATTCTCTGAACCGTAGAAATTGTGGACCAGCAAGACTCGCATTTGGAAGAAACAAGAATTAAGACAGGATCAGGCAAAGGAGCTAAGTTCAGCTGTCGCGGCGGAAGCAATAGCGCTGGCCTACCGTTAACGAATTGATTAGGGGTTGCCCTACAAGCGGGTGGCGCAAACGTTTAGCACAATGCTGCGTTTAAATGCCTCGCTTAGCCGCATCGCCAGGTACCCTGCCGTGTTGACGGCGTAACGCCCAGGGCCCAAACGGTTCCTGTAGCGTTCCAAATTTACCTTCGACGAAGTGAAACTGGCCTTCACTGAAAACCCATTTCGCTTCAGTAGAGACGCAATCCCGGGCAATGAAAAGTAGTTCAAATGCACAGGTGGAGTTATGAAGAAATCCTTTCTGCCCATCAGGACAGTAAGAATAGAACCAAAGTGGGGCACGGCTATTATGAGCGAACTGCCGGGTTTCAAAACGATGCGCATGCTCTGGACGAACTTGTCGAGATCCAGAATATGCTCCAGCACGTGAGACAGCAACGCAGCATCGAAAAGGTTACGATTCTGTTCCGCGTACTCCTCAGTGAAGAATGTCGGATCCGGCTCAAACCCCAGCCGCGTTGCAAACTCCCGGCAGGCATGAGGACTGGGCTCGCAAGCACGCACCTTGAAGCCGCGGCGAACTGCCTCGGCGGATGCCACGCCATCTCCGGCGCCGATATCCAGAACCGCGCCCGCGCTGGAAATGCGTGGCCCGAAGTTACGGAAAATCCGACGCGCGTCTTCTTCCGCCGTTGGCCAATAGACGCCTGACTCATTGGCGCCGCTACGATCGATCAGGTTTGAGTAGATTGCCTCGATGTCCTGTGGGGTTGGCCTCGGCCAAACATAAGCTGAATTGCAGGCTGTGCAGCGAACGATCGGATACTTGCGGCCGCCGGATTCCTTTTGAAACCAGGAGTCAACAGAATCATCGGTCCTGCAAATCATGCATCTTGATTGGATTGCCACTTGCGTTCTCCCCGGCATAATCGGCCGCTTCTACGGGAATGTCCATCCTAAAAAAAGATCGCTGGCGGCTATAGATCCGTTGCGCGCAGATTACAAGACCAACGAGGAAGTTCCAAGCACAATAATTCTACGAAAGGGGTGACTCCGGACGAGCGAAGATCCGCAAATCTCGAAATCGACGATAAATGAATCCGTGCCGGGAAGTCGCGTCCATCACTGCATCCAGGCAATCGCGTCCATGCGTCTCGACCACGATGAACCTGGTGCGGCGAAGCCACTCATCGGAGTCCGTGGAGAAAAGCTTTTCTTCCGCACCCTCGATGTCGCATTTGAAAAGATCAAGCCTGGGAAGTCCAAATCGCTGCATGAGCATCGGAACTGTCACCCCAGGGCACTCTCCGTTTTGGGATTCGGTAACTTGAACTGCGTTGTGGTCCGTCTCTCTTCGCAGAGCAAAGCTTGCCGGCGTTGGCCACAGCGCCGCTTGAACAAGGCTAACGCGATTCTCGAATGGAGCGCAGTTCCTTTGAAGAAGTGCAAAGTTTGACGGTTCGGGTTCGACGGCGACAACTCTCGCGTCGGGGAATTTCGAAAGGAACCATGCTGATGTAGTGCCGATGTTTGCGCCTGCGTCGAGAATAAACTCAGGGGGTTGTGAGGGTAAGTACTTGCCGTAGGCTTGCCTGACAATCGAATAAAAAGTCTCGATTACATCCGACGTCCCTCGCCGGACGAAGAAAGTGTGTTGAAGGTTTGTGGCTCTGAACGAAAGCAACTCTTCCTGCGGCTTCTCCTGTCCGCTCGATTTTGGAGGAAGGCTGCGAATGAGCCGGATGCTCGTCCTGAGTCCCACGAGGGGAACTGCGCATACGAAGTCGATTCCGTGCCCGATCAGCCCATAAAGTCCGGGAGGCACAAGTTTGATCGCAAATTCTCTGATCGTCTGAGAAAGAGACCGGCTCTCGATTCGCATGGTTCCCGGTGGTAAAGAAACCTGGCTCATATTCGCGCTCTCAGACTGGACGCCAGAAAGCCGCCGCTTCGGTTAAAGTGCGATTGTGAGAACCGAGAGCCACGCTGTACACCTCATTCAGGGATGCAAGCTTTTTGCTCCACGAGTAGTCCAGACTTCGCAGGAGCGCCCCTTGAGACAGGCTTCTCCGCAGCGCCTCATCGTTCATCAGGCGCAGAATCGCAAGCGACAGGTCATGAATAATCTGGTCCACGGATCGAACGTCAACCTTGATTCCGCATGTATCCGTGACCAAATCTGCCATGCCGCAATGATTCAAGGTCACGACAGGAAGCCCAACGGAGATCGCCTCCACTGCAACAGTTGAAGTCAGCTCATTCAAGCTGGTAATTACAAATGCGTGGGAAGTCTTCATTACTTCAAGTGCGGCGCTCCTCGGCAGGCGGCCATGCCACGTACACCTGTCGGCAACGCGCAGTCGCTGCGCCAGCGCTCGCCAATTCTTACTGGATGGGCCATCGCCAAGTATTTGAATGCTGAACTTCGACTCTTTGGGAAGCAGGGCAGCAGCGTTCAGTAAAAGATGGAGCGCCTTCCTCGGTATGTGCGGCCCGCTCCAACAGATGCGCAAGTCTTCGTTTGGCGCGCGAAGCGGCGGGTCAACCAACCCAACATCTGGCAATCCCACTTCGCAGATTACTCGACTGGCACTTCCAAAGTGAGCGGCGAGCGCTCGTTGTGTCTCCGGCGTCGCGGCGATTACTGCTCCACCTGCTTTCGAGAGCGCTTTCCTTGGACCTGGCAAGAGTGCAATCTGCAATGAGTTAACAATGTTTCGCCCGGTGTGGTAGAGGGCTCCCTTGAGCCCGAGTGCCGGCATTAAACGCCAGGGCGTGTTCATCAGGCCTCCAATAGGACCCCAGACAAATGGCAGGTTGAGCCGATAAAACTTACCGCAGAATCGCCACCCCACGTAGGTAATGAGATGAACCAGGTCGTAGCTGCCACTGGCCATTTCATTCTCTGCTGCAAGCAGAGCATGGTCGAGCCAGTTCGAATATGCAAGGCTCATGATCGGTTTTGCTGGAGACGCCTCAATCTTCGCCCACACTCCCCAGGGCCTGTAGTGCCATGGCCGATTCTTTACATACCTGAATTGCAAACTGTCTTCCGTGCCACCTTGCAAAGCGCCAATCGCTTCAATGTCCGGCTTGTTGTAGTCCGCGGTTATCACAGTCACATCATGTTGTTGAGCAATGGCATTAATCCATCCCCAACCTACTGCATCCTCTGAGCCCCTGGTCGGATTGCACGCATAGGCGATTGCAAGTACACGTATGCGCGTCATCTCCTTGAAACCATCTGCGGAACCTGCGGCGCCTGGTCTTCGCTCCTCACGTAAGGAACAATGAATGTCGCCGGAGTTGAATAATAGGCCTTGCGTCGCGCCACGTCCGATATGAGGGTTTCTAAATACACATAGATCGCGACCATCACCAGGAGATCGACAGCAAAACTTGCCGTGGTGGTCTCCGGCATGGCGCGGACTGTGAAAAACATCATTACCGCCCCTGACTCGAGCAAGCACACCCGGTCCTCCCTGCCAAGCCATTTCCACCGATTGCGAAGCTTGAAAAACATGATCCATCCTGCTATCCAGGATGCGAAATAGGGAATGCCCCCAACAATGCCTGCATTGAGAAGCGCTTGCAGAAATGAATTGTGGACATGCTCGTAGAACACCAGTCGATCTGTCCATTGTCCGCGGCCGAAAATTGGCGCGTCTTGAAACGCCGTCACTCCATGTTCGTAGATTTGGGTTCTGCCGCTCATACTTTCAAACAGTTCTTGAGTCTGCCCGCGCATGAGATAGTCAGAAACGCGTTCCGAGATGACGCCGGGCGACTCCAGTAGGAACAGGAAGACCGTCGAAAGTATCACAAACGGGAGAGCGTATCGTCTCATTCGACTCGAAAGGACAAGGATGAAGACGAGGGCTGCCACTGCCCCGAATACAGCACCCCTTGACTGCATTCGATAGACAATGAAGAAGCACATCCCTGTAATTGCCACATAGATCGCGATGGGAATGAAGCGACGGCTGTAGAACGCCCTGACGGCGCACACAAGCCCTGGAACCGCGGCCCACCGAGCAACGCCAGACGAGCGGGAAAGTTTATCTAATCCTGCCTCGGGGCGGTTATAGGCGGCCACTGAGTGGCCGAAAATCATCTGGCTTGACGAATGTCCCAGGTATGCGGCAACAAGGAGAGTTGAGACCCAGGTGATCAAGAGCAAACCACGAGCCGATTCCACCGGGGATCGACCGTCAACAAACGTCCATGCTGTGAGTATCGTCGCGAGATAGGTGATTGACCAATAGGCTGACCACAATGGCTCGGGCGAGAATATCGCGGAGATTGCCGCGAGGGCGCCGTAGATCAGCAGCAGTTTCGACGGAGCCAATTTGGGCAATGCAAGAGAGTTCTTGCGAATCAGCATGAATGCTGCAAGCGGGAGCACCAGAAAAGGCAAGCATGCCCGGACCGCTGACTGCCATTCACTGGGCGATTCCGGCATGACGATGTCCCAGAAGCCGGTATCCAGGTTCGCCCACAAGCACAGCCAGAGCATCACCGCTACGAGCGGTACACGATTGCGCCAGGCCGTTTTGTCAGAGGAGGGAAAGGAGAGTCCTCGACGAATATCAGGTCCCATGATTGCCAATCTGTATCGAATTGAGTTGGGCTTGAGAAGGGCGATCGTCCGAGTGGGACGGAACTCCCTCAAGGATGTCGGAAACAAGCGCCACGACCGATTCGCAGAAACTGTCCGTAGAGAACAATTCTGCCCTCTGGCTCAAAAAGGTGCGAACGGATTGAGAAAGGCCGGGATCGGAAAGCAGACTGCGGATTTTTGTAACAGCGTCGTCTTCGCCGGCAAACAAAAGTGCAGGATGGTTGAGTATCTCGGCGCTTCCACATGAATTCGGAGCGAATGGAATGCAACCTGCCTTCATGAGTTCAACGAGTGTGATGCCAAACGGCTCGTCTGCCCTGGTGTGGAGCGCGTAACGAAATTGCGTGAGGAAAGCCGTCTTGTCCTCACCGTAGATCGGCCCTCGCAGCACAACCCAATCGCCCATTCGCTTTGCAAGGCCGCGGATGAACTTCAGGTAAGCTTTATCGACAGCCGTCCCCGCGATATGGATGGAACAATCGATTCCGGCATTCCGCAACCCGGCGACGATCTTGATTGCTTCTTCAACCTTTTTCTGCGGGGCGATTCTGCCAAACCAGACAAAGTCCCTGCGTCGATTGTCCCAATCGTTTTCCCGGAAAAGCCATGGCACAGGCGGATAGATCACCGGTGATTCAATGCCCATCGTGCGCAGAGAAGACGCAACCCACTCCGAGTTGGATACCAGTACGTCGTCGCGAAGCAGATCCCTTCCCGACGGATTCTGAATTTGTGAAGAAAGCGCGTGGTAAAGCCGGCGCGGGACCGACACGTTCTGACTCCGAGTTGCCGCTGTGGACGATTGAGAGGCCCGGTCAGTTTTCAAAAGCCATTCGAAATCTGAGACGAAATGCGCCGCCGGAACTCCGAGGTCGAGAGGGTTCATGGCGCTCAAACAGACGTCAAACTCCGCGGCACAGGATCTTGCTGCCCTCTGGAAGAGCGGCTCCTGAAGAGCGGACATTGGAAATGCCTTCGGAGTGGGCAACAACGGAACTCGTCTGATTTGAAATTGATCCCGCTCAATCTGCGTTCCGGCGAATCGGTTGAAGAAGTCCAGGTTGAACTGCGAGGTTGTGACCAGCGTGACGTTGTATTGGGTACATAGCGCCCGAATCAGCCACATGAGCGTGACGTCTGCACCCCCTCTGGTCCCTGACAAGAAGGTCATGAAAACGCCTACAGTCTTCCGGGAATCTCGTACGCGGTTCATAGTTCTTTGGGCGGAAGGCGATCGGATGTCTGGTAAGCATGTGTTTGAAGCGTGCTCGTCTGCCGGTTGGAAGACTGTGATTCGTTGTCCGAACGGGATCGACCCATTCTCGAAAGCAGTTCGATCATGTTTCCGAGTCCGCGCTTCAGCTGGCTTCCATCCAACCGAACAATTCCATTTCCGATCGACATCGCCAGCCGAATGGCAATCCCCAGATAGCAACGCACGAGCGACAGGTTGTGCTTGCGAACAAAGTGAAGACGGTTTCGAACTTCGTAACGGCCAAACTGGAACGAAGTCACTCGACCGCTGGGCGATGGAAAATGGAGGTATCCCGCCTCTGCGACTACCGCGAGGCGTCCCCTTCGACTTATGGTGTAACTGAGGTCGAGATCTTCGAGATAGCTGTAGCTTTCGTAGAAGGCGTCAAAAAGGCTCAGTTGAAATGCTTCTTTTCTGAAGGTAACCGCGGTAGTTGGAAGCCAATCAACATACTGCGTCTCGGAAAGGCCCGGGATCACCGTTTGCCACCCACTCCGTGAAACCGAGCCGGGCCGAGGAGAGTACAGCCCGAGTGATTCTGAGAACCTGCTGTTCTTGAGCAAAGATGGCCCGCGTTGCGGGTAGTTCAGTAGGTTGAATGCCGCGCCCAATGTTTCAGGCGGCGCGGCATCCCAGAAGCGCATCATGAGCTCAAACGCCTTGGGCTCGAAAATAACGTCATCATCCGCAAAGCCAATCAATGTGGCGCTGGCCGAGCAGTCATGAATCCCTGCATTCCTCTGCGCAGCAGCCGATGGCGGAAGGTGGCGCAGGTAGCGCAGCGATAGAGCAGGGAACTCCTTGAGAATCGCTTCGACAGAATTGGAACTCGCATCGACCACTACAATCTCCATCGGGGGCATGGTCTGATTCTGCAGGCTGCCCATCATCCGGCGCAGATCATCGGGGCGGTCTTTGGTTGCAACCACGAGGCTGACCCAGTGCTTCATAGGTGCGCCATCTCATCGGCATGCTCGTCCCATCCGTTTTGATTCAGAAGATTCTCAATGAATCCTCGAACGTTCGAGATGAAACTTGACGTGCTGAAGGACTGTGCCCTGCGACGCAAAGTTGAGTGAAGCGCCGATTGGAGCGATGCGCTCTCAAGGACGCGCTGAATCTTTCCAACTGCGTCAGCTTCGTCGGTGAAGAGGAGATCGGGATTATCGAGGATCTCCGCTTGCCCGCCGTCGTGAGGAGCGAAGACGATCGCGCCTGCTTTAAGCATCTCGGCGACGGAGATTCCAAAGGGTTCGGCCGAACGAGCCTGGATTCCGTAGCGGCATCTCGCGAGGATCGAGGCCTTTCGCTCTCCGCTGACTCGGCCCTCTGCAACAATCCAGTCTGAATGTTTTTGGCAAAGTTCTAAAATGCGGCGACCGTATAGATCATTTTCGATCTGCCCGCAAAGGTGGAACTTGATTAAGTGTCCACGATCCCGAACAGAACTGAGAATTGAAATGGCCTTTTCCACCTGCTTCTCGGGTGCAATTCGGCCAATCATCACAAACGAATTCTCCTTCTCCTCCCAGGGGACATCGAGAAATTCGCTCCAAACCGGCGGGTAGAACATCGCCGTGCATTGAACCTTGCAGTCCTGACGCAGAGTCTGTTCTATCCAATCAGAGATCGCTATAAGTTGGTCGTCGCGGAGCGGGTCGCGGCCAGATGGCGACTCAATTGCGGACACAAGGCCCAGGTACGCTTTGCGCAGCAGGGAATCCCTGTAGATGAAGCCGGGCGAAGGGGGGTCGATTCGATCGCGAATACCCTTATGCCAAGTGAAGTCGACAATGAAGTGAATCGCAGGGAGCCCCCAGTCAGTGATGTTATAGGTGCTGATTCTGACGTCGTACTCGCCGGCTATACGGCGTGCGAATCGTTGATATGCCGCGCTGCGCAGGGCCGCGGCTGAACTGCTCCGCAAGAGCTTGGGGAAGGGAACAATCCGCGCCCGTATCTCGTTTTCTTCAACCCGAGTTCCATAGAACTCGTTGAGTGCAGCTCGATCCCATCCGCCGGTCGTAACAACGGTCAAATCGCAGTCCTTCTTGAGTGCTTCGATGAGCCACATGACAAATGATTCGGAGCCCCCGCGTCCGAGCATGGGATGGCCGATGACAACTTTGGGCCGAATGCGCTTCACAGCGGGATGAACACCATCCGCTTGGGTGCTCTCGAAAGCCGACGGAGGAATCACTTCATGCTTAAGTTGGGTGATCATGAATAGGGATCTTGCGAACCAGCGTTAATTGGAACGGGAGAGAGAAACTGGGACAGAATCCTATTTCGAATTGCATGGCGATCCGACGCAGTGAGAAAAATGAATCCTGCCATCAGGACCGCGCCGAAGATGAGAATTACGGGCGAAAGGACCGGCGAAACCGAGAACGGAAGGACAGCGGCGCATCCGATTATCAAACCGAAGGGCAACAGCAATCGCGTCACCACAAACCCAATCGACAAGTCAGTCTCTTTGCATGCATTTCGAACGGCTAACGGAGCCATGACAGCGACCATGAAAACAATGCCCGCCAAGGGGACGGCTGTTGGGCCAAATCGTCCGACGAGCACCACAGCAACGGCAAGGGAGCCGATTGCACTGAGCATCTGGCCGATCGAAACATCCTGGATCTTGTTTGTCGCCCAACCGGTACTGGCAAGGGCCTGAAGAAACGCGTCCAGCACGGCAAGGGCGAGCATGAAGTGGAGCAGCCGCGGATCGGGAGCTATGCGATGGTGCGACCAGACAGTAATTAACCATCCTCCAACCGACCAAAGTATCGCTGCAAAGGAGATGGCCGTGACCGTCTCAATGCTGACAGCAATGCGAAAGAGCCTGCGCAAAGAGTTCTTGCTCGGGTCGGCCGAAGCTGCTGCCAGTTCGGGCCGAAGCGGCGCTCGAACCAGCAACACTGTGCCGAGGATGACATTTGCAATGGTTCGCGTGGTCGTGAAGAGTGCGACTGCCGGTCCGCCCAGCGCCCGGCTCAGAATGATCACCGGACCTTGAAGCGTCAGGGCGGTTGCGGCCATTGCCAGGCCAACTTGCCCGGTGGGGGCAGCAAGCGATCTGGCAGTCTTCCAATCCGCATCGCGAAAATGAGGGATCAATCGCGGATCGTGCCGGTAAAGAAGCCCCATTGACACTGCGATGCCCAGAGCTCCAGCCGAGACGATAACGACGGCGAGAATCCTTGGGGGTGCTCCAAACGCGAGAGCAATTGCTGTGGCGGACAGCGAAGACAGTGCAAGGGCGTTGTAGAGCCATTGATAGCGGGGATACTCGCCAACCGCAATGTACACCGCGATTAACTGCCGGCCCGGAATGCCCATCAGGAAAGTGATCGCTAGGCAACAGAACACGATCCGGGCATCGCTCTTGTCCATGATGCGCAGACCCAGCCATTGATTGACTTGGAAGTAGGCAACCGACAAGGCCACAACTGCAAGGATGCCGAGGGAAGCTATAAGAACGGATAGGGTCCAGGTCGTTCCTTGGACACGCTTGAATGTGCGAATGTCTCCGCGTGCATAGGCGATGGTCGCGGAGTTGATGGACGCGAACGTGAGCCCAAAATCCAGATTCACCAGGTAGTTGACCGCGGAGTAGAGGGCCATCCACTCCCCATAGACCGCGACCGACCAGAAGCGAAGGTAGAGTGGCAGCAACAGCAGGTTGCCGGCAATCGAAATTCCATACGAAACGGCGCTTGCGCCTGCCCCGTGGAGCAGCCGGGTAATCAACCCAGCGCGCATTCGGCGGGGAGGTAGAGATTCGCCCAGAGAGACCGGCGACGCGGGAGACTCACTCTGGAGTAACGGGTCTTCTGTCAGTTTTGGGCTCATTTCGGAAGAGTTCGAGTCCGGCATGATAGATAAATCGCGGTCCATCAAGAAAGTCGCGGCGCCATAGCTTCTTTGGCTCAGCCAGCAAACGAAACACCCATTCAAAGCCGGCGCGTCCAATCCACTCCGGGCAACGCGGAACTGTGCCCGCAACAAACGCGAATGCAGCGCCGACGCCAACCGCAACCGGAACCTTCAGACGGCTTAAGCGGTCATGAATCCAGATGTCCTGCTTTGGTAGGCCGAGAGCAACCCAAAGGACATCGGGCCGGGCATCGTTGATGCGTTCAATGATGGCCTGATCCTCTTCAGCGGTAAGTGACCGAAAAGGAGGAGAGAAAGAGCCTGCCACCCGATGACCTGGGTATCTGGCCGCGACTGCCTCGGCGAGGGCTGCAAGGGTCTGCTCCGTGTCGCCGTAAAAATAGCTCGAGTAACCGTTCAGATTGGCTCGTTTGAGAAACTCCACAAAAATCTCCGGGCCGGGAGAACGGACCGCGTCGCGATGGCCTCGCAAGCGAGCAATCCACACAGGGGCAATCCCGTCGGGGACCCAGAGCTCGGCGCCATTGAGAACTGCATGCACTCTCTCGTTCCTCGAGGCTTCCAGCAGTCCGTGAAAACCGGTGGCAACAATCTGCTTGCACTCACCGTCTCGCCTGCGGATCCAGCTCTCAATGTGGTCCACCGTGCGGGGCGTGGAGATCAACTGGACGCGGGAACCGAGAATGCTGACCGTTGGCTCGATGACGGGTTGTGTGGCGCTATCCATGGTTTTTGAAATGCATGAATCATCCAACCGCGGGAAGGTGGACGGGATACTTGGATAAGCGTTTTCCGAGTTCGATCGCCGGATGTTCAACGAGGTGGTAGAGCAGGACCGCGAGGGCGGCCGTGAGCGCAACGGAGAGCAGGGCGCCAACCAGGAGCGAGCCGCTATGGAGAAGATCGAAGCAAAGCCACATCGCAGGGACGTGAGCGACATAGATTCCGTACGAATAAAGCGCGACTTTGCGGCTTAATCCATTGAGCCAGCCTATGCGAATCTCGCGAAAGAATGGAATCGCAACTCCTGTCGCCGCGCAGAATGCCCAGTCGCGTGCGAGATCGAGAAAGCGCGGCCACCAGATTCGGTTGTCGGTACGGATCGTGCCCTGGAAAGCGCTGTACGCGGCTGGCCCGTAGACCCGAATCACGTCTAAGGCCCGAAAGGCCACAACAAGCAGAAGAACGAAGAGGATCCAGAGAATTCCAGAGAAGCGTGGGCACTTCGAAGCCATCATGCGCCAGGCAAAGATCCCGGCAAGGAAGCAGGGGAAATAGCTAGTGAGCAGGTGATTCATGTCCGCGGTTCCAGGCTGGAAAGCCCACTCGGCACTGGCGATGGTGATGCCGAGCAGCCACACAACTGATGCGGACATGAGCGAAGAATAACGGGTGAGAAGTAGGAACAGGAACGGAAGAACGAGATACATCTGCATCTCAAACGGCAATGACCAGAGGAAGTCGACGGATTTGCTGTGCGTCAGATTCTGGATGAGAAGGATATTTGAGAACAAGGCTGGCCATCCGATCCACTCGAATCCGCCGGCTCCGGAAACTGCAGGGACCCGGAAAATGACCACGGCAAGGACGGCAAGAATGCTGAGGGGATAGATGCGAAAAACGCGACGGACGAGAAATGCGGAATAGAGCCGAAATCCAGAAAGTCCCATCCGTTCCATTGACAGCATCAATACCAGGGAGGTGTGAACGAAGAAGATGAGCACCCCGAGCCGGCCGATGCCGCCAAGGCCGCGGACACCTGCCGCTGCAGCCAGGTGGTCTACAAAAACCAGGCTCACGGCAACCGAGCGAAGGAAGTCAAGATTTGCGAGATCGCGCGAATTCCTGTTGAAGGACGCAACGGAACGGGGAGAATGAGCGAGCCGGGAATCGACCGCGGCCACGTCTGCCCGCTCTGGGTCAGGCCCAGAATGATTGAGGACTGACTGCATGAATGGGCGGCAAGGGAATTAGCAATTGCGAGGGGTCCGAATCTCAAAGCGAGAATCGGCCGACTAGCCCGCATTTCTCACGGGAGCCCAAAACCGTAGCGCCGCGGCGTCTTGTAGCGCCGGCGTCCTCGCCGGCGGTCCTGGTCTCCCGACCCACAGAAACCTCGCCAGACCTCGAATTCCGCGTCGGGGAGTCGCGTGTGAGAAACGCTGGCTAGTCCTGCTTGACGGTCCGGGGCCACGCCTTCGGTTCTGAACAAAATCTCAGAGGGGTTGATTAATCGAAATAGATTGAGTTATTCGGCCGGCATGGCCGCGGGGCGGTACGTCTATGGCTCCTTTGTTGGGCCGTACCCGTACTTATAGTAGCCGTAATAAGAGTAGCCGTCGGCAGACGTGTGTTGACTTACTTGATTGAGAACGACGCCAATAATATTGGCGCGAAGGCGGCGTAGGGTGGACAGGACCGCGGCCACGGACTTCCGCTTTGTCTGACCGGCGAGGCTGACGATCAACACGCCATCGGCTGCGGTCGCCATCTGGAGGCACTCGGCGAAGCCCAGCAAGGGAGGCGAATCGAGAATGACCAGGTCAAATTCCTTGCCAAACTCATCGAGCAGCGAAGAGAGACGGGGCCCGACGAGGTCAGCTGCGCGATGTGAGCCGGGGCCGGAAGGCAGGAAGAAGAGGCTGGACTTGCCTTCAATGGGCAAAACAACATCCTGCCAGCGAACTTCGCCGTTCAAGACACTTGAAAGGCCGGTGTCTGGGTTGAGGCCAAACTTCGAATGAAGACTCGGACGGCGCAGGTCGCCGTCGACGAGCAGCGTTCTCTTGCCGCGGTCGGCGTTGGCGATGGCAAGATGGGCAGCCACCGTGGACTTTCCTTCAGAGGGCGTGGCGCTGGTGAGCATGATCGACCGGAGCCGGCCATCGAAGTCGGAGAGCAGAATGGTATTGCGCACCGTCCGCATGGCTTCGTCAAAGTCCGAGGCAGCACCGTAGGATCCCTTCGGGCTGAGACCGGAACTGCGTTTTGGCACGATGGAACCGGAGGCCGCGGCATTACCCGGAAGCAGCGCCGAGGAGCGATCAACAGGCATTGCGCCAATGATGTCGACGCCGAGGAACCGCCCAGCCTCTTCCGGATCGCGGAGTGTCGTATCCAGCGAGTCGTGGATGATTGCAACCGCGATGGCCAGCAGGGGTGAGAGGATAAGGGCAAAAAGGATGTTGAGCTTTAGATTTGGGACTACCGGGCTCGCTGCCGGTCGGGCAACATCCGCGGGTCGAATGTTGTTGTTCTGAAAACCTGCATTGATGTTGGCTTCTCTGATCTTGCGAATCAGCTCGTCGTACAAGGCCTTGTCGGCATCGGCTTCGCGCTTGAGTTGCTGGTATTGGAATGAGTTCGCGTTGATAGAGTCCCACTCGCCCTTCGTTTGGGCGACAGCCTTTTGCAGGATTTGTTCCCGATTGAGCGCTTCGCGGTATTGAGCGCCAATTCGCTCGGCGATGTTCGTGCGCGCGTCGGCAAATTGCTTTTCGATTTCGGCGAGCTCTGAGGCGGCCTTCTTGTATTCGGGGTGATTTGAGCCGTAGGTGGCCTTTACCAGGGCAAAGCGCTGGCGCGCCAGGTTGAGCTGATCGCTGAGCTTGGCAAGAGAGTCACCCTGAGTGGAAATCTGCGCGGCTTCAAGGGACCCGCTCTTCATGGCATTAAAAGCCGCCTCTTTGGCAACACGGTCTGCCTGGGCGTTTGTGTAGTCCGTATTAAGCTGCATGAGGCGGGCGGAGAGAATGTTCGTCTTCTCTTCCGGGTTGACGACATTCATATCTTTCTCAAACTTGGCCAGCGCAAGATTCGACTGCTCCATCTTCGCTTTCAACTCTTCGAGCTGCTTCTCCATGAACTGTGAGAGCGAAGCCGAAGAACGGATGCGGATGTTGGCGACATGCGCGACATAGGAGTTGGCGACGGCGTTGGCGACATCGGCGGCAACCTGAGGATTAGAAGAGCGATAGCTGATCTGCAGCAGATAGGTGCCGGATGGGCGGTTGACGCGGAGATTAGAAAGTGACACGGGCGCAGCGGCGCTTTGCTGGAGCTTTTCCGCGCTCACCTTGTTGTTTGGGTCCTCCTGGCCGAGCAGATGAAACTGTTCGACTACCGGGCGAAGAACCGCGTCCGACTGAATGAGCTTGATCTGTGTGGCGATGAAGGTTTCAGGGTCTTCGAGTTCGCTTGTTGAGCGGCTATTATTGTCGCCGACCACATCGGCGGGGGCTTCAAAGTCAATAAGGACTGTAGCAGTCGATTCGTAGACGGGCTTCATACGCAGCGAGACAATCGTGGTGGCAAGAACGCAGGTTGCAACGAAGGCCAGGATCTTCCAGACATGTCGGCGCAAAATCCACACATAATGCGTCCACGGCACCTTGGGCGAATCCGGGTCGACGTCCTGAGAAGGCGGAGGTGTGTAATAAGCGAGCGCCTGGTATTGATTAGACGGATTGGAGGGAATGATCTCCTGCATCCGGGATTGTTCAGCCATGTTCTTCCTTCAATTCGGTTAGTGCGTCGCGAGCAGCAGGACGCTGGCAAGGCCAAGTCCGACGCCGAGAGACAGCTCAATGACCTTTGCCGTGTTGCGCCGGCGCGCGTCGTTGGGAATGTAGAGCATGTCATCTGCATAGAGCGGCGGGTCGGGTACCCGTCGATTCAGGATTCCCTTCAGGTCGATGGGGATCTCGTTCTTGCCGTGCATTCCGGCCTCAGAACGGTAGATGAACGCAGTATGAGCTGAAAAGCTATCCAGGCCCTGAGAAAGTGCAATGGCTTTCAGCACGCTGCTTTCGGGGCCGTCGGTGATGGCGTAGACGCCGGGCTTCTTTACATTGCCTGCCACGAACACTCGGCCGGCTTCCGGGACGCGGATCTGTTCTCCACCTTCGAGTTTGATGTTCAGAGACGGGTCATCGCCGTCGAGAAGGCTGCGCACCGGGATGCGCTGTGTCAGCGGGGAAGAATTACCGGAGGCATTCTGCGCGGGACGTGTGACGAGGATGGAGGACCCCGCATTCTCGGCGATGCCGCCGGCTCGGGAGATGGCATCGAGCAGGGTGACGTTGCCAGTAGCCTGAAAGGTAAGCGGATTCCTCACAGATCCGGCGACAGTGATGGGGCGACTGCGGTATTCGACAACGGAAACGGTGACGACTGGGCTGACCAGGATGTTTTCGGAGATAAGGGCGCTTGTTATCGACTTTTCGAGTTCGTAGGGAAAAAGTCCAGCCGCCTGGATGCGCTGCCGCATCATGGGCAGACGGATGTTGCCCTCGGCGTCGACCCGAACTGTCCGGCTGAGCTCGGGTGAATCGTAAACAGAAATGCCGAGCAGGTCGTCGGGACCTAGTTTCTCGACGGGGAGATTTGCCGTGTCGGGTGTTGAGGCTTCTGAGTGGGTGACCGTTCCTTGTTGCTGGATCGGTTCGACCGCAGGAGCGCTGGCAGCAGCCAAAGCCAGAACGAACGAAAAAAAGCACTTCATTGACAACTCCCAACCGCTATTGAGCGGTGTGCAGAACACTGGACAAGCGGTCCTCTATTCGATTGGACGTCGCACTTTGAAGGTCGACGATAGGCCACTGGCGCCGTGGTTACAAAATGTGGCGCATCTAAAGTCCGTATAAGCGGCCCGTCATCAGCCCGTAACATAAACGGCCTGTCATCCTGAGCCCGTAACATAAACGGCCTGTCATCCTGAGCGAAAGGGGCCCCAAACGTTCTTCAGTTTGGGGGTGGTGAGTCGAAGGATCTGCTTTTGTCCTTTCAATATCTTCACGGGAAGTCTAGAGACAGGACACTAGCGTACTCTTCACCTAGCGAACGCCGTTTTCTTTGAAGGCAGTAATTTCAGCGGCCAGCGATTCAATCTTGCGGTCGAGACTTTTCATTTGTGCACGGAACTCCTCCATGCGCGTCCCAAGTACGTCCTCCCGGGTTCCATTTTCAAGCAGACCCCGCATTGCATCGCGCGTCAGGTCAGAGACGCTGCGAGCACCGGTAGCCTGGCAGAGCCGGCGGAGCGCGGCGTACTCTTCTTCTGAGAGCCGGACACTTATCATGCGGGAGCGCGGTTTGAGGACGGCCATGGAATGAAGGGAGCTATTTCTGGTTTGATTTCAAAATCGCCGGGTCCCTGGAATCGAATGCACCGGTCGAACAGATTTGCAAAGAGTCTTGCGCCGAGGCCTTAATCTGGATTTCTCAAACGGAGCCAAAATCGTAGCGCCGGCGTCCTCGCCGGCTGTCCGGACGGTCTCCAGACCCTCCGAGACTTCGCCAGACCTCGAATTCCGCCTCGGCGAGCCCGCGCGTGAGAAACCCAGGTTAACGGTTTGGTCCTTCAGTTCTTGAACATCGGCTAGGCTGATTCGAATTTTGACGGGCTTCGCCCCCCTCGGTCCCATCGTCGGGCCAAGAATGTGTCTTCCAGGTTCAAGACATCGAGGACTTGAGTTCACCTCAGCCCCGATTGAGCTGATTCGCCTCATTGACCAGATTGACAAGATGGATCGAAATCTCTGCCCGTCGAAGCAAATGGCAAGAGAAAAACGAGGAAGTCGAAAGGCTCAGCTCGCAAGGGTAATGTAGTACAGATGCAAGACATGCGTCAATCTAACCATGGTTTAGAACGGCATTACTTGTTGTTCCTGGGAAGGGACTTTTGCGGCGCCCGTCACAGTCTCTTCTCAATCATCGGGCCACTCCAAAGGCTATAGAAAGAGGAATCCCCTCCGCATGGGTCTGTTGGAAGTCCTTGCAGGAGGGGATTGGAGTTGGATCTTTTTACTGGCGGCTGATCGGTGACAAGGGGTGGTTGGCTTCCCAGATGGCAATGCCGCCACCGACCGCGCCTGCAATGACGAACCAGGCGATGATTGCGCAGACGTTTGCGTCCATTGGTGCGCCGTGGACGCTGGAAACGTTGACGACCATGACGGCGCCGTCTGCCGGGGGCTGATCAGGAACCGTAGTTCCTTTGATCGTAACTTTCTTACCGACACCCTTGTCGAGACCGCTGCCGGTGATCTGAAACTTCACTTCGCCGACGGTCAGAATATAGTTTCCATCAGCTTCTTTGCTCAGGATACCGGTGCCCTCGAAAGGTTGCGCTCCCGAAGCGGCGGCTCCGGCCCCGGCCTCGAGCGAGAATGAAAGCGGGTGTCCCGGAACGACTCGAGCGAGCAGAGCGCCCTTGTCATTGGTGACTCCGAAGCTGCCGGTCAGGACTGCGACCTCGACGGTATTCCCGGACTTCACCGCGACTACGCCGCGCGCGTCAGATGCGCTCGCGGTGACACGCAGGTTCTTGGCGTCCACCTGGAAGGGGCTCGAAGTGGTCAGCTCACTCGCGCCTTTCTGGAGGACAATGCGATCGTGGAAAAGGGTCGCGCGCGATCCAGTGGACATGGTGATATCCACGCCTCGGTCGAGTCGCAAATCCGCCGTGGCTTGGTCGGTCTCAACCACCGAGCCATCAAAGAGAGTCGCGTTGCCGTTGACCTTGTACTGGTCTACGCGCATATCTCCACGCGCGCTTGCTGTGCCGATCGCCACAGTTCCGGCAGAAGCGTTGGCGAGAGTGGCTGCGAGCATCGCGGCCACCGCGAGATTTCTAACCATTTTGACCCTCCATGAATGGATTCCCAGGGGTCTGGAGAACACACATAGACCTTGGGAGTACTATACACCGGAGTTTTGGGTGGAGCAAGGCTAATGACATGGGGAAAATGACTCAAAACCAATTACTTGTTTGGAGTTGAGTCACTACCCGGAGAGTCTCAATCATGTTAGACGAATGACTTACAGGAAGGATCTCCCGGCGCGTTTGGCAGGCACAATGAAACTCCTTACCAAGGCGCGGAAGGGTGAAAAGTGCGCCGTAAAGTCGCGATAAAAAGGCAAGGCCGGGTAGTAAAGGGGGCTGGAATACCCTGTCAAAAAGTCGGCAGGTGGCCTGAATTGCCGGGAATCAGGATCGCGCGAAGTAAGCCTGATGGTATTCTTGCGCAAAGTCATGAGCTTCTTTGTGCGCATGTGTCTCGCGGCTGCAGTGCGGATTGCCTTGGCGCTCGTTTGCTGCCTGGGAATCTGGTTCAGCTGGAAAGCCGAGCGTGCGGACTCGCTGTTTCGGATGGATACCGTTCAGTCCCTCAGGACAGCGATCGAGCTTGTCCCTGATGGTTGGCAATACTACATGCGCCTGGCGCAACTCGATCGCGAGCATGCTCACGGGCTGCTGGAGACTGCGCTCAAACTGGATCGCTACAACGCTCAAGCGGCGATCGAACTCGCGTTGCAGGACGAAAGCCAAGGGGATTACGGCGATGCAGAGAAGCTGCTGCTCGCAGCCTTTTCAGTGGATCGGACATATGTGCCGCGTTGGAGCCTGGCGAACTTCTATTTTCGCCGGGATAATCTGCCTGCCTTCTGGATTTGGGCGAGGAAAGCGGCGGAGATGCCGGCTGAAGACATGGGGCCGCTGTTCGAGTTGTGCTGGCGTGTGACGCCCGATGCCGGCGAGATCGCAAACGCGATCCTGAACGACGATCGAGGCCTGGTGCGGCAGTACGTGAGATTCCTGATGGATAAAGAACAAATGGACGCCCTGGCAGCGGCGGCGCCGCGACTGGTAAGAGTGGGCAATCCGAATGCGGATCGAGCCTTATTGCTTAATGTTGTGAATCAGCTGGTGGGTGCGAACAATGGGCTTGGAGCAAGCAGGGTCTGGAAGTCGATGATCGAACGGCACTGGGTTGTAGGCGACGCAACCCTTCCGAACAACGGGGAGTTCAATCGGGAACCGCTGCCGGTGGTGTTTGACTGGACGCTGCCCGAGTATCCGGGTCTCCACTCGTGGCCAGGATCGTCGGGATTGCAAACGGAGTTCACCGGCGAAGAGCCCGAGGACTGTATTATTGCGGAGCAATACTTGACCCTCCCGCCGGGAAGCTACAACTTCAGCTATTCCTATCATTCCACCGGCATCGCGCCGGATACAGGAATACGGTGGCAGATTCTGGATGCAAAGACTGGGGCGGTCGTAACGGAGTCCGAGGCGTTGTCAAGCGACGCGCAAAAGCAGACGAGCTGGAGATTCGCGATTCCAAACGCCGTTCCGCTGCAGCGACTTAGACTTGACTATCAACGAGCCCTTGGAACTTCCCGGATTTCCGGAACATTGCTGGTACTATCAACAAGGATTCAGGCCAGTACTGAACGATGATTTGTCCAAATTGCGGCAGTTCCGAAATTCGAAGGTCACAGCGATCGAGCTGGGCGGACATTGTTCAGCAGTTTCGCGGACAAGACGCATTTCGTTGCCGCAAATGCAGAAACCGGTTTTACTCCCCGCGGGCCGCCGTCTCCGACCCCGTATCGGTCAAGCCGAGCCGCCGCCGCCGCTCAAAACGGAAGGGCAGTCTCAAGAAGAGGTTGCAACTAATTGGCACTGTAGTGCTGGTGATTGCGGCCAGTGTGTTGACGCTCCTGTGGGTAATTCAAATGGTTGTCGGGACCAAGCCCGCGCCGCCGTTCGATCCAAAAGATGCGGTCGCGGAGTTCAGGTCAGGCACCTGGGCGTTCCCAGCCTACACGGGATTGCGCTCCAAGCCGGACGAAACCGGCTTAACCACGGAATTCAACGGGACCGAACCGGACGAGTGCAGGATCGCCGAGCAGACAGTTTTCCTTCCGCCCGGAGACTACGAAATGACCTATACATATCGCACGGCAGGGATTCATGGCAAAAGCGGAATCCGTTGGCAGATCATCGATTCCCGCAGGGATACACCGCTGGCTGAATCCTCAGAGCTGTCGAGCGATCACGAGCAACAGTCGTCGATGTTCTTCTCCATTCCAAAAGACTCTGCGCTTCTTCGGCTCCGGCTCGCATACTGGCACTCGCCCGGGACGACTCCGGTAACGGGAACCTTGATCGTTCAGGCTCCGCAGATCGCCAATCGCTCAGCTAATAAATAGACTCACTTCGCGGCCTCTCGAAGAAGGATGCACCTAGCCTGGATTTCTAAAAGGGAGCCCAAACCGTAGCGCCGGCGTCCTCGCCGGCTGTCTCGAGGGTCTCCAGACCCTCGGAGACCTCGCCAGATCTCGAATTCCTCCTCGGGGAGGCGCGTGCGAGAAATCCAGGTTAGCTCGAAGGCGCGTTCAGGTGGACTGAAGCGTCGCACTCTTGACCCGGATGGGTGGCATCACCAGCGGGCGGCTGTTCCGATTCGCCCACTCGGCCATATAGACCAGGCCGAGCATCGCAAACATCCAACAGGAAACGGCGGCACGTGGAAAGGGAAAATCAAGGCAGGCGTGGATCATGACCGCGATCAATCCCATTCCCCAGGGGTTGCGGATTGCGCCTGGGATCGCGGTGGCGAAGGGTATCAGCACCAGCAGCAGAAAGGGCACACCGCCGTCAGCTGCGAACTCAGCCCAGTCGTTGTGGGCATGATTGGCGTAGTAAGGCAGGTCGTGAATTGCGTAGCGCTGATAAACCTCAGGAAAGGTCCCAAGGCCGTAGCCAGTGATGGGCCGATGCCTGGCCATATCCACGGCAGCAATGATGAACTGGGTGCGCGCACCGTACATGTTGTCGATCTGAAAGCGCTGCCACACGCGTTCCCATCCCACCACCAGGGTGAATGCGCCGGCCAGGGCGGGCACCAGCAGAAGAATCGCCAGCGCAATTCCGGGACGCTGTCCCGAACGGTTCTTGCGCAGCTGAACCAGCCCCACAACGAGCATGGCCAGCACCTCCAGGGTACAGAGCGCGGCTCCTGCGCGAGAGGCAGAGCCGATCACCGAACCATACATTACCCCGCCGGCGAGGACGCACCACCAGGCGCGCCAGCCGTCGCGGACCGCCCTCCACAAGGCGATAGGCAATGCCATCTCAATCAGCTGCGCGTAATGGTTGTATGAGGGGAACGTTGCGTAGATGTCGGGAAATCCCGAGGGAAAGATCCACAGGACGCGACCCTCGGAGGTGAACAACTGTGTGAGGCAGAGGACGGCCATGGCGGTGGCGAAGGCGAGAAAGGCATCAAGGCATCTGCGGCGGGCGGCGTTGGTGCGCGCAACAATCTGCATTAGAAAGAAGATTCCGGCCAATGCGCCCCAGCGCAGCGTCTCTTCGCGGGTCTCGACGGTGGAGGCGGTTGTGTGCGCAACAATCTGGAACACGCCCCAGAATGGGATGGCGTAAACGAGCCACGGAATTGGGCCACTGAGGAGTCGAGTCCGCTTGCGGCGAATATCGAGCAGGAGCGCAACGGCGACGAGGGCGAAGATGCCGATCTGAAACGACTGAGTAGCCCAGGCCTGGGGCACAAACGCGACCGAAGTGCAGTATGCGAGCAGGAGAAACAGGCATATGCCGAACGCCGCTGGTTTTCGCAAGGAAGGCGCGGCGTGCGGACTTTCGATCCCAATATCTTCGCGGATGGGTTTGACGGGCAACGAAGTCATTCTACGACAGGGGAGGGAGTGCCTGAATTTCAAGGAGAACGGGGCGGAGAATAGGCGAGTTGTAAAATGACCTCAACCCATGCCGGGAATTCGAGAGAGTTTTCGATGGGATGGGCTCTGGACCCGGTCTCATAAATGATCCTGAGTAAGGCGTGCCGAAAGGGCCGCAAGAGTCGCGTAAATGGCTTTGTATCAGGGCACGACTTTTCAGGGTGCTGAAGAACACCGCCGAGTTGAAGTCATGAGTCAGGGCACGACTTTAGTCGTGCCGGGAGGGCCGCAAGAGTCGCGTAAATGGTTCTGTACCACGGCACGACTTTCCGGGGTGCTGAAGAACACCGCCGAGTTGAAGTCATGAGTCAGGGCACGACTTTAGTCGTGCCGAAAGGCAAGAGTCGCGTAGTTGGCTTTGTATCAGGGCACGACTTTAGTCGTGCCGAAAGGGCCGCAAGAGTCGCGTAGTTGGCTTTGTATCAGGGCACGACTTTAGTCGTGCCGAAAGGGCCGCAAAAATCGCGGGCTTTAGCCCCTGAGGGAATTCAGCCAGAAGGTTCGAGGAGCCTCCCAATGACAGAACACCCCTGGCGCGTTCTGCATGTTGTTGCGAATCACGAGAAGCGCGTGGTGCAGCACCTGGCAGCGCGGAGCCTGGAGCATTATCTGCCGCTCTACTCCCTGAAATCCCGATGGAGCGACCGTACGGTAGCGCTGGAACGTCCGCTGTTTCCGGGATATGTGTTTACTCGATTCAGAGCCACCGAGCGAATCGCAGCGCTGGGCACGCCGGGCGTTCTGAGCCTCCTTGGGGGCGGTGACCTGGGCACGGTGAGCGCCGAGGAGATCAATCGAATTCGCGAGGGGTTGGCGGCCGGACACACGCTTCTCCCCCATCCGGCCATTTCGAAAGGAACACTCGTTCGCGTGCGCAACGGCGTGTTTGAAGGGTCGGAGGGGCTGGTTACGGAGCTGCGTGGCCAATGCAAAGTCATCCTAACGGTGAAGGCGATAAACCAGTGTTTTTCGCTCTGCGTGGATTGCGGCGACCTTGAGGTTGTCAGCGAGAAAACCGGTCAAACGGATGGTCTGGCAGCACCCCGTCTGTTGGCAACCCACCGTCCCTGACAAACGAACATAAAAGCCGGTACACGCATCAGGCAGGGAGACACACAAGAAGCATGCAGGTGATGTTGTCGTGGCCGCCCCGCTCTTTGGCAAGTTGAATCAAGCTGGCGCAGACAAGATTCGGTTCGACCGCGGCAAAGACCGCTGCGATCTCCTGCGCCTGCACATGGCGGGTGAGGCCATCGGTAGTCAGCAGCACAGCTGCGCCGGGATGGAGATCGACGGTGAAGATGTCCGGCTCGACCTCAGCTTCGATTCCGATGGCGCGCGTAATGATGGATTGAATCGCCTCGAGATCGGCGGACGCCGCGGTCTCCACGTTGAGCGTGCCATTGCGAATGAGCTCGTTAATGTAGGAGTGGTCAATTGTGATTTGACCGCAATCGCCGTTGTCGATGAGATAGGCGCGGCTGTCTCCGACGTTGGCGATGAGCAATCGATTCCCATCGAGGGCCGCGGCGACTGCTGTTGTTCCCATGCCTTTCAGCGGTGGCACAGCAGCGACTTCGATGACGTCGCGATTGGCCGCATAGATGGCCATGAGCAGCCGGGAATTTACGGTGGCGTCGGTTTGTGCAGTCGATTCAAAGCTGGAGAGGATCGCCGCGACGGCGCGCGAGCTGGCAACTTCCCCGCTGTCGAGGCCGCCCATGCCATCACAGACGACATAGACTCCTAGCGACTGGTCGAATGCGAATGCGTCTTCATTGTTTTCGCGCACGCATCCGATGTCGCTCAAGGCCCAGACTGAGAGATGAATAGGTGGGGAAGACGGCACGTTCATAGTTTCGAAACGCAGGCCCGGGCGGACGACAATGCCGGACTGCGCGGGTGACTCAGTGTCGCACACCCCGGACCCAAAAGGATACAGGTCTCAGTTCCGCGTCCTGTAGCGCCGGCCTCCCGGCCGGCTGTCGTGGGGGGGGCCGCGCCCGCACCACAC